>Ga0137394_10000137_pt1 | contig 49781 bp, 54 predicted proteins | sample czobulk116metaG_FD_108278 | JGI IMG/M metagenome (GOLD analysis project Ga0137394, IMG submission 108278) | Vadose zone soil microbial communities from Angelo Coast Range Reserve, California, USA - czobulk1.16 metaG | ecosystem: Environmental > Terrestrial > Soil > Vadose zone | place: USA... | reverse complement strand
TCCGAGGCGCGCCACTATCCCTTTGGGGTATGTGTACTTGCTACTTACGCACACGTAACTCACCCTACCAATAGTTCGGGCATCCAGTTCTGATCCACCAGGTTCGCATCTTCGAGAAGATCAGAGGTGAGCTTTCTCCCGTTTCCGAAAACTGATCCGGATAAGAAAAGCTCCCGCATCGATCCGCGCGATAACTGGCCGACTGTCAGACCCGCATCTCGCTTGCAGTATAAGGACGGTGGGCGTGGCGGCCTCGCTGGCGAAGGAATGTACGTTGGCCGAGCGTGCGTTTTGACGTCGGTGGTGTTGACACGCCTGGTACATCCGACTTTCGACAACAAGGTGCGTTCTTCCCCAGATTACGTCGCGGTGGTCATGGAATGGGTATCCCTAACGCATTCTCGTCACAGAAGAATCCATGCCATCGGGACGCTTGGGCTGGCAGTCGGTATACGATCCCTCTTTGATGCCCCGACATCGACGTCCGAAGCACTCCGTACCGTGACGGCGGCGTGCGGCGGACGCCAATACCGTTCAGTGAGTTTTCGTATGGAGACTCATTGGAGGACACTCTCACTCTACAATGTTTGCACCCGATCAAGCTGAAGACCTCAACCACGCGATGGATTGGTCTAGACCGGCAGCGCCAGCTGGCTGGCTAGTTAGACCCTTTCTGCGAGCTGTCTTTACGGAAGGACAGCGCCTGGGTCGAGTCCGAGAAAAGGTTCGTTACCATTCTTTTCTGCCAGTCTAGGAATATCTCTAACTCAAAATTTGCCAAGATCCTCGTGCGCCGCGTGAGGTCCTACGTTCCGCGTCCCGGTTTTAACGTCCGTCCGCCCGCCCGCCCGCCGTACCCGCGACTGCGACGTGCGGCGGACGGTGACACCATTATGGGACCATGGGTCTCCGAAAAGAGGCTTGTGTGTCGGAGTCCCCTTCCCTCCTAGTTCCCCGATTCTTGCCATACCTGCTCCCACGTGGTACGCTTCTTACTTCTCGGATTCTACACAGATCAATTTCGTTGCAACTTGAAGCTTCCTCCGAGGGTGCGCACCCATCAAATTGGGGTTAACACTCGGGGCCGCGATGTGGTCGGGATGATACAAGGGTAACTTGGCGGGTTGGGCCTGATCTCTCGCCCTCTACATCTTGCGATCTAGGCTTCTCTTTTTAACTCTATAGACTGACCTTCAACTTGAAGCATTTTTTTCGCAGGTTAGTAGGATGTGTGTGAATGCTTGAGGACCTGGTGCTTGAGCGCCCATGGGGCGTAGCTGGTGCGTTCCTTGGTCGCTTGCGCTGCCATCGCTGACCCTATTTTCCAGTTTTTTCTGTATAGGCGCTTCAGCTTATCGGGCAGAGGGGTACACCTTGGCCGAGGGTGTGCTCTGACCCCCGAGGAGCGGGTGCGTGCGTGACGTGGGGTTCCCTACGAGGTAAGCTCAACGACAGGCCGTCTAGCTTCCGGCCTTCAATTGGTTGACGTGTCGCAGCGACACCGCAACCTCGGAGTCAACACTCCCAGCGAGCTCACGCGTCAGCCGGCGGCATCCGAGGCGCGCCACTGTTCCTTTGGGGTATGTGTACTTGCTACTTACGCACACGTAACTCACCCTACCAATAGTTCAGGCATCCAGTTCTAATCCACCAGATCCGCATCTTCGAGAGGATCCGAGGTGAGTTTACGAACTGGTACTGATCCGGATAAGAAAAGCTCGCGCATCGATCCCCACGATCACTGGCCTACTGTCGGACTCAGCACCTCGTTTGCAGTATAAGGATGGTGGGCGTGGCGGCCGAGCTGGCGAAGGAATGCACGTTGGCCGAGCGTGTGTTTTGACGTCGGTGGTGTTAACACGCTTGGTACATCCGACTTACAACAACAAGGTGCGTCCTTCCCCACGTCGCGGTGGTCGCGGAATGGGTATCCCTGACGCATCCTCGTCACAGACGAATCCATGCCATCGGGACACTTGTCGGCATATGATCCCTCTTTGATGCCCCGACATCGACGTCCGAAGCACTCCGTACCGTGATTGCGGCGTGCGGCGGACGCCAATGCCGCTCAATGAGTCTTCGCATGGACCCGATCAAGCTGAAGACCTCAACCACTCGATGGATTGGTCTAGACCGGCGGCGCTAGCTGGCGACCCTTTCTGCGAGCTGTCTTTACGGGAGGACAGCGCCTGGGTCGAGTCCGAAAAAAGGTTCGTTGTCATTCTTTTCTGCCAGTCTAGGAGTATCTCTAACCCAAAATTTGCTAAGATCCTCGAGCGCCGCGTGAGATCCGAAAAAATGAAAATGAAGTCGTTCTTAAATATTTCAGTCCTCGTGCCTCTACTTCTCATCCTCCCCGGTGTCACCATCCTTACTACATTCCGCGTCCCGGTGTTAACGTCCGCCCGCACGCCGTGCCCGCGACCGCGACGTGCGGCGGACGTTAACACCATTATGGGATCATGGGTCTCCGAAAAGGGGCTCGTGTGTCGAGTCCCCCTTCCCTCCACTTTGGGCCGCCTAAAGTGGAGGGAAGGGGGAACAACAAGGATCAGGGAAGCGACTTCCCTGATCCTTGTTGTTCCCCCTTGTGGGTGCACACTCATCAAAGCCACATATCACACGCAACCACGGAGTAAACACTCCCAGCGAGCGCACGCGTCAGAAAAACAAAGATGCACCTTTGCCGAGGGTGCGCCTGAGCGTTCGTGAGTCCGGTGGCATCAGAGGCGCGCCACTGTTCCTTTGGGGTATGTGTACTTACTACTTACGCACACGTAACTCACCCTACCAATAGTTCTGGCATCCAGTTCTGATCCACTAGGTCCGCATCTCCGAGAGGATCCGAGGTGAGCTTTCGAATCAGGTTTGGAAACTGATCTCTGGATAAGACAAGCTCCCGCATCGAGCCGCGCGATCACTTGCCTACTGTCAGATTCACAACTCGTTTTCAACATAAGGATGGTGGGCGTGGCGGCTTCGCTGGCGAAGGGATGCACGTTGGCCGAGCGTGCGTTTTGACGTCGGCGATGTTGACACGGATTGTACATCCGACTTTCGACAACAAGGTGCGTTCTTCCCCAGATTACGTCGCGGTGGTCATGGAATGGGTATCCCCCAACGCATTCTCGTCACAGACGAATCCATGCCATCGGGACGCTTGGGCTGGCAGTCGGGATATGATCCCTTTTTGGTGCCCAGACATCGACGTCCGAGGCACGACGTACCGTGACTGCGGCGTGTGGCTGATGCCAATGCCGCTCAATGAGTCTTCGCATGGAGACCCATTGCTGCGAGCGCGACGTGTGGTGGACGGCAACACCACTATGGGATGATGCGTCTCTGAAAAGAGCTTGTGCCAGTGTGTCGAAGTCGAAGTCCTCTTCTATACCGACGAATTTCACCCTGAAACTGGAGGCAAGACCACTGGCAGGGAACCAATACAGTTGGTCTCTATGGTGACTGCCAGTGGGCGAGCCGAGGTATTTGGTAGAGGGATTGCACGCAGGCTAGGGGTGCAGCTCTGATGGCCGAGCTTATGCCTACGCAACGTGGGAGTCACGACGAGGTAGGTTTCACGGCTTCGCGCTCGATGTCCGGTCTGGTCTTCAATCTCCTCACTCATGCTTCTGCCTTAGCGACACAACACCCTCGACACTCAGCAAGCGCAAACATGATGAGGAAAAAAGTTTCATACTTGACATCATGCCTTTGTTCTAGATTACGTTCTCGATTACTGCATGGTACAAAGGCTCCGACAACCGCCATTCTCTGACTCTCCAAATTCAAAGCTATCTATGCAAGAACCTGTCGTAATCCACATATCCATGCCCAAGGATCACGTTGAGTACGTCTTATTCCGCATTCCCTCTTTCCCGGGTGATATGTACTCTATGTTAGGTATCTCTGAGTTCGGCACGTTGAAGCAGAGATGTTCAAGCATCAGTATACCCGCCTCTCGCAAAGCACTGCCAGCTTTATGGGCGGGCGAGATTGCTTAGGCCAAGGGTGTCTCATTTTCTCTGGGGCTGGCGCCAGGTGAAACCGTGATGCCACCAGGTGTGCGCTGTTCGATGATCATGACAATTATGCCGTGATGGCCTCTCAGGAAATTTTCATTACTGGCGGGATAGTACGAAGGGCGAACGAAATGGATTCACCGCGGGCGCGGCTGTATACCAGTGACCTGCTCATTTTCTTTTATAATGCCCCCATCACGCGAATAGCTCATCTTCCTCCACGTTAGCAGGTTGTTTCTCGACATCATTGCCGCATTTAGCGTCATGTGCCCTGACCGAGGGGATCGCACTTTGTTGTCTGTTGGCGTGATGCTCAAGTGTTGGCGCGTGTTAGGTCTGGAAAATGTCAGTCTTACTTGTATTCTCCGTGGTGGACCGTTTGAACTGGGGAGAGATCAGACAGTGTGAAGTCCGCAATTTTTTTTTCATGTACTTCCGACTCATTCATAGTCACGGCCCACATTGTCGCACACACATTCTTGATGGAATTCCGGAAGAATTGGCTAGCGCTAGGTCATAAAAACGGTTCGTCGTTGCACGCTCTCATATTAGAACAAGACTCATTCAGGGACCTTCCGTGCCTCCCTTCCAACGTTTCACGGAAGTGACGGAACGTATCGGCCTGCGATGAGCCCGCCCAAAAAAGGGTATGCACATGATCCCCTCTGCCTTCGTTAACTCCTTTTCCGGGATTCGGTATTGACGCGCTGTCACGGTCCTCGTCAATCTGAGTTGGGCTTGGTCGAATGAAAAAAAAAAGGGTCGGTCTTTGACAACTCCACAAATATGACTACGACTCGAACCAGTCTTGCCACGCATTCCACCTCAGGTTTCGTACTACGGTCCAGTGGCGTTAAGTAATCGGAACTTAACGCAACCTGACCGCGAGTGTCTTGTTTATTGTATGACCGGGGACACGGCCATGTTCGACGCCTCATCGTTCCTGCTGCCGACATCCTTGCGTTGACGTGTCCCCAGACGAGTGTCTGAGACTCATTTTCTACAGTTTTGTCGACGTAGATCGTGACGGCCGTGCCTGCACGCGACGCGTGACCTCCCACGTGCCAATATGATATGGTCGACCGACCTGGGTTGTCCAAAAAGTACGCGCTATCACTGGCACGCGCGCTGAAACAGCGGTGTACAGCATGCCGCACCGTACACCACTGTTTCTCGAAATATCGCCCAACCTTTCCTGGGGCGGGACACCCTTCGATTGTATGACCCAGATAAGGCAAACATACGTGCCTACCTTCAACGGAAACTTCCAGTCTCCACATTCCACGGCTACCCTTCCTCCAATAAGAAAATTTGTTGACATCGCCAAGCACACGCCCACCAACTACTACTGTACCGCACTATTCCATTCTTTGGTTTTAGGCACGGCATTATCGGCGGCCGGCATGACATGGACCGCATCAATCAAAGTCGCCATTGAGAAATTTCGAATTTGATTCCCCAAACCGTACGTGGATACAGTAGCGCACTCTGAAATGTGCCCTTTACGGTATTTTCTTCCTTCTACTAGTTGCAGCGTTTCGATCACGGGGAGGTTCAACTGCTGCGCTCATCGCCGCTGTCACCCATACCCAATAAGTTCGTGCCACTGATCATACCATTCGCGCAGTTTGTTTCATTTACGCGGACACTGACCTCGACCGGCTTAAATTTCATCCATTAATTAAGGAGTCAGTCAACCCGTGTAAGAGTTCTTCCAGTGTTCTACCCCGACGGTCATCCCAACATCGCATCATTCCTGATAGCTGTTTCAGGTTGGCTACTAGTCTAAATTTAATCACCCCCATGTTGGGCAGTGCATGTCACATGAACAAGTACCAGTTAGTCCAACATTTTCATTTGTCTCATCTGGTCACTTTCCTCCATTTTAATGATTGTTTTTTTACCTTTCGACGCTATCCTCGTTATCAAGGATTTCTTATGGTTTTATAGTAGGCGAAGTTTGGTGTTTGTGGATCGCAAGTGCGGTTTCGCCGCATCATTTTTTTTTGTGTGTGATGGCGCCCCGCAGGGCGAGACGAGACGCACCGCCACCCTCGCTGACTCAAGATGGATAGATGGATGCAGAGCCCACCGATGCTGCACCCCTTAGGGGGATACGACAGTCGGAATTTTCCGGGTGCCCAACCACAGAGCTCATTGCCCCTGACGAATTCAGATTGTCCAAGAATCACGAAAAGAGCCAGACATTCTTTGACGTGTCGGTTACAGGACTAGTGCCACCATCGAGACAACGCGCCAACGCCTTACGAAAAAGGTGACGTGAAGGTGGATCTCTGGTGTCCCTCAGGGTTGAGTACGGCAAATTCCTGAAATTTCAAAACCAAACCGTCGGTATAGAAATTCGAGAACAAAAGAAACAAGCTGTCCGCAGCACCCCGTTATGATAGGGTTGTAAGGAACGAAAGAGCTAATATCATGCAGATGATAGACATCATGGGCCATGTACTTGCATCCGCTCGTGAACGACTTTGTCGACGTCAGAAGGAAGAAATTGACAAATATGGTAGAGGATACTTGCCCGCTCGCCATTCCCGGCGGGCTCGGGGCCGGGCCTGCCAGGTTGCCAGAATTGCCAACTTGACCGCTCGAGTTGAACGCTCGGGTAGTATTCGATCGCAAAGTCCAGGAGATTCCTCCGACCACGTGTGCGAGAAATAGATCATCCTACGCATCAGAAATGTTGGAAGTCCAGCGCGTTTGGGGGTCTGGACCATATGAGGAACGAACTTGCCACGTTTGGTTCAAGTGACCAAGGCTTGTATAGAAGCTGCGACCCGCAGTGGCTCCATTCGCAACACCCGCTCCGTGCTCCTGGTACCAAGCTGAAACGCCAAGTTTGAGTGTCGATGCATCAGAAAACACCACAGTTCGGCGCACCTGTCGGATGGGGTGTTTCTTGATCGAACAGACGAGATCCAGGGTCTGAGAGGTACATCAGGCGCAACGCAAAACGATAGAATGAAGACGGTAAACCCGAATACAAAGATCCGGTGGCCGAAATGACCACAATGGCTCCAACTGATCTGGGATCTGACTTGAAATTGTACCTTGAATGTAGGGGAGCTCAGGCTGCGCACGAGCGTAAAGGGTGATTCACCACTTACATTTCATCCTGCACTTGCCACTGAGCGGGGAGCATGCTCGTACTTGGATGCGACGCGTCGATCACATCTACCGTCTTTCATGCGTTGCCGCCCCTGCTCAGTATACGGGCGCGATGCATACGACAGCAGCGAACATACCGCATTTTGTATGGCTGAATGATTGTCAAAGAATGCGCCTACGAGACCGTGATCCGCCGTCAATCGTAACTCACAGGGAGGATGGGGGAAGGGAGAGCTCGATGTGAGGACCGCTCACCGACTTCCCTGCCATAGAACGTTGTGTTTCGCAGGCAGTCCGAAGCCGCGTGTATCGCGACGAAGTTCCCTCCGAGGTCGAAATACCGCTGAAGAGCCGCCTTACCGGCGTCATCCAACACTGCTCGGATCGAGTTAGAGTTAGCCTCTCGGCCCCTCGGGGGAGTGATCACAGCGAGAGAGGCCGGCGGCTCCGCACCTTCCCCCGTGTTCATGAGAAAGACGAGTAGATCGTACGGCGCGAGGCTGCCGTCTGTGAAGCGGGACGGGTCTTCGGTCGCATCGAACTGCAGGTCAATGGACCGTCCGCGGGCGATGAGCGCATCGCGGGCTGTGAGAATGGAGTCATGCCTGAAATCTGCCGTGGCCGAGTAGATGAGACCGCGCGCAGGGTGGCTCTGAGCTAAAGCAAGAGGAAGGAGGAGGGATAAGGCGCAGTGGAGGGGTATATGGGGGTATGAGAAAAACATGATTGGCACATCTTGGCAAACCCTCCGCATCCTTGAGGCTGCCGAACGATGGAGTCTCACATGCCTGCCAAGCAGGATGCCGTGGGGATAGAATGAGAGGGGATGACGTCATGCAATTGCTATCAGATTGGACAAGATTATGTGCAAAATAGTGTATATTTACTGTAAATGAGTGGCATGGCTCACCCGTGAGTGCATGCCGTAGTGAACGTCGTGGCATGAGCAGGTCATCTTCTCGACGCGTGTGAGTCGTGACAGTCCCTCCCCTCCGAGAGGCCACTACGGAGACAATCACCACGTCATTGCGGTTGACACTCTGGTGGACCACTCTCGTCCTCATCCCCCTCGTCCTCCCAGTCGTTTTCATCACCCTCGCCGAACTGGGATGGAAATCCTTGGTCAAAGAAGTCCGAATCCGCGGGAAATGACCGTGCACGCACTTCAGCTAGCGTACCCTCCTCGAATACTACCTGGTCTACGATCTCCGGCAACGGTTCAATGTCAGTTTTCTTTGAGGGTAGTAACGCGGAGAGTGCCTGTTAGAAGGGCATTAGACGCGAGCAAACGTACGAGGAAAGAGGTGAACTATGAAACAGACCTTCTGATCAACAGATCTCATCCAGTCCTCACTGGGCATTTCCACTTCCAAAACAATATAGAGGTTCCCACGTACGTCCGGATTCTTGTATGTCGGCATACCCTCGTTACGCAGGATGATTGTCATCCCAGAGGTAATGACCTTGCCTTCGGGGCTTGCTACTCGCACACCTCTGCCATCGAGGTGATTGATCATGATACGATCAAAGCCCAGAAGGGCCTCGGATAGGGTAATAGAAACGGTAGCGAGTAAATCGCTCCCAGAACGTTCGAACGATTCGTGTCGTTGGGTTTTTAGTACGAAGATAACATCGCCAGGTGGAAGGCCAGGCTGGGTCGGAGGGGTGAATCCTAGGCAATAATAATCGATGGAGACAGCACTTGCCTCTTGGTCGCCAGCACCTGCGAGAACAATGCGCCGTCCATCTGTCATACCACGTTCAATGTGGACCTCTTGCCGAGTTTTTTCTTGGACGACTTTCTCCCCCTTGCACTTCTTGCATCTTAAGGGGTTTCTCAACACCAGATTGCCTTGCGTCGATCATGAGACTTACCGGTCTTTCTCGCGTAGAATCTCGCCTGTGCCATGACAATCGTTGCATGATCCTCGTGTGGTTGCGATACGAACAGTAGAGACCTGGCGTAATTGTCGATTAGAAACTGACTTCATGGTACGCATATAGCCGAGAGAGTTGCCTGGGAATATACATGTTTCCAGCCTTTGCCGTCGCAGCTCGCACATTTCTTGGGTTTTGCGCTACCTTTCGCTCCTGATCTTCGCGAGTTCAACCCCAAAAGACATTCATTCGTTAGCGCAGACTCACCCCTTGCAAACGCCACATTCCACTTCTTTCTCCATATTCACCTTCACAGTTTTCCCATTGTAAAGGTCCTCGAGGGAAACCTCGTACGGGATCACGCTGTCCTCTCCCTTGTCCCGTTTCCTAAATGGCCTGCCTGGCCCGCCAAAGTCGAAGGAAAAGGAACTTCCAGGAACTCCGCCAAAGAACTGGGCGAAAATGTCGCCCGCGTCTGGGCCATCCTGAGGCCCGCCAGGTCCAGCAAGGCCTTGCATACCGTAGTTGTCATAGACTTCACGAGTATTGGGGTCATTCAGGATTTCGTAACTAGGGCCAGGTGAGTCCCAAATGAAGCACAAGGGGAATAAGGGCGTACGCAGCACCCAGCTCTTGGAAGTTCCTAATGGCATCAGGGTCGTTGGGATTCTGATAGAAACTCTCAGATAGAGAAAGGAGACAGAGGACAGGGCGGTATACCTTGTCCTGTAGACCGAAACGCGACAAAAGTCAGGTCAAGGGTCAGAGAGAAAGTCGACAGGCGTGGTCTGCCTACCGGGTGAAGGTTTCTAGCCTAAAGAGAGGATGGCGAATGAATTTTACGTGAGAAAAATAGAGGGCGAAGATAAGGACCTTCTTGCGATATGCCTTCTTGATCTCGTCTGAGCGAGCTTGGCGTTAGAGCGTGCGTACCGAGTAGTGTGCCACATCCGTACCTGCAGTTGCGTTGGAAGGCACGCCGAGGACGTCGTAGAGTTCTGTTTCGAGTGCCACTATACGGCGTTTTTTAATATTAGGCTCATATATGCGTCCTTTTTGAAACGCTTACTTTTGATGCCAGACGAGGGATGCGAAATCGTCTAGGCAAAGGAACGCTGGTACGCGCGGCTTGACAGGCGCGGTGAGGGGACCTCGTTCGCGCCGGGTTACAAACATGTGCAAACATAGAGAATTGACTCGCCGGCTACTAAATTTATAATTTCAACTGTTTGCTGTTCTGACCACGGCGAGGGTGAGTTCTGTTTCTTGCTCTCTGTCTCGGTCTGCGTGATGTTTTTGTAACATTTACTTATCTACATTGTCCGATGCGTCACGCACGCTTGGGGAACCGTTTCGTATCTGATCACCTCACGTCTATCGTTTGCACAAAAGGACGCGCTAACACCCTACCTCTTTGCAGACAAACTCTTCTCTACGCTGCCTTGTACTAGCCGTGCTGGTTACTAGTGATGTTCCTACCGCCAAAGCACGTCGTAGTATGCCCTCTGTTTACGATCGTTGTTCTAATGATATGTCGTTCTCTGGTTCACTTAGCAATAAGTTATGAACTTCTACTTCGACGCCGCCAAAATCATCGACCGTCTAGACGCGAAGCATGGTTCTGTGAAGAGTCTCCTGAACACGCTTCCAGAGAAGAGCCGCAAGCGCACCGCCGCACTTGTGATAGAAACTCTAAAATGTAGGTGGACGGCGTGCAACGCCCGCTCACGGTTCACCAATGATCACACGCTCTCGCCAGACAAGTCCGCACTCGCGGAAGCGATCGCAGCGGCGAATGTCTTGAAGCAAGAGAAAAAGATAACATCCCACAGCCTCGCGTTGGTGTTGGTCCACGACCTCCTCCTCGCGGGCGGTATCCAAGCAGGTGACGGTCCCGTGAAGCAAGCACTGCTCCGGCACAAGACACGCCTTCGAGGCGAGTGGCAACGCCTCAAAATCAAGCGAGGCGCTAAAGCAGATGGCGAAATGGCGGTGGCGGATGACGTGCGCGCGGGTAGGTAGTCGTGGGCTGCTAACGATTGATTCTATTTCCCTCTGGTCCTGTCATGGACGACGGAGACTGACTGAGAATCCTTTTCTCTTTCTTGCGAAACACCAGCCAGAATCCCTCGATATGCACGGATCAATGTCTTGAAATGGACCGTCGAGGAAGCCATACAGGCGTTCCAGAAGAGCGGGTACGCTCTCGGGAATCCCCTTGATGAAATGTACGTTCCACCGTTGTCGATCGAAATTACTGACGTCTTAGAGCATTCCACTTCTACGCACCCCCTCTTTCTCAGGAACTTCGCACGAGACGCGCACATCGAAAACCTTCTGTTGTTTCACCCGCAGTCGCAGCTGACAGATACTCCCGAGTATTCTGATGGCCGTCTCATCCTCCAGGATAAGGCGTCGTGTTTCCCCGCCATCGTGCTTGCTCCACCAGCGCACCCGGAGAGCGTTATCATTGACGCCACTGCAGCGCCTGGGAACAAAACCTCTCACCTAAGCGCACTCGTGGGTAATCAGGGCAAGGTACAGACTGCCCCATTCACACCGTGCCAACGCTGGGCTGGTTATTCATTCCATCCCCCTCTTCCCCCTTTCTCGATAGTAGATCCTTGCCTTCGAACGCGACCGCAAGCGTTATGGCACCCTCAAGACGATGCTGGCCCGAGCCGGGTGCAACAACGTCGAGGCGCTGAACCTAGACTTTCTAACGACAAATCCCAATGACGAGAAGTATGGCCGAGTCACGCACATGTATGTTTTTTTTTCCCTTTTGCTCTCTCTTCGGGGCATGCCCGCTGTTTTTTTTTTGAATTTTTCGTCTATCTGACGAGAGACATTAGACTTCTTGATCCGTCCTGCAGCGGTTCTGGCATCGTTAACCGCCTGGACCACCTCGTGGAATCAGGTGCGCTTGCCGATACATCCACCATCCATCAAATGGCCCCGAAGAAGGGGAGTTCTCGCATAACTAATCACACGACACCACGTTACCGGTTACAGAGGCCGAAAGGACCAGCGTTGCGCACACAGAGCGCCTTGCGAAGCTCGCGGCATTCCAGCTCCAAATGCTACGCCACGCCATGAAATGTAACTCCTCCCACCCCCCGTTGTGGCGTGATTCTGATCGGCTCTGGCCCACTCAGTTCCGAGCGTCGAAAAGATCGTTTATTCAACATGCAGTATCCACCCAGAGGAGAACGAACACGTCGTAGCCGCGGCCATACGAAGCACAGAAGCGACCGCTGGCGGACTCACACTAGCACCGCGCGATGCGGTGCTTCCTGCGTGGTCGCGACGGGGACAAACGGGCATCTTGGATGACACAGGTGGTTGCTATGGTTCATCTGGCCTTCCGTGTTGCTGGGCTAATTATTCTTTCATCGCCAAGCTACCGAAGCTGTCATACGGTGCTCACCCGGGGAAGACCCAACAAATGGCTTCTTCGTCTCGTGCTTCATACGTAGCTGTGGCGCATCTCCGACGATGAGGGAAGTTCGAGCGGCCATCGCCGGAAGTAATAATTTACTATGCGCACAATCAGTTGCGGTATCCGCGACGAGGGTGCACAACAAGGGTAGCGGAGACGACACTGCCTTGACGCCACCATTAGGCCGGGGGCGAAAAAGAAGGAAGCTGTCGTACAACGGATCCTAGGGTAAGGCAAAAACATCGAGTACGTTATTTGCAGTTGAGAAGCACGCTATACTATGCCAGCATATCAATTTTATTAGTGACATCTGGAGAGGGATCTACCAAAGGGACAGTAACCAAATCGAGGCAGTGTAAGCTACAATTCGAGAGGCATGTGGAACAAGGAGTATGTTAATGACGCAAGTCAATCTCGAACAAGCTGGAAAGACCGAGACGCTGTGCGAAACAGGTAACCGAAACATGAGTACGATTGTGAGAAAACCCGCCAGCAGGCGGGGTGAGGAATACCTAGAGATGAGCACGGACACGGAAGGAGAGTTGACGGCGACCCCTCGTCGTGCTGTTCTGTGAGAAATGTGCTGGGAAGTGTCAGAGTGTTAGAAAACGGGCATGGGGGTTCAGGAACTGGTTTGCTGGGCATATTGACCCTGATAGTATTGAGCGTAATTGGAATAGTCCTGCGACTGCGAGTAACTGCCACCTGGAGCTTGGGAATAACCGCTATATCCTGATTGGCCGTAGCCGGGAGCCCCTCCGGCGGTAGGATAGCCACCATAGGGCGGCTGAGGGGGTCGATGGCCTGTATTATTCTGGGTGCCCAACGATCCCAAGGCGGACTGCCACACTTCGGGACGACGCCAAGGGGGGATGTTGGAACTGCTGGTCGAGATGTCGCCGGCTCCACCTCCCCATGAACCCCTCGCTGAGTCGGGGCCAGTGCCTTTCCCGGTCTCTCCGAGCTCTGCCATCAAGCTAGCATACTCCGAGTCGAATCCCCCCTTGACCACCGCCTGAGAAGGAGAGCCGCCAGGACCATTCCCCATGGCGTCGCCGAAGGGAATGCCTTTGTTAACAGTACAGTCGCGCGCCATGTGTCCAGCACTGCCACACACACGGCAGATGATGTTAGCAGTGAAGTTACGTTGCTCCGGACAGTCGTATTTGCGGTGACCGACGCCACCACAATTTTGGCAGATCTGATTCTCGTCATCACGAAGCGTGCCATTGAGCGCGGCCAGCTCGCGGAGCTGATTACGCTTGTGGTCATTTTGGCCCTCGGGAGTTGATGCAGCCTAAAATTGGAACCGGCGATCAGCGATTGCATGGATGTACACGGCACACGCATCTATAGATCGTTACTTACAGTCTCGATGACTCTGTTGATCAACCTAACACAGCTAGCAACTTTTTCGTCGGAATCGGCCAAGACAAGGCAATGCAAATCCTCCTCGGCATCCTCAGCGAACTGATCTGGACGAGCCTTGCCTTCTTTGACGCTTCCCTTCCCTCGGATACTGATTTTTGCACCGCTCTCTTTCTCCATCTTCTTCAAGCTATTTCCACGGGGTCCGACAAGGAGCCCAAAAAAGTTGATCTCGGGGAACTCTTTGACTGGAATGTATACCTTTTCCGATGGGCGCTGAGAACGCTTCTGTTGATGGTACTCAACAGGAGGGCGGAAGTTTGGATCATTCTTCATCGCGCGATCAACAAGACGGATGCGTTCATCCTCTAGCTTCTTCCTATAGCGGACCTCGCGAGTATTGGTGCGCCGCCCGTGAGCATCGTATGTGGGCGGAGGTGAAGGTGATCTTGATGATAACATATCTCAGCATTTACACGATTATCATACAGAGAAAACAGACATACCTTTCACGTTCCGGGGGAATGAAATCATTTAACCTGAGCTTCCTATTGATCTCCTCGAGCCGGAGGTGAATAGCATAATTGTCAAGCTGGGTCTGGGAAACACCCGCCGCAGATATAGCTGTGGGAAGTCCAGGAATGTCTGTCTTTGCATCTCCCCAACGACTACGTTTCTTCCGGGTAGTGTCAGCTACACAAAACAGTCATAAAATGTCAGGGTTAGTTTCATGGTTAGGGTTAGTGTAAAACGCCCAAGAAGCGGTTTCAAATATCACAATGTCAACACTCAGACAAACATCGATACGATGCAGGGTTCCACTGTTGCCTATATGCACGATGCAATGAAGTGAATAAGTAGCGGCCGACTTACCAGGCGTAAGCGTTCCAGCCGAAAGAGACTCTTCCTTCATTCGCGAACTATCATCCCGCGGACGAGGATAGGCAGAAGGGGATGGTTGAGCCAACTGCGGCGGGGCTGACTCCTCTACGGGTGCAGGACCAAACCGACGGCGATTTCCACCGAGGGGAACTGCAGAGGGATAAGTATGGAATTACATGAGATGAGAAAGAAGAAAGACACACTATCGTTGGTCCCAGTAATCTGTTTTGTTGCAGGCCTCCACATGATAATAGCGCAATTTGTGAGCTTATGTGCACGATATCGAGGAAGTGGGAGGAGGGATCAAGGTCAAGGAAGAAACTGACGAGTGCGCGACTCACCAATTCAAACTCAGCCATGCTGACTAAGGAGGCCGAGTTAAACACGTGCGTGACTCGGACAGCAGTCCTCGCGACTTGTTCTTGATGGCCAGCAAGCGTACGGTGCCAGAAGGTGCGACCCCTGGCTTTTCACTCCAGGCTACGCTTAAAATATAGCAAGGTTCGCCTGAGACTTCTTCTAGCAAGCGACTTCGTTCCCTGGCGGATGAGGATTACATAGACGTGGATGACACTGAGGAGGATCGCATCGCTGCGGATGCGGCTCTCGTGCCCCGCGGGGCTACCATCAACTTCAGCGCTTTAACCCGCAAGCTGGCTGAAGAACGACGGAAAGCCGGCGGCGCTGGACAGCCGTCTCTCCCACCTCATCGCCGATTGCAAGACAGTCTCGTGTCACACATTTTCATGGACCAGGACTTTTCCTGGCTGCACTTGAAGCCCGACCACGCTTCCCGCCCCCTCTGGATTAGCCCCGAGGACGGCCATATCATCTTGGAGGCGTTCTCACCAATTGCTGAGCAGGCGCAGGATTTTCTTGTAGCTATCAGCGAGCCAGTCAGCAGGTGTGTATCGGCTGACGCCCGATGCAGTCCTTATAACAAGTCTTTTCCAGGCCGAGTTTCATTCATGAATACAAGCTCACGTCGTATTCCCTGTACGCGGCGGTGTCTGTGGGACTGCAGACTGAGGACATCATAGACGTATGTCGATGCTTTGGCCTCTCATATTCTTTGTTTACCTTGTCGCTCTAAAAGGTTTTGAATCGGTTGTCCAAGGTACGCAACCTTAGATACCCCGTGTGCCCTTGATCCAAATTGGAATTGAAGGTCCCTGTACCGGAGACCATCACCAATTTCATTCGGGAGCGCACCTTGTCGTATGGGAAAGTCAAGCTCGTGCTAAAGCACAACAAGTACTACGTGGAGTCCAGCCATCCGGAGACGCTCCAACTCCTGCTCAAAGATAAAACAATTCGTGATGCGAGGGTCGCTTCTCAGCCTGGCGACGCCAATAAAATGACAACGTTCACAACTGCCAAGGCACCTGTCAAGGGCGGTTTGGTGATTCCAGGTACAAAAGACGTCGAAAAAAAACAGGAAGATGCCTCCAAGTCAACTCCGGGTGCCTCGGCAGGGGCCGATGGGGACCTTTTTACATCCGTTGTTGGTGTTGAGAGTGGCACGCATTTCTCCAGTTCAGAAATCCAGAGTAATTGCTTACGTGTTAACTGCCAGATGAGATTGATGAAGATGATGAGAACGTCCACGCCTTCGAGATCGACGATGCCAAGATCGATGTATGTTTCTGTCACGAAATTGACGGGTTCGACATTGAACTTTCTCGATTCCTAGGATGTGAAAAAGCGCTGCAATGAGCTCGAGTATCCCATGCTTGAAGAATATGATTTTCGTAATGATACGGTGAATGCCAATCTCGACATAGATCTCAAGCCGTCCACGGTCATCCGGCCATATCAGGAGACCAGTCTGAGTAAAATGTTTGGAAACGGGTGCAGTGTCGTCTCATGCTTCTTAGCGCCCCACCCACTGACCCTTATGGGGTTGATCAGGAGAGCGCGTTCGGGGATTATCGTACTACCATGTGGGGCAGGAAAGACGCTCGTGGGGATCACAGCCGCGTGCACAATCAAGAAGTCGTGCCTCGTGCTTTGTACCTCATCGTAAGTCTGGCCACCTGGCCGCAGCGTGGCCGTCCATAGTTCCCAGTTTGGGCTGACATTATCCAGGGTTTCAGTGATGCAGTGGCGACAGCAATTCATGCAATGGTCGAATGTGACAGACCGCCAGATCGCGGTGTTCACAGCCGATCAAAAAGAGAAGGTGCGTACGGTGGTTTCCTTTCTGCATGTCGCGGGGTGATCGAACCAACTCGTTGCGCATTACATCAAAGTTCGCGGGTGAGAGCGGGATTGTCGTCTCCACGTATTCGATGGTCGCGAACACCCACAATCGGTCCTATGAATCCAAGAAGATGATGGAGTTTCTAACGTCGAGAGAATGGGGTTTCATACTCTTGGACGAGGTTCATGTGGTCCCTGCAAACATGTTCCGTCGCGTGGTGACCACCATCAAAGCACATTCCAAGCTTGGGTTGACGGGTGCGGCGCCCATTGACGTGGTGGAGAAACTTGTGTCATCCCTTGGCTGATGGTTCGTTTGCAGCGACGCTGGTTCGAGAAGACGACAAGATAGCTGACCTAAACTATATGATCGGGCCGAAGTTGTATGAGGCTAACTGGATGGACTTGGCCGCGAAGGGTCACATTGCAAATGTTCAGGTACGAGCTTTCGCACGGGGACCCCTGACCCTTATTTGACACCAAACCGGCGGCGGCTAGTGTGCCGAAGTATGGTGTCCCATGACACCTGAATTCTATCGGGAGTACCTAAGGGAACAATCACGTAAACGCGTGCTGCTTTACTGCATGAATCCACGAAAGTTCCAGGCGTGTCAGTTCCTTATCAAGTACCACGAGGACAGGGGGGATAAAGTGATTGTGTTCTCCGACAACGTTTTCGCACTCGAGGTACGCCACAATATGGTGTGAAGTGACAGAATTGCTGATGACAGGGAATGCAACAAGGCATACGCGAAGAAACTGAAAAAGCCGTACATACATGGGCAGACTGGGCAAGTTGAGCGAATGCGCATCTTGCAACATTTCCAGCACAGCCCCGAAGTGAATACGATATTCCTATCGAAGGTATTTGTCCTTGGTTACACTTCCTGGAGTCATTTGTAATTCATGTGGGTAACCAGGTTGGCGATACTTCCATAGATCTTCCGGAAGCGACATGCTTGATCCAGATCTCTTCGCATTTTGGTTCCCGACGGCAGGAAGCACAACGGCTGGGTACGTTCGAAAGAAGCAAAAAAAATTCTGGAGCTTGAGTCATGTCTGACCTGTGGACAGGGCGAATTTTACGGGCGAAGCGTCGAAACGATGAGGGATTCAACGCGTTCTTCTACTCGTTGGTTTCGAAGGACACGCAAGAGATGTATTACAGCACGAAGCGGCAGCAATTCCTAATCGACCAGGGATACGCCTTCAAAGTGATCACACAGCTGGACGGGATGGACAACATGAAGGACTTGGTGTACAAGACGAGGGAAGAGCAGATCGAGCTCGTGACGACTGTGTTGATGCAGTCAGAAAGTGCAGCAGATCTCGGAACGGATATTCGAGGAGGGGAGGGTGATCTGGCTGGTACGATTACGTCGAAAGATTTCGGGGCGCCGGGACAAAGCAAGGCTCCAGGCGCGCACCGAACGATGGGCTCGTTGACGGCCCTGAGTGGTGGACAGCACATGTCATATGTGGAACAGAACAAATCTGCGAACAAGAAGCTGGCAAAGGAGACGATGCCGCGACATAAGCTGTTCGCGAAACGAGATCGGGACGCCGCGGCCGCGAAAAAGGAGGCGAAGCGTGGAGGGGGATGAGGTTCCTGAAGGCTGGGTGTGGGACAACTGTGGGACATGGACATGTGGTCAGACACGGGTCGGTGATGATTAGATAATATTTTGGTAGATATGATAAATAATAAAAATATTATATAACCCAGATAGAAGACAACATGGGATCGTCGGAGCCAGCGCACCAAAGTTGTGGGCATCGGTACTGGGCGTCTAAAGTGATCGAGAACGAACCGGTGTTGCGAGGGGCAGGGGAAGAGGAAAGTACAAGGCAAAAAGAAAGGGAAGAGAAGGGGGACAGCAGAGCGTGCGCGGGGGAAAGGGCCGGGCTGGGAAAAGGGGGGCGAGCGAAGACGACGTCGGGATGGGATGAGATGATGGGAGAGACGAGATCGACGCGTCTAAAGGCGGCTAACGACGATTCAGTCCTATTCATTCAATCTTGGCGCCCACTCGTTAAGGACGGGACGGGGGCACATGTTACGGGTTCCTCCTCGTATATAGCCATGAAACTCAGCTCCGCTCCCTGTCCATTTATCCCTCCGCATCCGCTCTCTTTCCCGTCCCCCCAATGTCTTCGAAAAGAGGCAGAAAACGCAACGACAACTTGCCCCCCAATCGTGCCAGGGACGTCCAGAGAGCCTTCCGGGCCCGCCGTGCCGCCCATCTCGAAGTCGGTACCCACTTTGTTATTTCCAAATCTCGCACATTCATCTCATCATCTCACATGTTTCTTTTCATTTTACCAATTCCTCCATCACACAACGCACGACCACAAACGCACGCACGCACGCACTTCTTGATATAGGCCCTCGAGCATCGCGTCGCAGAGTTGGAGGAGGAAAATGGTAACCTCCGCGCTGCCTTGAACCTGCCCCCAGCCAACAGGCTCCCGCTGGGCAAAGGCCCCACTGGCAAGGACAAACCAAAATCCCACGCGGTGCACTCGTCTCGCTCGTCGCAGGCCGCCGCGCTCGATGCTGCCAGCCGAGCAGGGTCGTCCGCGGATTCCCCTACGTCCACCAGGGCGCAATCCCTGTCCCCCTCCACCATCACCGCCACCATGCGCCCGTCCCCGAACGCCGTTCACAGCCTCGAGGGCAGCTCGTGGGATCATGGGATGATGCTCGGCGGCGAGGAACAGTCGAATCACCATCACCACGCGACCGCTCACGCCTCGTCGACGTCCACGGCGTATTCGTTGTCCAGCGTGCCGCACGCGAAGAACCCGACTTCGCAGCAGTTCTCGTCGTACCAGAGCCCCGCCGCAGCCCAGTCGTCGTCGTCGTCCCGGACGACGCTCCCGGGCACGATGTACATGCCTACCACCGTACCGCAAGGCACACAAAACTTCACCCACACGGCCGACCGACCGCTAGGCGAGGCGACGTATGGCTCTGCCGCGGGCGGCGGGGGCGGTGGCAGCGGGGGCGCTAGTGGTGGCGGAAGCTACCCCGTGCGTGATCCGAGGGAGGATCAGCAGCGCTTCCCCCCCTATTCTCAGCCTTACTCTGGAGGTCCCGAGGGCGCTCTGCACTACACTGCACAGCAACAGCGCGACCCCTCACCCGCGCAAACGCCCGTCCCTTTTGCTCACCGGCGCTCCATCACCGATCCACAGGGGTTCCCTCCGCTCGTGAACCAGTACCCCCACCTCCCTCCTCCATCGGGGCTCCGCCGACTCTCGCCTCCACGTCTGGCGGAGGGTTCCCACTCTGTGCGACCCTCGTTCAACGGCGGAGGCAGTTAATTGGTCGTGGACTTTCGTCTTTTCGCGCTTTCTCGCCTGGGTTGATCTCGGTTTCTTAGGCATATGTTTCGCTGATGCTTCGTTCTACTCCCGCGCCACGTCCTTCCCTTTGCTATCTATTTGTCCTACCAATCGCACGTTTTTTCGTAACCGCTGTTCACTTTCGATGGTGTTTCTGTATCATTATTTGATCGCTCAATGTTTTGCGGTTGCCTTTGTACGTGTCCTATATCCCTTAGGACGATACTAAAGGGGTTTCTGCCGAGGCTGGCCTTTGGATATCTAACGAAGACCACAAGGGTACTGTATCGCTCTTTGGGGAGGCCTCTATACATTCCGCCGAAGACCCTATGTTTATCAGGCACACCGTTCGTGTCTCTTTCGTATCAGAACTAGTCCCATTTCCTCCTAATCTTTGCGACTGGATATCACCCGTTATATGTGCTTTACATAAGGCTAATCCCAATGCGTTGAGCAGTAGCGATCCCGGGACCCATCTCCGCCACACGATATCCAAAAGAGACGCAACGCGTTGGCTCAGTCGTGTGACACGCAGCGGTCAGATGACGGGATCCAGCAGACACCAATCCACCCGCCCGTCTGGGCCGTATCGCCCTTCCAGCCACTCATTCGCCTTACGGAAGTGACCATTGCCGAAGAATCCCCTGCTGGCGCTCAAAGGGGAAGGGTGCTAAAAAAGTTGCGCGCGCGCGCTCCGATCATCAGCACGAGCCGTCGCAGTGGCGCACACGCAGACAGGAGTGAAACCCCAACTCACCGCACTCGAGAGAATCAGGTGTTTGGTCTGTTGGGGTTGTCATCAACACGCGCAAGGAACAAGACGGATGCAAAGGGGGAGAGAAGATGTTGTCAGCATCCAATGAAACAAAAAAAAGGAAAGTGGAAACGAAGAAAAGAAAAGAAGGGGGTGTGTGGAAGGGGTCCATGAGGGACGAGACCCTCCGTTGTCAGGTAGGCGCTGAACGCTCACCTTGTTAAGCTTCGCGACGCGCTTTGCGGCCCACGCTCCCCAGGCGAGGAACACGACGCCTCGGCCGAAACCGGACTTGTCGCCAAGGTTGGCGCCACCGTGGCGGTCGACGACATCGATGACTCGGTCCGTGAACTGCTCCCAGCCCTTGCCCTGGTGCGAACCGGCTGTATGAGCGCGCACGGTCAGGCAAGTGTTGAGCATCAGCACGCCACCCTCGGCCCACGCGGTGAGGTTCCTGCAGACGATAGTATCAGGACATGTGCCATCCGTGCCGTCGGCAAAAAGAAAAGAATAAATGGAAAGGGTCGAGAAGAAAGGAGGGGGATCGGCGGTTGGGGCGTTAGAGAGATTACGCACCCGTGCTTTGGGGGGACGAAGCCTTGATACTCGGCCTTGATTTCCGCATAGATCTAAGCGCGCCCGCCATTATCATCAGTGACAGCTGCCACAAGGGGGTGGATGGGAGTTGGGTAGAAAGATAAGCAGGACGTACGTTCTTCAGGGAGGGTGGCGCTCGGACACCGTGCGGGACCGAAAAGCAGAGACCTGTTGGGGCAAGGGAGGGGTTGTGCGTAAGAACGTGAATTGTGGGTAGGACCCGGTAGTATCGGAAGAAAAGGGCAACGGGGAAAGGCGCCCGGTTCGCGTACCGTGCGCTTGACCTGGGCCGTGGTATGGGTCTTGGCCAATCATGACGACTCTGACTTTGCCCAGAGGGGTATAATTCGACCATGAATAGATGTTCCGCGCTGCGGGTCCACGAGGTGGAGGAGCCAGGGATGGAATGATGAGCATTGGCACCCGGATGGGACGGAAAAAAAAAACTTACGTGCAGGGTATACTTTGAGGTTTTCTGCGCTGTCGTCGGGACCATGCACACCTTCCTTCCAGAGGAATTCCTTCAGGGAGATAAAGTACGGCTTTTTGATTTCGTCCTTGAGAACTTTGAGCCTGATCGGAGTGCGTTAAGTGCCCGTGACCTCCGGTATACGGATCTCGCGAGAGCGCCTACCAGCTCTTGCCCATGGTTTCGCATTCTAATTTCAAGAGCCTTTTTTGGTCCTCGGTGAGCGAGGCCACGTACTCGGACAAAGAGAACGGAATGGAGTTGAGAGGCTGCTGGCCATCACTCCCACCGGCCCCGGAAGACGATTGCGCAGTTCCAGAGGTGGACAGCTTATTGCGTGAACCGGATGCCGCAACCGCAGCCAGCTTTGGCTTTTTAGAAGAGGTCTCTGAGCCTTGGCTGGGGGAAGAGCCAGGGCCGAGCATGTCGAAGAGCGTCCTCTGACGCTTCCCATTGGAGGTACTCGTAGTTTTTGGCTTTGCGTTATCGCCGTGATCAGACAACGCGGCATTTACTTTAGAGGGCGTCTCGTCATTAGAAGCCGCCGCCTTAGCCTGAGAGGACGAAGATGGCGATTCCAGGTCCTCCTGACACACGAGAGGGCTCTCAGACGGCGTAGACATTTGATACGAGGGGGACGCGTCGGATTGTGCGATGGTGGTGGCGAAGAGCTTTTTTCCTGTGACGCGTGTTTGACGCGACGAGACACGCGACGTGATTATGATCATGCGCGCGGACATTCGCGGACCTGGAATGCCGGCAAATTCCCCATTTGTTACCCACGATGCTTGCTTATCAGAGCATTATTACGGTACTGTTCTACTGGCCGTACTGATGCACACTCATCAGCCCCGTTCAACATGTTCGGCCGACCAGAGCCAACCGTTTTCGGTAAACTATCTCAGGCCGACCGGCGCTTCCTAATTTCGAGGATTTGTTCCGTTTCAGCACGCGGCGAGGCAGTGCACCCGTGCGACGTGGGGAAGATTCTGTGCCGAACATCCGTGTGGGATCCAAAACATTCAAGGAACCTCCTTTTCCGACAGCTCGTCTCCAGGTGCATTGAATCTGGCAGTTGGCGGCGACTCCTTTTCTTTTGTGGCCCTCGCAATACAGCTGATGTTTCTCCTGTGGCAATCAGTTCCGAGAAGAGAGACCCGGAAATTGGCTGCGGCATTCCCGGTGACAGTTGATTGTTGGTGAGGGAGGCGAATACTGGCCTCAGTGACCATGACACCACTTAATGTTTTCTGATGTCTGATGCAAGTTGCGATGTCAGGGGCACGTATCAGGCCACGGCGGCAAAGACGGAAGATAGTGCCACGTGTCTTGTGATTTGTCGATTTTTTCGGGGGTCATGGAGAGGTTTCAACCACATGGCCGCCCCAGCTGTTGCTTCCCAAGGGGCTGTTCAGGGATCTTGGAAGTGTCAACGAAAGTAGTAAGGGCGAAAAATGCGTTTCATGCTTGTCTTGCCTCGTGCGTCTGATGAGAAACTGATGGACCGACTGGGATAGGCGGGTGGAGGAAGCCAGGGCAGTTGTGAACCATACCCGAATAGGACTCACGCAGCTTCCCGCCAGCCGGCACTGAATACCAAAACTCGCATATAGAGCGCGAAACCAAAAAGCGGTCCCATCTGTGCGCATCTTAGTTGGGTACATGGACGAGAGGGTTCTTCAACGACTGCCCCCGCCAGCATCCGATGCCTCGAAATAAGGTGTTTATCCGTTGCCCTAAAAATAATCTGCGGTCCGGGCTGTCCGGCCGCGTTACATTGTCTGGGCCGAACAACGAGCGTCACGGCCGACTTGATGTACAGACGGGCTCGACAGGGCCACACGTCTTCAACGGCACGACGAACGATCGTTTTCCTCGAGCAGTAGCCCTGAAGTACTCACACAATTACGAACTCACCATTTTCGAATCCTCCCCCTTCACCCCTTCATCCCAAACTGGCTGCTGGGCGCTCAGACGTTTCCGCGCGCAAAGGCCATGCCGGCGGACATGTGGGTCGGCGTCGTCCAGGTTCATTTAACGCGACTATGGCGATGCACGCATCCCCGACGCTTGATTGGAGCACGAGCTATCAAGCAGGTTCCTCCAGGTGAGTCTCAGTTCCCTTTTTATCGCCCCTCGTCACATCGCTTCGTGTTTCTTTTTCTGTCGTGTGCGACCATTTTCTACTGATGGTCGCGAGAAGAAAAAGATGAAGCACCGGGTAGGGATGCGTTTGCTGACGCATATTACTCGTTCTCTAGTTCTGCGTCGGGGATGAGCACGGACGACGACAAGACCGACGACGACACGCACACCGTTATCGGGAGACGCGGTTCCGTAAGCGCCGAGACACGCAACGGGGGCGCAGGGGGAGAATCGAATCGAAACCCCCCACGTGTGCCGAGTCCTACGCCGCCCCCTGCGTCGAGTTCCGACGGTTCCAAGAGGGCAAACGGCCGTGCCAGCACGCTCAGTCGACGCACATTCACACGTTCGCGTTCTCCCGCGCCGCAGGCTCTCGGCTTGAACGGGATCATGCCCCAGCCTCCTCTGCCCTCGCCCACCGCCTTCCTCCGCCCACGCAGCGCTGGACCGCCCACCTTCGTCCTCCCCGCGACGCTCTCCCTCACGATTTCGTCCCGGCTGACATCCTGGCAATATGCACTTCTCATAGACGCGAAAATGGCTGCGGAGGGCGCCATCCTGACCTTGGCGCTCGCTTGCGCGGCCCAGAAACTGCGATCCTCGTCTAGCGCATTATTGCCGTTCGATGACGGGCTGCCCATCGGTATGCTTACTTCTCTCCGCGGAATGTTCGTCCCATGCCAATCATGTACACGTCAGAGCTCTATGCCGTCATCTTTGCCTCCTTCATTTACTTGGTCTGGAATCACTCTTCCTGCACAAAAATCATCCCTTTGTTTAGTACGGCGGCCGACTCGGCATCAGCCCCCTCTCCCTCAACACCTCGACTGCCGGAGTCACGCGTACCTCGTCGTGGTACGACAATCAGCAGCCATTCGATCCCTGAGAACCGAGGATATGTATGGATGACCGTCCCAAAGAACTATAGGTCAAGTTCTCACAACATCTCTTATGACACCTTCGTTGACGTTTCGTTCAGGACCTCTTCTGATGATGGACTTATCAGCGGCCTTGTTCTCGGACCGCTGATCACGTCTGCGTTGTATTACGTGGCTCTCAAGGTTGATACACCGCTCGAAGGCACACCTCATCCACCATTTTGGCATATTGAAGCCCCATGGCGTCTCAGTAACGAAACTTCTTTCACCCCACTTCAGGCACTTGTACTCTCACGGCGTAATGCGGTGGACCTAAGTACGCTTTGCTCAACAACTTTGCTGATTCACGTATATGCATCACACTGGTTCGAATGGCGCCATCGCAAGCACCACAAGGTTTCCGAAGGCGAGCGTGGCTCCGTTCCTCGGAGCGAGGTACGGAAGGGAAGACTCTATGTTGTTTTCACATTTCTCGTTTGTGCATTCCTTCTTGGGTTACGTTTTGCGCTCGATCGTGCGCGGGTTGGTCTGTGGAGACGTGAGTTCCTAACCATCTTTCTCCCTTCCTGAGATCTAATGTATGACATGTGATACCAGACTTGTCATACTGGGAGGTCGCGTCGGGTTCTGTCTTTTTCCAGTTTTCGCTTTACATCGCAGTCCGCCTCGCTCATCGTGGTTTCACACTTGGCGAGCTTGGGTTAGTGGTGTTTGGCGCCACTGCCTTGTTCATAGAATTAAGCAACTTGACCGTTGCGAGGGTACGTATCGGTTCAGAATACTTCTTCACACGCTGATATCGACACACCCCGTCGAATTCCCACGAAATAGATATGGCCCGTAACGACACTTTACATCAAAACGTACCGCCTGCCCACACCATTGCTTATCTATCAATTGGCCCTCATTCCCGGGTCGCTGTTGACGGGCTTTCTGCTTTCGCCCTTACTTACGCTTTCTCGGCATATCGCGCAGCGACCCGTGCGACGCCTGCGATTCCCGCAGCAGAAGCAGGCACACCGGCGCGCACTCGCAGTTGGGTTTTATCTCGGCGCGGCCCTCATCGTGGGTGGGCTGATCGGCATGTGGACACAGTGGCTCTTGCGTGGGCCTGATCCTTGGCTGTGGGTAGTTTTCTGGTTGCTTGAAGGCCCATTCCCGTGGACTCGGCCCGCGCTCCTCGCGTACTGGGCCGTACTCGGTAGCATCAGCGTCTGGGGATGGAATCGGCAACTGGCGCGCTCCCGTCGCATCCGGCCACGGTTGCCTACTGGCAGCGAATCAGTGGTGGACGACAGCACCATCGTACCATCGGCGGCCGAACCCACGTCGCCGACGTCAGGGACGTTGGCATTGGCATCAGTGTCGCTTACGTCCTCAGCGGTTTCGTCGGCATCGTCGGCAGTGTCTGCAATGTTCCCTGCGGTGGGAATCCCACACCTCCCGACCGACCTTGGACTTGGGGCGAGTGAGTGGCTTGACGCGGCGGATCGGCGCGTACCAACGCTGGGACTGAACGCGCGACGCAAGTTCTTTCACGCACTCGCAGTGGTCATGTTCGTTCCTGGCGTGGCTGCGGATCCGGCTTTCACGCATCTGGCGTTCAGCGCGGCATTTGCGCTTTTCGTGTTTGCGGAGTACGTGCGCTATTTCGCGCTGTACCCGTTTGGGGCGGCTGTGCACGTGTTTATGAGCGAGTTCCTGGACTCGAAGGATAGTGGGACGGCTATCCTGAGCCACTTCTACCTGCTGACAGGGTGCGCAGGCGCGCTCTGGTTCGAGGCGTAAGTACCATTTCCTGTTGGGGAGGGGCATGGTGGCATTGGGTCATATGAACTGATGATCACTGATATCCGATGCAGACCTTCCCGGTTGCTGCTGTACACTGGAATTTTGACAGTCGGAGTAGGTGACGCCGTTGTAAGTTTCGATTGACATGGGAGATGTGGTCATTCATAGCAGTGAGGATCTAATTACGCGGATGCAGGCTTCTGTGGTGGGGAAAAGGGTGGGACGATATAAGTGGTCCCCCACGACACCCAAGACGTTGGAGGGAAGCGCCGGATTCACGGTGTCGGTGGTGGCGTTTGCGCGGGCGTTGCGGATTTGTGGGTTGGTTGAGGAATTTTCGGTAAGTTTGCAATAATAATCATGGTAATTTGACGGCGAGACGGCTGACCTCTTTTACGCAAGGTTGTGCGATACGGGGCGATTATTGGGCTTGGGTCGGTGCTAGAGGCAATGTCTGGACAGAACGATAACATTATCTTACCTGTGTACGTGTGGAGTATGTTGGCGATTGGACTATAGAGTAGGTAATATTCAGAGAAGGGCAGGTCGTGACGTCATTGTGTGTGGAGTCGCATTTCGGGAAAAGGCGGGCCTTACCTCCATCGCGGCATTTTGCCACGCCACGGCCGGGGCCAGCGAAGAACGAGCCTAACACGCAATTCCGACGACTGGATAGCTATACCAGACTCGTGTATTTAACGACATTCCGATGCCCTCTTAGAGAAGAAAAAGAGAGAAAGAAATCGACGAAACGGGGCGCATACATACACACGTTTCCGAGCCACATGCAGGACCAACAAACTTCGGCCCCACAGATAGTGGATCTAGACCGAGGCCACCAGAGAGCGTCCTCCGTGCTCACTCCTCAATCGGTGGCCAATCTCCCTCTCTCTTCTCCCTCCCCTCTCCCTGATGTCCCTTTGGTCAAGCAGAAGCGCGCTTCTCGTCGCGCACGCCCTTCAACCGCTTCTAATTTGAATCCGATCACAGCCCCTTCCTCTCCATCTCCCAACCCAGTAGACTCTCCCATTGCGTCTTCTTCTTCCTCGGATTCATCCCCCAGCCAGGCGTCGTCGTCTTGTCGTCGTGATCCCGGTTTTGGCACGGATTCCGTATACAAAGGCTTGCGTCCCAAGTCCTCCTACCACCAGTCTCTCCTGAACTTGCGCGAAGAGCTCCACAAACCGTCCGATTCTGGTGTGTACCACTCTGCGGCGCCCCAGTCGGGATTCCGTGTCGTGCGCTGATTTTTTGCCATTGGTCCCGCGCGCTGCAACGATCGCCGCCAGCTAGTCTCCCTCGCGCGCTTGACATGGCGTCCGCCGCGATCGTCGAACCTACGAGTATAACTGAGCCAACTGAATATGATTGGACTAGTTTTATTGCCGCCTACGCCCTCGGTCGTTGGGAGCCTCACAAAGCACCACCCCCTCCACGCTCGGGTTTCGAGCGCCATCATCAAACACACACCTTGGCCGGCTCGCCACCCGAGGTATCATCTGATCCTATCTTCCCATCGGGGAGCGCTGGGATTGCTTCGAACGTGCTATCAACCGGCACCCCACGAGGCGTTCCTGTACCGCATGCCTCATCAGATGCATCGGTTCCTTTGTCGCGGAAAGCGGACACTCCGCCTCAGACGACCAGCCCCCCCTCCACAGGATCGTCGACGCCAACGCATTCCTCTTCCGGATTTTCCTCGTTGGTGTGGTCACCGTCAGCTTCCCGACGTAGCTCGACCGCCAACATGGCATTGTCTATACCTCATCGTCTTCGCAATTCCTTCGCTGAAACCCAATCATCTGTTGACACCCGTCCCGTACTTGACATGATTCCGACGTCGACAGGGGCGCCAGTTGTACCACACGCCGATGCTACAACAGCAGCCGCTGCTATGCGCTGGGCCGGTGCCCGGATCAACATAGCGCCACTGGCTTTGCCATCCCCTGAACACGAGCTGACAGACCCGTTTCGGAATGCGCGCACAGCGATCCCGGGCTTGAATCCGCCTGACTCCCCTATGGGACCTCAATCTCCTCGTCATCGCCAGCGGCTGGGAAGTTTTTGGGACGGTACCATTGATGTCGAAAGAACGACAGGTGTCCCACCCACCCTTAGTTCGATTCAAGGAAGCCCACCTTCAACGCCTCCAACAGCCGATAACTCTGATGCCGACACTGAGCCGCTCAGCGGATCAGCCCTCTCGCCCTCCCCGCCATATGCCACGCCTGCATCCGTGCCTCTGCGGCCTTTGATGGGGAATGGTGACGATTATTTTGGTGTCACAGGACTTTCGACGTCCCCAGACTCAATGGTGCCCGTCCTCAATCCGATGCGGCAACATCTACCATCTCAGCCAGGGGTTGTGCAGACGGCTACTGTTGCCTCGCATCACGTAAATTTCACGCGGCAGACATCTTCTCCCCTTCCCAACAAGGCCATCGGGCCTCCGGTTGCGTTGCCATCTCCTACGCGCGGGGTAGACGCGGGGGCAGGGCGGGCACTCAAGGAGGAAACTACGTTCCTTGAACTTGGTTATCTTACGCCGCCGTACCCACCTGATGAGCTCGAGCGCCGCCGTGCCTTGTATCAATTCAATATCTGGAATACAGGGCCAGATATCAACTTTGAGAGGATAGAGCACCTCACAAAGCTGGTATTTAGTATAAAGACAGTTATTATCAGCCTTATTGATGGGAGTGAACAGTATGTCTCCGCCACACGGAGCTTTGAGAAACTTACTAATCACCCTCCTAGATGGATGAAGTCAGCCTGTGAGTACCATTACCGTGAAAGCCGTGGCGGATGTAATGAAAGTCTATAGCCGGCTTGGCGTATCCGTCGTTTCCTCGGACGGGCTCCATATGTGCCCACGCGGTTTTACTACGGTGTGTTCGGGTGCCTGCTACATGCAGGAAATTTCCTTACCTTGCTGCAGAGGCGACGAACCCATGGTCATTCTCGACACTCATGCCGATTGGCGCTTTGCAAAGAATGTGAGATAAATTCCATTTTGAAAGGTGACGAATTAAGGCTCTCTACGGGGTTCCTTCTAGCCCCTGGTCACTGGGCCGCCTTACGTTCGCTTCTACGCGGGTGCCCCGTTACGCACTCAGGAGGGTTTTAACATTGGCACTCTCGCTATAATGGATGATGCGCCACGCGTCGAGTTTAGTCCTCGGCAGCGCCATACATTAAAGGAGTTTGCTGTGAGTTGTGCTGCCCTGCTCAGCAGTCCAAGCACGGGGCATGACTTCATAACTGATGCAGGCAATTGTGATGCGTGAAATGGAGCTATGGCGAGACAAGATTCAACTTCGGATACGTGATCGCATTCAAACCTCGGTGAGTGGGGCTCCCGAGACTTCTGGGCAGCTAGAGGTCGCGTCGATCGTGGTTGGGGTTTACAATTGGCGGTCGCAGATGGAACAGTTCACACGGGAATGCCTCGAGATTGACTCTGAGACGAGCCCAGAGGCAGAATCAAGTCGGCGATTGAAGAACACGCTCTCGATGGATAGGGTATATCAGCGCGCGGCGAAGCTCGTGAAAAAGACGTTAGACGTGGAAGGTGCACTCGTCATGGACATGTCTCATGGCGAGGTGCTTGAGACAGTTGGGGCAGAGGCTAGCATGTCGGTCATCGTGCATGGCGCAGAAGACACGACAACACACCAAGTACAAGGAGACGTATGCGTACGCATCTGGGATATGTTCCTGAAATACCCTGATGGCCGCATATTCGAGGCACTGGTACCTGCCCCTCTCCGCCCGTTCATGCCGAACGGAACGCAGTACGCACTTTGTAAGTGTAATTTTTCCGAGTGTGAGTAGTGGGGAATAACAATTTGGTAGGTGTACCTATTTTCAACATCGACAAGCGACCCTTTGCTATGCTTTGCGCATACAATTCTTCGGAACAAGGCCGACGATATGTGAGTGTCCACTTCGATTGAGGGGCGGTTCTTGACGAGGATATTACAGCTCGAAGGACATGAGTTATCTTATTTACGCGCCATCGGTATGTTACCCTTTGCCCCAAATGGGCATTCGATACGATTTACATACGGCTGCTCCTTTAGGTGTGATAATTCTATCTGCTGTGCTCAAACGACGGATGGCATTGGCCGACAAAGCGAAGAGCTTGTTCATATCCAAGTACGCCACGAATTCCATCTCCCGGGATCTGGCATCCTTTGACGGCTCCGTGTTTAGCATCTCTCACGAGTTACGCACTCCTCTACATGGCATTTTGGCAGCAGCAGAGCTGCTCTCTGACACACAGCTAAATCACACCCAGTCGTCTTTTTTACATACAGTGCAAGCATGCGGCACGTCGCTGGTCGAGACTGTAAACCATGTGTTGGACTTCACAAAGCTCAGCGGGAATTCCAAGGCAGGGGGAGTAGAGCAAGTCATCCGAACTGCACAGTGCGTCTTTCTCTGCTGTCTTTCATCGTGCCCTACAATCCTCATGGAAATCCTCCCCCTGTTCTCCAGCATTGATGTCCTGCAACTGATAGAAGAAGCCGTGGAGGGATCTTGGATCGGGCACCGCGCACGCTTGTTCGCACAGCAGCAGGAATCAGAGATTGGTAGCTTGTATGCTCCACCAAGGCAGGATGGCAGTGGAAAGCAGCTTGTCGAAGTTGTTATCGAGATTGGTGACAGAGAGGAGGTAAGCGACACAGTGCCACCGTTCTTCACCGATCCGTGGGCGCTTATGACCTAATCTAGGGATGGCTTCTCAAGCTCGAGAAAGGAGGTATCCGAAGAGTACTAATGAATGTATTCGGAAATAGTCTCAAGTTCACAACGGTTCGTTCTTGCATTGCTGGATACTTCCCACTTTATGGCCTCTGATGAAACTTGGTAGGACGGTTATATCCACGTAATCATCCGTCAGTTACCTCGCACCCCAGACATACCCCCGAACAAGGTCAAGCTTGAATTAGTAATAGTGGACACCGGCAAGGTGCGTATATATTATCACCCAAACAGAGCTATTTCAACAGGGGAACTATAGGGGATCAGTCAGGATTTTCTCAAGGTTAGAACTCAATTGATCACCAGGGGAAACGGGTTACCGATAGCTGCTCTTAGAACCAACTTTTTCATCCCTTTTCTCAGGAGAACCCGATGCAAACAGGCACGGGGCTCGGGTTGGCAATCGTGAATAGCATCGTACAATCCAAGGGTGTTGACGGTAAGGTTGATGTATGGAGCGCCGAGAACGTGGGAACGGAAATTAAGGTCACGTTCTCCGCCGAAACCGTGGAAGACGAAACGTCACAGAAAGTTTCCGGTACTTTGAATCAAGACCATGCCACCACAGTCAGCCTAGTGGGGTTCGATGACCCCCATCGCGGGGTGCAGCTTCTTCGAAGCGTCATTTCGCACTATTTGGTATCCTGGTGGGACTTCCAAATTACACCTCCGGGAGTATTAGGAGACATTGTCATTGCGAATGAGGATCTGTCGGCACTGCAACGTGCGATTGAGCAGCGGAAAATCGGCCAGCCATTTGTCCTTCTTACAGTTAGCCGCGGTGAGAGGCACCTTACAGCCACTGTTACTGAATTCGAGCGGTTGGGTGGGTTCTGCCGTATCTTGTACAAGCCCGGTGGCCCATCGCGACTTCGCCATGCCCTTAAACTCTGCATACATGCGCTCAAAATCAGCCGTCACTCTTCGCCCACATCGGAACTCATGCCCCACTCGAACCCTTCTATCGTGTCTTCCCCATCCAACCTACCGGCTGGCGTTACGAGGCGCAATTCCGAAGAGCAAGGACAGATAAAGAACCATCATGAGGTGCCGCGCCCATCGCTTGGTCGTCGATCTATAACGGTGCACCCTGTCGCCTCGTGGAGTGGAATGCCAGCGCATGAGGAAGAGGACGATGGTCTTCAAGACGGAGCTCAGCCTGGCCGCGCGCGCTCGCTCAGCCAATCGCAGAGCTCTACCAGCCCAACCATTCCTGTGGGCGACACAGGGGGTTCGCTACTAAAATCATCGATTGGAGCCCTGGGGTCGCGAAAAAACGTTCGGGTCCTTGTCGTTGAAGACAACAGCATATTGCGCAATCTCCTGTGAGCCTTCCATCCATTTGTTATACGTATTGCCAACGTATTGACGCGTCGGCGGCGCCCAGGACCCGATGGCTGTCTAGCAAGGTTCGTCTACAATTTCCTATAATATACACCCATTCTAGCCGTCCTTTTTCTAGGGTTATGAATACCGTGAGGCAGTAGACGGACATGAGGGTGTTCTTTTGTTTGGGACCGACGGTCAATTCGAGTACGTTTCTCTTCCCTGGCCTCGATTGTCCGGTCACCCATTCCCTCTACCAGTATCATTCTCCTCGATTTATCAATGCCAATATTGGACGGTAAGCTGACTATCGCTTTTCATCTTCGAGAGCCTCTCAAACCCTGGTCCTAGGATATGGCGCCACCACACAAATCAGGAAGATTGAGGCATCAAGGTCGGGACAAAAGTCTCACATCCTCGCACTTACAGGGATGTCGTCTCTGGAGGATAAGCGGAGAGCTTTCGAGGCGGGCGTTGACGGCTAGTGCGTATCCATGAAACGTTCTTTTCGGCAGTGTGTCAATAATCGCATACCCAGCCTCGTAAAACCAGTCGCGTTCAAGACGTTGTCGGACATGTTTGGTAGGCTTGGTATCACATAACAATTGTCTGCGTGCGATTGGGCTCCCTTTTGCCATCTCGCGCGCGCAAGGTTACCTGTCAGTGAGATCGAGACAGTGTTAGGGACTGCGGCTCGGCACCTTCTCCACTTTCCCAAATATCCCCTTTCTTTGCTTAATTTATACCCATTCCCCTCTTCTACCCATTTCCATCCCCAGTGTAGCATTTCTAACCCGTCGCCGCTGGCGCTGTACCATCTGTATTTCTAACGTGTTAGACGATGCCGTTGTACCTTGCTGACTGTGCGTCACCTGATGCATGGCCTGAATTACTAGACGTTCAACATTCCATCCCTAGCCCTGCACAAGTCCATTTTTATCTACGGGCAAGTCTCCAAGCGCCTTTTGATCTGGTACTTCGCGGGCCGCTCAATGCTAACCCTCGCACCTCGATTGTCCAGCGAGGTAAGGCACCTCAACGATAAAGGCTTGCATCTACCAGCGTTGCCAATGTCCATGACCGCGGTTATCATGCGAATCTATCGTCTTGCCGTAGTGCACACTGTCGCCTCCCAGTTTAGGACCCAGTTATTCTGAGATGAGACGTAAGGCACGCGGTGGGGCCTAGAATCATCTGCTGATCCACTAAATCGCCGTTGCGCTTGACACGAAAAGGGTGTGGCGGAACAGGATCAACAGAGAGCTGGCGAAGTGAAAATGTAGAGAATACTATCCGAAATTATATGATATCTCTATCAAGACAGTTATTCTCACCCCTCTCCTCTCTGCAGTTCTTGGGTTATTGCACCTACATTTAGGTACCGTGACAACCAATGCTTTACACTACCGCTCGGATACAGTAGTGTCAAAGCCTGGAGCAGAGCTCGTGTTAAGTGCGACTGCAACTACCTGGAAGCGTGCTCCCTAGAAAGGGAAGTATGGTGGTCGACCGTCATGGTCAGCGGCCGGGGGTCAGTCTTGAACGAGGGCTTTCGGAAGTGCTTGGCATTCATCATACTGACCAACTGAGCAAGGCCACGGTTGGTGAAAATATTATATTTCCTCTGCGTGTACCCATAATATCAGAAGATCAATACCTGCGATCTTCATCGTCCGAGAGGGCACAGCGCTGAGATGTGACCTCAGAAATGAGAACGTAGCGGCGCGGAATATCTGCGACTGACATTGGAAGATGAGTTACGATGCCGCATCGATATCGATCACATCGGTGGGACTCTGGGTTACCTCTGTCAGGCTGTTGACAATTTAACAAGTGCGCATGTTAGAACGGCGGTCATCCAAGCACCTACCGTATCATGTTACCCGATTGTGAACTGCCCTGGTCCCTGATCTGAATCATCTGACCGAAGAGATGCGTCGCAGTCGAGACCGAACTTGCAGAAACAAATCAGTCTGAGCAACCACAATGCGCCAAGCTGGGTCAATTGTGGACTTCCAAGGTTAGCCCGTCTCGATCTTCGCCAGTCCTGTCCGAGTCGCATATTGAAGAGGTGGACGGAATCCCGGTCCTCAACACCAGGGACGCAGGGCTGTGAAGAGCGGCCTAAGAACTGTTGAGGGTGCCGAACTCACCAACCATGGGAGAGGCACTAGAAAGTCGAGCAGAAGTCTGATAAGGCGTGTATTTCGGGGTCGAAAAAGCTCACGTCAATAGGGGCGAGGGAGCCAGGATTGATGGCCGAGTCGGCGTGCTTTGGTGGGAGATGAGGTCTAGGCGGCTAATCATGATGGCGGGAAAGGAAGCCTGATTTACGTGTGAGAAATACCCGGAAACTAGGTCTGCAGAGGCCCCAGAAGATCTTTTCCTCGATGAGGTAGAAGATACGCCGTTGCGGCTAGCAGGAAAGGGGGGTGGGAAGGGTAGGCCACAGAAGAGCACAGAAGTCGCGGAGCTGGAGGCAATTTGCGGACAGCGGGCGGGACGCCCAGAAAAGACTACAGTAACGATCAAAGGTGGAAAGTGGGAGGTCGATGGAGAACGTTCGAGACTTTTTCCGACTTTTCCATCGAAGAGTACTATCCCCCCCACTAGTGGGGAATGTCACAGATAAGAAAGCTCTGATTGTGGGTTCGAAACAAACCTTAAGTGTTGAAGATGTGTGCCCACCCGAAATCGTTCCACCCCCTCTTGTTGGCGATGTTGCGGCAGTGTATTAGTTGGCAGACCCAGCCGCCGGTTAGAAAGGGACTTCCGTCTACTACCTGGGCAAGAGAGACACGATTTTCGAGGGTAATGTCTTCATAGTACGAACCCGACGTGCACGGCACTGGACGAGAGTTAGATCGGCTTTCTTGGGCAAGTGAGTGATTGAAAGGGACCCACCAATACAGCGACCCAGGTTCGAGAAAACTCTGCAGAAAACTACTCCGCACAGACGGAGAAGTTTCACAATTACGTCCATCACTGGCGATGAGGCAACACCGCCCTAATCATTCTAGAAATTGCCACTCAACTTTCAGACAGTCGTTGAAAGACATGTATGTCAACAAAAGTGAAAAGGGGCGATGACGCCGGAACGGTCCTGTTCAATTCGGCGAACAGGGGGTTGTGTCTGAAATTCTTTCACCGACACGTGTTCGTGTCGATTGAGGCGTTATCCTGACGGTATGTATGGATAGAATGGCAATTTATCATGTAGGAAGGTTACTGAAGGTATTGAAATAACAGCGTCGCGTCAAGGCCCAGATGGCCACTACCATTCGATTGAATCGACATCTCGGAGTCATCGACGTCACGTCGTTCCGTAGAAGTCCGAAAGGCCTCGTATAAAATAGATCATGGCTTGAACATTAGGCTATTCGTTATCATGACGGGCGCCTTCGTCCCTTTCAACCATTTTCTTTGTCGTAGCGCGGGGCTGTGACAGCAACTGAAAGCGTATTCTCACTTTCGCCAACGCTGGGCCGCGCTGGTGACGCCTGGTGTTTGGGTGTCCGACTACACTTGGCGAAGTTGACAGGCCGAGGGGCTCAGCGCGCTCAGCACAAGTCAAGGAATGGTAATTATTGTACAAATGGTAGGCTGCCCGGCGGTTCACTTGCCCAAGTCATACATAAACATAAGGAGGAGACTCTGTGGACACAGCTTTTTCGTCACTGGCAAGGGTTATGCATTCACGCCGCGGCCAGCTGGGCCGCACGATGCTCCTGGAGCAGTCGCTCCAAGGCTTCCTTCTGTCCGACCTCGAGAGCGCCGGATTGGATGCCCGAATGGTATACACGCAGCAGCGAGTCGACGTCGTCCATGGACTGCGTGCGCACGTCGGCGAGCTCCTTGATCTTGGCCGTGGCGTCCTTGATCTCCTCGTCGGTGAGTTCGAGCCCAAGTTGCTCGACGCGTGACTTGACGGCGTTCCAACCGGTCAAGCGATGCCCGATGGACACATAGCGCGTGAGACCAAAGTCCTCTGGCCTGAGAATCTCGTAGGTAGATGGGTTGTTGAGGATCGCTTTGGCATGGATTCCGGCCTTGTGTGTGAATGCGACATAACCACTGCCGCGAATCCTCAGCCATCCGTGACCAAAGTGAGAGAGGTATATACGTACGTGATGGGGTTTGAGAAGGGCACGTTGACTTCGACGGCTTCCGCGACGAGGTTCTCGATCTCACGCAGCATCCCGAGATTGTACTTGGACTTGACGTAGTCCGGATTCGCCGCATACAGGCACGCGACAAGGCCTCCAAGAGGCGTGATGCCGACGCGCTCGCCTATGCCGAGGACGGCTGCAACGGGAACCTTGTCTCAGGGAGCAGCATTTACAAGAAAGGCAGGCACGACATACAGGTATCAATGTGCGTTGCACCCGCCTCGAGTGCGGTGTATGCGTTGGCGATGGCCATTCCAGTATCGTTGTGTAGGTGTATTTCAATATCGCAAGCGACGACGCCACGGAGGGTGCGAACAAGCTCGTAAACTTGGCGCGGGTTTGCGCAACCGACGGTGTCGGCGATGCCGACGCGGTTGACTCCGATTTTATCCACCGTCTGGTAGATGGAAAGGAGGTCCACGAGATCGGAGCGGAAGGAATCCTCTGTCGAGAAGCGGACCTCGATGCCCTTCGACTTGACAAAGTTGATCACCTCGATAGCGGCCTTGGTGATATAGGTCATGTCCTTGCCATGCGAAAATTCACGGAGGAAGGAGGATGTGCCGATGACGACGTCGACGCCGTCGACGCCCGTCTCGACGGCGATGCGCGCGTCGTCCATGTGGCAACGGATGTGGGTGAGGATTTTGGCCTTCAGGCCGAGCTTGCAGATGGCCTCGCAGTCCCGTCGCGACTGCTCGGAAGCTACTGGCGACGTGAGCTCGAGATACTCGACGCCGAACTTGTCGAGGGCTTTGGCGATGGCGATCTTGGTCTCGGTGTCAAAGAAGGCATTGGCAAACTGCTCCCCCTCTGTGCAAAGTCGTGTGAGCAATGTGAGGGAAGCGCCAGGGACGATATAGGCAGAAACCTCGGAGAGTACTCTCAATGATCTTAAAGTTGGAAACGTTGTTCAAAAAGTCGGATGCCCTCGGGGCATATGGGTTGCGGCGTTGGGTCGTCGACGAGCGTCCATTGGCCCCATTGGAATGAGCAGTACCGTTGGAGCCCTTAGAGCCATTGAGACCGTTCTGCTTGACCTCGACGGCGACCAGATCCTGAACACCATCTGTGGGGTTATCGCTGTTTTGATGAGGACACATTTTTGAGGTGGGATCGCCGTGAGAGTACGGACAATTTGAAGACACTTTTTTCAATGACCTTGGCCTTGGCTAATTTCGAGTCATGTCTACAATTCGAATTCGATGACACCGGCATCCTTTCGTTGGTCTATCTATCATACCGTCCTCGACGGAATCCATATCTTTTTAGCTGACATATCTGCCTTGGACTACATCTTTGCGTGTTGCCATGCGCGGGGAATATTTCAGGGAGCGCACAGCTGTGTTCTTCTTTCGGCCGAAGCTCAATCGCTCACGCTCAGAGGTCACGAGGACCGCCCGTTCGGATAATAAACACACAGCCTAATCTGTAGGTTTGACTTTGACGCCCAAGGACGTAAAAAGCATCTGGGTTGCACCCACTTGGGTATGTCTACAAAAGTATTGCTGGGGTTGGGAGGCCTGTGGCTCTACGCAGCCGCAGCCGAGGAAGCCACGGGTGGTGACGCGCAGTAGTCACAGGGTTATCAGGATTAATAAACGTAATAAACGGTAAATACTGTAAACTTGCCAAATCGTCCAGCCATGCGACACCTTTCGCGTGCGCCCCGGCCATTAGCCCGTCACCTTTCCAACATTCGCTTGCTCGCGTTCACCACCAATAGCTCTTTCAAGGCTGTCAGTAAGACACAACACCACATATCACGGGTGTGCATACCAGCATGGGCGGACGTGCGAGGCAACATGACAATCGTATTCCACAACCTCCAAACTTTCTGGCGACAAGGCTCTGCGAGGTCTATGGATGATTGCAGATCCGAGAGCCCCTCGGCGCCCGTCACGTACTGGGTTAATCACGTAGGATAGCTCCTCCCATCCTTAGTGATCGAGGTGGAAATCCATGCTAGCCTTCGGTTGCATACCGCATTCTTGTGTGAATCGATAAGGGAAAAGTAACACACGCAATCGCCCTTCTAGCTTGCCTTTCTCTATGGTCATTGGCATACACGTATAAAGACATGGTGGTCGAGCTGCTTCCGGGATTGGTGCAGAGACAAACAACTGAGTAATCAATGGTGCGGGGCGAGAATCATAAGTATAAGCAAGCACAAAAGAAAAGCGAAAAGATGGGAATTAGAGACATTGTGCGATGCAGTAAGAATACAAACCGCCAGCTTTTTTTCGTTCCAGCGAGGAGGGGGGTGTCGGCGTACAATGCATTAATGGCAATGAGGAATGGTGATGGCGCACACACATGCAGTGTAGACAATACGAGATGATCGTGAATAGGAAAGAGGTGAATGGGATCGATTTGGCCGGTGGAGTTAGGTCTATACAAACGTTGGGAGGAAATCGGGCGTTGTACAGGTAGGATATCCGGGTTATAGCTCTGGCGGGATCACTTGCGAAAAGTAAGGATGCCTCAAAGCCTCGCGAACAGTGATTCGCTGTTTGGGGTCGAACATGAGCAACTTCCGGACAAGGTCCAAAAAGTGCACGTTAAACATATCGGTTTGTGGGATTATTTCCTATAAAGCATTTAATTAGAAAAGTCACACACGACTCACACGGCAAGACAAACCTGAAGACTTCGCGTCGCACGGACATCTTTCCGACTTTGTTTAGTCGTCTTGGGCGATGGCCAATTAAGTTTGGGCCCTTCTTTAAAGAACTCGGGCTTGTGGTTCACGGCCTCCCGTGCGACATTCTCGGGCATCTTTCCCATAACCATCTCCATCATAGCTAGATGCTCGAGGTTATCGTGTGTTTGGAAAAGCGCCATTCCAGTGTAAAACTCCACTAGAATGCACCCGAGGGAGTACGCGTCACACGGGTATGACCAGCCAAGACCTAAATGAACAATTTTATCAGTGAAGGTGGTCATTCAGTTTGCCGGGTATATGAGTCGACTTACCCAGAATGATCTCAGGTGCACGATAATGGCGCGTTGCGACGACAGCCGAGTGGTATTCATCCTGGAACGTGGCCGATCCGAAGTCAATTAGCCGTATATCTGTCGAGTCCAGTATACGCTTGGTCCGATGGCCATGGCGCTGTGAGTATTCGGTCAGCGTTGGGCTTGACCCTTGGACGTGATGGGAATAGTACCCTTCCAGAAGTCGGAATCGTCACGGTTCGGAAATCGTTACGCACTAACAAGATATTCTCGGGTTTGAGGTCTGTGTGGACGATGTGTAGGTCGTGCAAGACTAAGTGAAGTGGAAGACGTCAGGAGTTGAACAACCGACAGAGGGCAAAACACGTACAAGCTACACTGCCAAGAAGTTGTCGCGCAAAAGACTGAATGTGATTGCGAGGAAAGGGGGAGAAATCATTCTCCTTGAGAAAGTCATAAACACACATGCCGAGTAACTCTGACACCAAGCATATGTGATTCCGATAGTCGAACCAATTCAGGAGGTGGATGCATTTACTGAAAAAGGAAGCGTCAATCGGGGGTACTGACGACACGTGATAGGAAGGAACACGCACTGTCGATTGTTGGGGTCACGTTCTTTGAGCTTTTGCATGACCCGAACTTCGATACGGCTAGCCTCGCGATACTTTTGAATCGCTCGGATGATCTTGATGGCAACGCGCTTATTGGTCTCAATATCGACCGCTTCGACAACTTTGCCAAAGGTCCCTTGACCAAGCAAACGAACAGTACGGTCTGATCATACGGAAGATGAGCTCGTGGGACGGGGAAAATACAAAAAGGCCTACAGCGCTTATAGATTATGTCATCTGGGGTGACAATGTAATGACCCTCTTTATCATCGCAGGAGACCTGCTGCTTTGGTGTCTGTTCAAATCCGTGAGATTAGAATAGTGTCCACCTGAGAGTTAAAATTGGCCTACAGTTGCGGTAGTAGCGCCACTGCCATTTGTCCACGTCGCATGATTGGCCGTGCCGAGTGAAACCTGTGCGGGTTGGAACCCCTTCTTGGCTGACGATGGCGGCCCATCAGGTTCACGCTTCCTCTTTTTGGGTATGGGTATGGGAAGTGCCACGGAGGAGGAACCGGATGATTCGGCTTGAGATTCCATAGCGGCACGAGCTCTCGTTCTTATCGGAGCAGAATAGGCTGGGGGCTGATATGATGCAGAATAGCCGTTCGTGCGGGACGACGTTGCAGGTGACGCGGTGGGGGGAGGTGGGGTGTCCTCGATCACAATGATTTCTCTGAGCCTACCATCTGTATCGACTTCTTGGACCTCCGAGTATGAGACTGTGTATTGATGTGCACGTTTGCGCTTTCGGGTCGCTACTGGGGGTGTAGGCAGCATGGTGGAGTTCCTGTTGACGACATTCGAGATGGAGGGCCGTTGATATGACGGCATAAGGTGAGCTGGGAGAGTTTGCACGGCGGTCTGCATCGTCGAGTACGACGAGAAGATGGCTGTCGGACGGGACAGAGAACAGCGACAAGTTGGGGGGCGAGATTGAGCGATGCGGTGAAACTGGCGAGCAATGTGAAAAGCCCTTGGAAAGCACCGAGCAAGCCCACTGGGCCCTATTTGATCATATTTGGTCACGCTGCCACCCCAACTTTACGTTGGCAAACCCCTCCTCACTTCCGGTCAGCCTGATAAAAGATAGGCAGCCAGGAGGACCCCACGTCAAGTTCCCTTTTTATTTATTTTTCAGATTGTACAGAGGTGTATACGGACATCCAACCTCGCTTGCAGCGCCCTTTTGCTCCCGTTTTCCTCCTTCAAGGTCACGTGTCCATGAGGAATATCTCCCGCGGACGTCGCCCCGGCCCAGCCTGGAACCCGCACGAACGTGGGTTGTGAGAAGATCTATGCGTTTTCAACTCTGCCGGTCCATTGATGGCTCGGCAACACTTCATAAGTCTCGATGACGCTCACTGAGCTGGGTCATTGCACATCTGGAACGGCATACGCCGAGTCGCCCGTGCAAAATGGAATTCGAATCATCCGCAGGACATGTGAACGTGAACACTGATAACTCGCTCGACCATCAGCGCCTTTTGTTGTTTTTAACACTCAGATCCCAGTCCGAGGCAAGACGATGACCAAAGGGGCTGGTTTGCGCGGCAGATTTCCCGCTGACACGGTGATCCCCTGAGATAAATAGACAATGTGCATCCTACACGACAAAGCGGACAGGAAGTATGTACGCAGCCCCCCAGCAACCGAACATACAGACGTGGCGAGCTCAGATTATAAGGCTCGTGTGGAGCACAACGACGCCCAAGAACATGCTTGGTTCTAGACGACCAAGCAGGTGCCACAGGTGCCACACGCGTAACTTCCAAGGACCCCGGCTGACTCTGAAATAAAGTCGCTTACGCTTTGGGGTCCCACGGCCAAACAGGTCCAAACACAAGCTCGACGGTCAACTCGACGACGGAATCGTCCGCCGTGTCTAGCCATCCAACTAACCCGCACAACAGCGCCAGTGATTTTCGCCGTCGCGTAGTGTATGTCGTAGATGCGTGGCTTGCCATTTCCTCAAGATGCCGCGTTCGAACGCGAGACATCATATGAATATGGTACCCCCGCGAGCAACTTTGACGACATCCCCATCGACCCTGCGCTCGCAGACCCACTCATTGATCCTGCCCTGCAGGCATATCAGGTCAAGCTCGATCCAGATCAGGTTCGTGTTTGCTCAATCCACCGTGCGCGACGCGACTTCACGTCGTGGCTGTGGCGCCTCTTCACTAATTGACCGCGTCGCGTCACGTCCCTTTCTTCGAATGCGTTACCGGGTGACCAGCTTATTCGCATGCTCATTTGTACCTTGCTTTTAGACCGACATTCCTTTATCTCTTGCCGCCGATGCTCCCCACCCCATTCGCGAATACTCTCAGGGTCCCCAGGGAGATCCCTTTGCACAACCTCCACCTCCAGACTACTTTCCTCTCGTTAGTGAGGCCGTACTCACTCCAAAGCCATCAAAAAAGAAAAAGAGAGTACGTAGAGAGCCAAATTGTGGTTTCTGTGGCGGGAACGACAAGAAGAACAAGAACAAGCTTGGTGAGCCGGAGGAGATGGTCTCTTGTGATGAGTGTGGTCGTAGCGGTTGGTTTTTACCGCAGTTGTACCCCTGGAATTCAGCTGACTTGCTTCAGGCCATCCAACTTGCATGGATCTTGGCTCTGTCGCCGATCTCGTGCGTTGCTACCCATGGAAATGCGTTGAATGCAAGACCTGCGAGATTTGTCAGGAGAAGGGCGACGATGTACGCCTGCGATCCTTTACGAATTTGTTACTCACTGACACTTTCATGAAAGGCTCGTATTCTCTTCTGTGATACTTGTGACCGAGGATGGCATATGGACTGCCTGACCCCTCCTCTGCAAGATTCGCCTCCGGGAAAGTGGCATTGTCCATCCTGCACACACAACCCGTCCGGCATCTGTGAGGCAGTGCCCCCGACGCCATTGGATGAGGAGGTCCCCTTGCAACTTGAACAGCGCGAGTCCTCCGTTGCCTCGACATCTACTTCAGAGGTCGCCCAGTCGCGAACCCCCAGGAGGGGCAAGCGAAGGGCAGCCACACCGAACCTGTCAGAGCATATTATCGACGCTTCAGAATCTCCTCCCTTGCACTCAGGCCGCACACGTACATTGACACGCAAGGCGATAGTCAATTCTTCGCCTATCAAGCGCCCGCAACTGAAAATCACACCGCCGCGGCCGCCTGAATCCCCTCCACGGCGGGTGGTGGTTCGGCTCAGGTTACCCGCCCTGGGAAAAGGGAAAGAAAGGGAGGAGAGTAGCGATGAAGAACCAGCTAAGGGGTTATTTGACGACATTCTGACCCCGGAGGACAGAGATACTTCAAGAACTACAATAATACAGGCAGACAAGCTCAGGTTCGAGCGAAGTCGACAAGGCGCGGAGGTGAGTATCGCTTGAATCATCCCCATTTACACTTCTTCTAAGTATTCCCATAGCATAAGTTTAGTCCGCCCCAGCCAAAACCTTCCCTTCCTGGCCCCGAGGTCCCGATCGCTGGCCCATCAAGTCGACCACTGCGGTCCTCAGCCACAATGTCCGTAACTCAGTCACCTAGTCTTGCGCGTTCCATGTCTCCTACACCATCAACACCTGGGCCTTCGCCCGCTACGATGTACCCGACAGGCCTTAGGATACGCACCATCCGTTTCGGAGAGTATGACATTCAGACTTGGTATGATGCACCCTTCCCCGAGGAGTATGCGAATATTCCAGATGGACGTTTGTGGATATGTGAGTTCTGTCTGAAGTACAACAAGAGTCGGTTCGGTGAATCGAGACACGCTGTGCGTATTAATCCTGCTACTGTGGTGGGCGGAAGCTGACCGCTCTGTGTAGTTAAAGTGCAAGGCACGCCAGCCACCAGGGGATGAAATTTACAGGGACGGAAATGTATCAATATTCGAGGTAGATGGGAGGCGGAACAAGGTGTGCAGTCTCACTCCACCTTGGTGTCAAGTGCTTAACGATCATCCGACAGATCTACTGCCAGAACTTGTGCTTGCTGTCCAAAATGTTCCTCGATCACAAGTCATTATTCTATGACGTCGAGCCTTTCTTGTTCTACGTGATGACTGAATGCGATGACATTGGGGCCCGGTTTCTGGGTTATTTTAGCAAAGAGAAGCGCAGCCCGAAGAATTTCAATGTTAGTTGCATCATGACCCTACCAGTGCGGCAGCGTCAAGGTTGGGGAAACCTTCTAATTGAATTCAGTGAGTGGACTTTGGGCGTCTCTGGTCACGCTGGAAGGCTGACTATGACCAGGCTATCTTCTGTCAAAGAAGGAGCAGCGGTTAGGGTCACCAGAGAAGCCCCTTTCAGGACTTGGGGCACTAGGTTACAAGAATTACTGGACGCTATCGATCATGCGTTATCTTCACACCGCGCCTGACAAACTTACGCTGGAAGGTAAGGCGGTCATTGGTTTAGTGGCCGCAGAGTATAATGGTAGGCTGCAGATATCAGTAACGCGACTTCCATGACCACCGAAGACGTGTACAATACACTCTGTACTCAGGGCCTCATCGATGTTCTTGCGGTGCCAACCCCCAAACCACTCCCAGGCCAATCTATCAAACTTATGAAGAACCGCAAAACCATGGTTGCGCGTCGCCACCTCATCCGATTGCATACAAATGATGATGACGCGACGAAGAGCCCATTCGTCCCTCCCACGAAATACGAGATTCATTGGGATTCAGGCTACGTGAAGAGTTACTTGGATAAATGGGAGGAAAAGGGATACATGAAGATAAAGCCCGAGAAACTCAAATGGAGTCCTTTCCTGCTCGCACGGGTCAAGAAGTCGGACGCAGACGCCCGACTTGCACTTGACGCGGAGGTGATAGGCAGTACACCCGAGAAGGACAACCCTGGACCAGCGTCAGCATCTTCTGTTCCCGAAACGCCAGCACCTATAACTCCTATTGATATGGAAAGCAGCAATGACGAAATCATTGCGGCACCGATGCCGCGCTCTCTAGAGAAGCGGAAGCATTCATCCGAACAATCGGCCTTGCGTCGTTTGCGCAGCCAAGACCGCCCGACAAATGGCATCGTATATTCCAAGTCCCCCTTCACACCAGCTAGATACTTGCGGGGGCCTGGCGTCAGCGGCAGCCCCCCAAATGCAATTCAAACACCTTCACGAGCGTCTACGGCGAGCGTCAGTCCATCAAAACGGCCACGGGTATCCAAGCGTGGACACCTTATCAAGGGCGAAGATTCTTCCATCAAGGAAGATCAGTTGCCGGCCTCCGTTCACGATGGCGTGGATGAAGACGCCGACGCAGCGCTGGCGGCCCGTCTAGCAGAAGAAGAAAGCCGGCCAAAGCGACTGTTACGTTCCCGCTATGGCACCAGTTCGTTATCGACGTTTGAGCTCCCGCTCCTCCCCTCTCGGCCTGCGATGATGCGAGCACCCCCGCGAAAGCGACGGCGTGTCGAGTCGCCCATTGTTGATGAAACGCCGCCAGCACTCGACCCGTTACGTGAGTCCGGGGTCATAAACGGTGTCACCCGTGTAGACGAGGAAGTGCGCTCGGAGCCGGATGACGCAGCGACGCCGTTAACTGTCGTGACGAGTCGGCACAGCGCGCCAAGCGACGATACCATCGTTGCCGCTGCTGCTACGGCCCCAGGTGTGGCAGACCATATGAAAGAAGATGCAAATTCACCCGTCGACGTGGCCCCACAGACGATGGTCGTCGATGAATTGCCGGTGGCTGCGATGGCTGTAGCAGACGCGGATTTAGACCCTGATGTGGATGCGGACGGTGAGACGGACGCGGATGCCGAGGGAGAGGATGACGATGACCTGGATGCTGAGGGAGAGCCAGACGATGGGCTGTAACTTATTTGTTTGTTGTTTGACTCTTCATTTTCTTTTGGTTTCCCCCGAATACATGGTGGTTATAATACTTTGATGCTCCCCTGTAACTTGTAGTAAATGTATCACCCCACTCTGTTGCGTGTGTCGTACATGTAGTATGCGTTCTATCTACTACATCTGATGCAGGTCCCTGGGACGACGTCACCGTAACAAGGTCTAGATCTGTCGTCATCATGTCATGCTTGCCGCAACTTCAATGCCGGCAGCCCCTCGTTTATATGCGCCCTAGTTGAGCCGTTTGAGCGTCTCGCATTCTTCACAAAATTACTATGCACCTCTTTCCGCGGCTACTACCTGCCGCAGGAAGCGCATTTGCCTTGCAAACGAGTTTGTCGTCCTTCAGGTCGCAGTGCTAACATGACATGGCTAAGGCTTTGCTGCCAGTTCTCGCGGCTGTCTTCATACCTCAAGCGAACGAAAAGTGGTACGACTTGGGGGGATCTCTCGGTTTCCTCTCTACCACCTTCGTCTCTTTGTATTATCCAACTTTGAAGGCGAGATATTGGCACGCCGCAGATGTATCTTTTCCTCCGCTCTCCGGTTTTGCTCCGAGGCAGCTACTCCTCACCGCCGCTCTGACCGTATGGACAGTCCGCCTCGGCAGCTTCTTGGTGCAGGTAAATACTACCTTTCCGCTCTGTTCTGCGCGATGCGGCCCGTACGTGACTGTCCATTTTCCGTACAGCGCGCCATCAAGGCCGGAGGAGACTCACGTCTCGACCAAGTCAAGCATCAACCTGGGACATTCAGTTTCTGGCGTTTTGGATGGCCCAGGGTTTGTTTGCTGATACATTTTCTCTACTTGTCTCACACACCTGCAGCGTCATGGGTCCTTCTTACTGGCTTGCCAGTCTATCTCGTACGTTTCGTAGCTCGCGCGTGCTTCTGGTATAAAGAACGCTTCTCTCGTACAGGTGAATGTAGTCCCCCTGCATCACCCCGCCTTATCCATCCGGGACTACGCTGCTCTCGGTTTATATGCCAGCGCTCTTCTCTTCGAGATCACCGCTGATCGTCAGAAGGCTGCATGGCGTTGTGCGCAAGAGGATAAGGAACACGAGGAAATGTTCATCACGAGTGGCCTGTGCAGCATCAGCCGCCACCCAAAGTACTACTACCTTCGTTTCCTCATCGCGTCCAGCCCGTGCTCTGACAATACGTTCCCAGCTATGTCGGCGAAGTAGGCATATGGACGGGAATATGGGCGCTCTCGGCGGCATCACTCCAGAGCGCCCACTATCCCAAGGGAACCGTTGCTCTTACAGCGGTGAGTCCGTTGTTCACGTATTTCTTGTTGCGCTATGTAAGCAACCTTTGTATTCGACATTAAATTTACTCACCTGACGTGTTCCTAGATCTCTGGAGTCTCGCCACTTGAGGTTTGGCGTTTCATGTTACTTCTTCGTGTCATGTGGTTGATCATGCCATGCGCAGCGCTCCGCGGAGAAAAAATGGAGCCAGGACGCGGCCTGGCAGACGTACAAGCGATTACTAGCAGCCACAGGTACATCTCCCTTCGCACTGCTGAACCGGGTCTTCTAGGATAACCCCTGTGTTTTGGCCCTTTTTGTAGAAGTGAATTGGTGCCGTAGGGTGATTATAATGATGGTACAACACCCAGTGTCCGCGATGAACTTTGGTCGTTTCCTGGATCTAGGTAACTTACAACCTTAGCTTGTCCGGTCTCCGATGATCTCATTGGCGTGCTCAGTCCACTATTGAAGCGAGGACAAATGCCTACACGTGTGAGAACGCAAGGCAGGCCTGAGTCTGATATCAGGAGGAGGAAAGGGATCAGCCACGCGTGTACAAGGAGGCGAGATGAGGCAAGGGATCACACTTTATCGCGGCGCAAGGGAGTTCTGAGACGAACGCGAAAAGGGAATCTTCTTTTGAGCAAGCAAGAGAAACACTTTTATATACAGGTGGGAGATTGTACTCTATGAGAGACCATCCGAGAATATCGAATCTACAAGTAAGTATGCGAGAATATCGGGCAACGAGAACAAAGGGAAGCAGGTGACAGCGATCGAGTGGTGGAATGAGCACGCGAGGGCAGTGCTGAGGTGCGTGGCTGGCGGACTGCTCACCTTACACTATCTTTTGGACATCCGTTTCGCGTATGCATGGTTATCCTCGCTACACTCATTGTCACTCAACGATCAAGTGGAGTCTATTATTATTCATCGAGACGGGTATTCGGTTTTGGCCCATCTACGGCTATATTTCACAGACTCTACCAGACGCAACTTGGCTGTTGTTATCCCGCAGAATCTCCCACTGCAGTCGTCCATACCGACGAATACATTTCGAATGAGGGAATTCTTCCCATAAACATCGCCGCTCATGTTGTTCCAGAGGATGATGTTCGACTGACAATGTGTGCATGACATCACCGTTGTATTACAGCGCCCACTGGCACGCAGAGTCGTGAAGTCCTGGGGAGCGCTGGTTTCGTTATAAACTGTTCTTGATTCCGCGGACTATGACGATGAAGGGATTCTCCCCCTCGCCCCCCTGCCTCCGCTGGAAGTGGACAACGTGGTTCAGGATCGCAGGCCAAGGCGCTCGGATCCCGCTTGTCTAGTCAGCGGAGTAGGCGATGTCCGGACTTTCAGCAGCAGTGCTGGAAATAACTAATAACTGAGCGATAGTAGTGAACGGTGAGTCGGCTGCCCGATGCTGGGAGTCTAGGTCCGCATCGATATCTATGAACGTGTCCTGCCGTAAATTTCCTTTAGGCCTGTTCTAGCCCCAGGTAAGTACTAAGTGTAGATAGTAAGCCATATGCGCCAACGCCTGGGCGACAACATGAACAAGGCTTACTACTAGTAGTATGAGTAGGAGGGAGAGCCAGTTCCGCACTCGCCGCCTGGCGGGCTGAGTCGTCAAATGTGGATCGCGGAGCACCAGTCACGGCCAAGTACCGGTCGATGACCTATTTTGCCCCGCCCAGTACAGCACGGCAGCACATGGAAGAATCGGAGATTAGGTGCCGCGTTATCCGCAAGCACAGGCCCGCGACTGTGTTGTCTGAGCTTATCAGTCTAGGGAAAACTCCACTGGCACACTCTCATGCCATGTGCGTACCACCGGCGTGACTCGAGAATGCATTACTGTACTAGCTCCTACTGTTGGATAGTAGCTGTAGTACTAGTACTGTCATGTTTC
>Ga0137394_10000136_pt1 | contig 49815 bp, 32 predicted proteins | sample czobulk116metaG_FD_108278 | JGI IMG/M metagenome (GOLD analysis project Ga0137394, IMG submission 108278) | Vadose zone soil microbial communities from Angelo Coast Range Reserve, California, USA - czobulk1.16 metaG | ecosystem: Environmental > Terrestrial > Soil > Vadose zone | place: USA... | reverse complement strand
TATTATCGATTTCAATGCCGCCGTCATCACAGAAGCGCATCAGCGCTTCCCACCGTCCGAGTGCGTAACGAACGGCCATGGCCGTATCGGATTTTCTCGAGAGTTTCCCTAAGGTCTCCTCGAACCATTGTTTCAGCGATTCCAGCAACGGTCTACTGCGCGTGTTGCGAACAGTCCTAATCTCAATCGTTCATCTCACTCGTCACTTTCGACAGGAAACCCCATACATTTCAACGTTCCGCTAAAATTCGTCGGGACTTCAGTCCATTTGACTTGTAGAGCTCGCAGAACACCTACTGGAAGGACCTGCTCGCCGAGTGGTTCAAATCGGCCAACCTTAGTGAAGGCCTTTTGAGGGGTAGTCAACAGAGTCTCGGTCAGAATCCGTTTGAGCTCCGCGTGCCTCACAGCCTCGTGTGGCAGCGCCGGATGTGTACTCATATCCGCCTTCCCGGTATTGAAGGCAAGTTCCCAGCGTTGCCAGATGTTCCAATCTTCCATCGCCAATTGAAAAGTCTGGGTATCGATAGGTGTCAAGAGAAACTGGTCAGAAAAGTTGCCCTTTGCCTCATCGAAAAGGCATTCATACAAATGTGGTACACCAAGAAAATTCGCGATTCCTTTCCGGGGGCCATCGTAGTACTCGGTAACGGTAAATACGCGTTCGTATTCGGGTTTCAATTGTTCGGGATTCATGTTCTACCGTCATTGGCGTGACGAAAGAGTTTTATAGCACAATTTGGAGCGAACTCCTGGTCGCATAATCGGAAACTTGATTTCAGATGATGTCCGGTAATCATGTGGCGCACGAAGTCAGTGCTTCCCTTTTTTCGGGCCAGGGATGAGGACTGACGCCGAGAATATAACAACCACAACGAGCACAAATATCGCCCACCGCGCACCGTCCGGTTTCCCCGTTCTCGGTACGAAATCGCCGTCTGCGAAGATCTTTCCAAAGGCGGCCTCAGCTTCCGCAGCCGCAATCAATACCCCGAAGGCTCGCGCGTTCGAAGTCGCTGTCCCCTACACTTCCGGCACTGGCGCCATCTTCGTCCCCATCCGCATCGTCTTCTCCCAATCCATCCCCACCGCCGGCCTCTACCGCCACGGCGTCGCCTACATCAAGCCCACCCTCGACTCCTGAACCTTTCCCATACATGCGCGCTGGCTCATTGACATCTCTCTCGGTTTAGCCGCTGTATTGGCTCCGCGTTTGAAGCTGCGCGCTTCAGTTCTTGATGAAGGTGTAGATCGTAACTGGCGGCGAGTATTGCTCCGTCGCACTTGAGGCGCTCAACTTAAAGGCAATTCCTCCAACCGCGTAGATCAAGCCGCTGGCATCTGCAGCGGCCAAGCTAGATCGCGCTGTGGGCATGCTGGCCGCCGTGCTCCAGGAGTTGGAGCCGGGATCATAAACTTCCACGGTGTTCAGGTAGTTGCGGCCGTCAAACCCACCGATGGCGTAGATCTTCCCGTTGATGGCAGCGGCGGCCAAGCCATACCGCGCTGTGCGCATGCTGGCTATCGCCCCAGTGGTCGAGGAGGCCCAGGAGTTGGAATTGGGATCATATACTTCCAGCGTGTTCACCATGTTGCCGCTGCTGTCATGCCCACCGACGGCGTAAACCTTCCCGTTCATGCTAGTTGCTGCCAGTTCCCACCTAGGAGTCGGCATAGGTGCCATCGTGAACCAGACGTTGCCAGCATTCACTGTGCCCAGCCCCGTGTATCCGGCGGGCACCACTGGCGAGGTGCTGGAGAGCTCGAAGGAGGGACACGTAGCGCCTCCACCGCTAGTGCTTGTGGCCGCCGTTGTTTGCAAGGTGCCGTCGGCAAATTGAACTCCGCTCCCCGCTCCGTTAAGGATCAAATTTCCGTTAATCGTCTGGCTTCCGGCGAAGTTGTTGGAAGTTGTAGTCAGCGCCGCTCCGGTGGGCATCGGTCCCGGAGGTCCGGGCAAGCCAGGAAGACCCATGATGCCCTGAATTCGTTGTGGGCCCTGTGCTCCCGTTGGTCCTAGCAGGCCGGCGGCTCCCTGCTGTGCAGCCAAGCTCCATGCAGGGTTTTGATCTGGCGTGGGATCTCCGGGTTTCGTGGCTGCCAGCGCCAAGTAAGATGATCCGTTGTAACTCACTACGTCATTCAATGCGTAGACGCCCGTGGGATCAAATGCCTTCCGGAAATTGAAGCCCAAACCGTTTGCTCCAGCAGGCCCTTGAGCTCCCGCGGCGCCTGGCGGTCCTTGGGGAATCAAAAAAGTGAGATCGGCCGCATTTGGAGCGCCGCTATTCATGACCGAAGCGGGCGTCGGGTAAGGAACCGTCATCGTGGGTTCTACCTTGATGGTTGCCGCTTGTCCTGGAGGCCCCTGTGCACCCGGTGCTCCTGGCTGCCCCTGTGGAATCGCAAAATTCAAAATCGCTGCACTCGTAGTGCCGCCGTTGGTGACCGAAGCTCGCCCGTTCGGACCCAGCGTGCTTGTGGTTCCAACCTGAATGGTTGCCGCCGCTCCGGCTGGTCCCTGCGGGCCGCTGTTCGCCAGCACGATTTCGAGGCGGGGCTCGTGGCTGGTGACAATGCTCTCCTTGCTGTCGAACACCACATAGCTGGTGCTCGTGTCCGCGACCAGCGCGATTCCGTCGTTATCGATGCCGCCATTCGCGGAACCGTTCAGCCATTCCTGCACCAGTTTCGTGACATCCACCACCAGGAACGAATTGGCTTGGCCGACGGAGATTTGCGTTAGCAAAGCCGTCGAGGCTAGCGCGGGCGGCGAGGAAGAATTCAGCGTCGACTCGGTCCAAGCGCTGGTAAGGGGGTAAATATCAATCGTGCCGCTCGGCTTCGTGAGAGGGCTGAGATAGAGCTTCAGCGTGGCTTTCACGACGTTCGCAGCGGCCGTGCTCGGCGGCAGCGAGGAGTTTAGTTGAAACTTGATGTACGCCTTAGTCGCTCCGACATTGGAATTGCCGACCGTAGCGCTCGAGCCCGCCACGATCAGCGAAATTCCCTGACCGTTCAGGTTGAACTGCTGGGTGTTGGTGTTGCTGGACAGAAACGCATCGTCCGTAACCGTGGCCGATTGCGCTGCGGCTCCGCTCGGCAGCAACAAAAGCCCCGCGGCAATAGCTGCAAATCCAAGAATTCTCCGTTGCTGTGTCATGCTTGCCTCCTGAAACCGCTCCTTACCCTATACTTCGTAAAAAGCAGCCAAACTGGCTCACACCGCTGCACTTCACCGCGCTAATCCTCTCGCGACGATGCGCTCACCGTCGTACTGACGCTTGCTGAGTTGTTGCTTGGATTCGGATCGAAATTGCTTGCCCCGACCGTGGCGGTGTTGGTGATGGTGGTGCCCGCGCCTCCGGTGACCTTCACGGCGATCCCCACGATCGCGTAGCCGCGTTTGACGATGTTTCCGAGGTTGCAGGTGACCGTGCCGCCGCTTCCGGCCGCGGGGCCGGTGCAGCTTCCCTGGCTTGGGCGCGCGCCGACAAGCACTGTATTAGCCGGCAAAGAATCGGTCACTAGAACGTCATTGGCTGTGTTGGGACCGAGATTGTGGACTAGCAAACCGTAGGCAATGTCTTGCCCCACATGAACGGTGTTCGGGAAGCCGAATTTTTGAATCGCCAAGTCCGCCACAGGCAGGTTGAAAGTGTAGGCGTAGAGGTGGAAGTCGTTTTCATAGACTTGCCAAACCACGCGGACTTTGCCATCGGGAGTCACGGAGATGTCATTCAGCGTCCTCCTGTTGCCCGTTGGAAGCACATCGCCAGTTACGTTGTAGAGAACGTTCGCCGCCGTATCGTACACGGCGACCTGGTAGACTCCAGCCCCTGTCGAGTCATAGGCAAAAGCGATCAGTCTACCGCTAACGCTGGCGTCTATTGCCGAGCCAGGTAGGTTGAGGACTTGCTCGGTTCCCCCTGCAACGGGCTGCCAGGCGAGGTGTCCGGTGCCCCCAATACCGTCGGGAGGGGCAGACGAGTAGGCGATGATTGTTCCGTCCGTGTCCGGGTGAGACTGTCCCCCAGCCTGGGACACCAATTGCTGCGAGTTCCATGTTCCGGCACTCGAACGAATAGCCTTCCAAATCGAGCATGGGCCCGTGACGTTAGCGCAGTCGCCCTCCCAAACGACGGTGCTGCCATCTGGGCTAATTCCTGGGTTTTGGTTTAACTCGGGCGGCGACGCTGAGACTACAGTTGTGGCACCGGTGGTTCGGTCATAGGCCACAATGGATGAACTCGATGAGCTAGTGGCGAAATCCTGCCAAACGATGGTCTGATCACCAATCTGAGCTCCAGACCGGAAAGAGCCAGGTTGCGGAGCAATTTCGACCGGTTGTCCTCCGGCAGCGATGTCAAATGCAAAAATGGGAGAGCTCGAGCCCGACCGAGTAAAGACGATCGTCGTTCCCCGAACGTCGCTTAGGAAGTCCAGGCTCCCGTAGCCAGGGGGGACCATCGCGTCGGTATGAGTGGTGAGATTGAAATAGCGGACAGTGATGGCGGTGTTATTCTGTTGGTCTGTGTAGGAAACGAGGTCGCCATGGACATGTGGGTCGGTGTGGCTGCCGGGACCGTTGTTCACCACAATGAGCTGGCCGGGGGGAGTCGGCTTGACCACCGGCGTGACGTAATTCTGCGCTGCAGCTCCGTTCGGCAGCAGTAGGAGCGCGATGGCGGAAAACGTGAACCAAAGAATCCTGCGTGGCTGAGTCATTGTGTCCCTCCTGAGTCTGTTCCTCACCCTATAAATCCTAAAAACCACGCAAGCTGGCTCACCGTCCCTTGTCGTCGCTTCGTTCTTCCGCGGGAACGGCCAGGAATCCGTGCGTGTGCCCGCTGGTATCGGCGTACTGGCCAACGATGACTCCGCGGGAATTGATGCCCATTGCAATGGTGCTGACCGCGTTGAATGGCGACCAGTTCGGAACGTCAATTGTTATCGGCGCTGATTCGTCTGGGAGCTGCAGAAACCCGTGCTGTTTTCCGGCGACGTCTTTGTAAGTTCCCACCAATTCTTGCCGAGGATTGATGTCCCAAATGATGGTTTGAATGCTGTTGGCCAGGTCGTAGGGCTGAAGGACGCCGTTCTGCAGCACATATCCGTGCGTGTGGTTCGTCATCATGTCCACGTAAAAGCCGACCACGGTGTCGCCGTCGGGAGTTGCGCCTCCGTGCATCGAATTCGGGAAGGATTGGTTGGGATCGGTCAACGCACCGCCGCCGGCTGTCAGGCTGGTATCTCCGAAGCGGTTCCAAGCTGCCGAGAACATCGAATTCATTAGGTCGAAGTCGTGCAGACAGCCGTATATGGTGCCGTCGCGCGTGATGCGCTGCGGTATGGCCCCGGGATGACCTGGGAACAGCACGGCGGAGAAGTGATCATGCCTGTACAGAAACCCTTTGATGCAAGCTGCTGACCCAGCCGCTGGGCAGTAGGCCGGCGAATCGAAGCCAGCATTCGTGCTTGCGGGTGGGTTGTACGGAGCCGTGAACTGTCCAACAACTTCTCCCGAAGGGCTGATTCCTCGGGCGACCGTGGGGAGGGTGCCGGCAACACCAACTAGGCTGCCTGGAACCTCAATCGTAATGAATTCTTCGTCTCTGAGCAGGAATCCGTTCGACTTGCCCACAGCATCCGTGTAAACACCAACGATTTCGCCGGCCGAATTGATTCCACCGGCGGCCGTGCGCCGGGCGATCCCGCCTGGGCAATTACTGCAAGGCACGTCTACAGATGTAAAGTTGAAAGATTGGGCGGCACTGTTGCTGCCCAACATAAAGAGTCCTAAGACAATGAGCATTCGCCATTGCAAATGTATGTGCATTCTGTCCTCCTCGAAATTTCGTGGAGCGCGTAGGCGAGGGCGCCGGAACGGGCCTATAGCTACTCGCGCCGCGTGCTTGCTTGCGCTCTCTAACTCTTAAAGTGCAATTCAGGGGAGAATTGGCTCACGATACTGAAAGAAATTTGCGGGCCGACGCTAGGATCGACGAAAGAACTCCCTCGGGCGGAAACCTCAATTCCGCTTGCTGCGTGGGGGAGGCTGGAATTTACTTGGGGAACCCCTCGACGAGCCACACGTTACTAGCTGACACAACATCACCGAACGCGAGATAGCGCCCATCCGGGGATGGTCTCGCTGCTTCAACCTCCTTAGCTCCTTTGTACAAGACGCTGTATTTACCATCGAGGGCGACGTGAAAGAGCGAGCTTCCAGTAAGCGCAAATGTTGTGGCAAAAAGGCTCTTCCCGTCGGCAGACCAAGCGAGTGTGGACAACTCCGTTATGCCCTTCAGAGGGATGTCCCGAGTGGTATTCGCTCCGCGTTCGCGGATATGAATCGAAGCCGAACGCAATGTGAGCTCGGCATATGCGATTCGGGAACCATCGGGCGAAAGATCCCAGGACAAGGCATTCGGATCACCTACTTCAATCTGAAAGAGCTGAGACTTGCTAGCGGCGGGCAGGGGAGAAAAGGAGTAAAACACCACCGCGTGTGGACCCGCTTCGCTCAGGACGCAGGAAGGACCCGACTGCGAAGGACAGCGAAAGGCAGGTTGACCCGTCATTGTCGGCATCACAACGCGGTAAGATGTCTGAGCAGAGCCAGGTAAGCCCCTAGCGTTCAAGACCAGTTCGGAAGCCCCGCCTCCGACGGGCCTTCTCATCAAGCTCGCTGTGTTTAACTGTGCCGCCGACCGCGGCCAGGCAAAATAAAGGACCCACTCCTTGTCTGGGCTTAGCACCGGCGCGCGGTTATCACTTTGGTCCATGACTACCGGCTCGGAATTTGTTGAGTCGATGCGCTGCCTGAAAACATTCATATTTCCAGTACGATCGGACTGGAATAACAGCGCCTTACTATCGCCGCTCCAGCCGCCCGGCCACTCCACTCGATTTTCAAGACTAATGCGGCGCAAATGAGATAGGCTGCTGCCATGGTCCGCTAACTCGCCGACCAAAACATTGCTTTGTTCCGTCCTCCTGGTTAACGCTAATAGCTTGGCATCCCGGCTCGCGCTCATGCTGTCGATGGAAAATCCTGCCCAGTTCGTGAGTCGGCGTGGTCTCCCCACGGCCTTCATGTTCTTGCTATCAACCTCAATTTGCCAGAGATTCGAGTATGGCTTGTCGGGAGCCTCCCACCGGTCTAGCACAATCTTGGAGGCTGAAAGCCAGACATAGCCCCGCAAGTCCGGGTCCTTGAAAATGGTTGCAGTGCGCCCATCCCCCGGAAGGCGAGCCTCTAAGGCAATGGGATCAGTCTCGCCCGTCTTGCGAAGGTAAGTTAACCAGTGACCATCGGATGACCACGACAGTCCCCAGCAATTCGAATATCCAGCGTGTCCCGCGAACTGAGGACCATGCGGAGCCTCGACAATGGGCACAGGGTCTTCCGCATTCGGCCCCATCTGCCAAAGCTTCTGCTCTCTCTCGAATACAATCCGAGAGCCATCTGGAGATAGTGCCGCTTGGCCAATATTGTCTTGAATCTTCCGGATCTCGCCACCAATCGTTGCTAACGTCCATATTCCCGTGACACCAGTTCCCCCAAGACCGCTAATAAGAAGTTTGGTTCCTCCCGGGAACCAGCTCAGGTTTGCTCACCGAAAGCACAGACCGGGAGGCACGGATATGTCATAGACCTCGCCTGTACCGAGCGCCCGGACATGAACACCGCGAAGATCGGTATATGCGACCTCTTTGCCGTCGTCGGAGATCGCCGCAACGTAAACCGAGTCATTGATCGGATTGGAGGTTACCTGCCGTTGGACGATGTTAGGTGCGTCATTGACAGACCCCTTCGACAAGATTATCGCTATCACCATGCCCGTGGTGAGAGCCAAAGCGGCAGCCGCGATTACAAGCCGGGCTCTCCAGGCCGCACGAAGCTGCTTGGCCTCCTGGAATTCGCCCAGATCCGTCAGAAGCTCTTTCGCGGACTGGTAGCGGACCTTGCGCTCTTTCTCGAGCGCTTTCAAGATTATTTGTTCCAGGCTAGAGGGGACCGTAGGGTTCAGTGCCGACGGCTTTGGTGGAGTTTCGTGCAAAATCGCATTGATCAGCTCTCCCGAGGTTTGGCCGCGAAACGCAGGACGGCCAGTCGCCATTTCGTACAGCACGAGTCCAAATGAAAAGATGTCGGTACGAGCATCCACTTCTTCGCCACGCGCCTGCTCCGGCGAAAGATAGGCAGGCGTCCCCATAAGTCTGCCAATTCGCGTTCGCGTGATGGCCCTTGCGATAATCTCCGCTTCGGTCGCCGTGACGGTCGTGGCCGTGGAATGACTCTCCTCGACAAGCTTCGCCAGCCCAAAGTCAAGAATTTTGATTTGCCCATTTGCTGTCAGGAATATATTTGCCGGTTTAATATCGCGATGAACGATTCCCTTTGCATGCGCCGCTTGAAGCGCGTCGCAGGTCTGCGCGGCGAGATCCACGAGTTCAGGAACCGGAACCGGTTTGCCGGATATACGCTCGTTTAGTGGCTGTCCTTCTAGTAGTTCCATTACAAAGAAGGGCCGCCCACGATAATCGCCAATGTCATGTACTGTGCAAATACGGGGATGATTCAGAGCGGAGGCGGCGCAGGCCTCGCGCTGGAAACGATCGAGCGCTGTCGCATTGTCGGCCAAGACGCTCGGAAGGAATTTGATTGCGACGGTCCGACCGAGACGCGTGTCGCGCGCTTTGTAAACCTCTCCCATTCCGCCCGCTCGGAGAAATTGCAGAATGGTATAAGGCCCAATCTGTTCGCCGGAAGGAACAGGCGTATCGGGCGTTTGGCTCGGAACGGGTTCCAAGAACTCAAGAAGCGACTCGACTTCCCGTCGCAGATCCAGATCGCTACCGCACATGCGTTCGAGGTATGCCACCCGCGCGGCAGGTTCTAGCTCGCTGGCGGAGAAATACAGCCTCTCGATTTCCGACCTTCGCTCTTTTAACATGAGGGCCTTCCCCTCCATGCTCAAAAGTCCTAACAGTTTATAACTCGACCTTTAGGGACCACAACGACCCGTAATGACTACCAAACGAATCGCCCATTGCGTAAGCCACGAAGCAAATTGTTAGCGATGTGCAGCCGCCGCTCCCCGGTGTGATCCTTACCCCTTAAAGTGCAATTGGGAGCAGAATCAGCTCACGCGGTTTGTAAAAAAAACGTTGCGGGCGAAACCTTCAAAATATACAAACACACCGTACCAGTAAGTATCTGCCTTTTCAATGAATTGACTTCGACCTTTTAAGCCGATATCTTCTGTCAATGGAATCAGATTCCACGGTAGATGCACTGTGCCAGAGATCACATCCCTGCCTGTCAGCGAGCTACTGGCCAAATGGCGGGCCGGTGACGAAGAATCTTTGCACCTCCTTTTATCGTTGGTTTACGACGAGCTACGTCGATTAGCGCACCGCTACCTTCGAAAAGAACGTCCTGACCACACTCTGCAGAGTGCAGCTCTCGTGCATGAGGCCTATCTCCGCCTGATTAAACAGCAGCCAATGCACTTTGAAAATCGCGCCCACTTCTTTGCCGTCTCTGCGCAACTGATGCGTCAGATTCTGGTTGAGTACGCGCGCCGTCGGAAGGCGGCGAAGCGGGGCCCAGGATACAAGCTTACGCTGGACGAATCCATTGCACCGGCCAAGAGCCGGAGTGTAAATCTGATTGCGCTCGATGACGCCTTGAACGGGCTGGCTAAGGTCGACCCGCAACAGTGCCGAATCGTTGAGCTACGATTCTTCAGCGGCCTTTCAATTGAGGAGACCTCTCAAGTTTTGGGCGTCTCGCCAGCCACAGTGAAGAGAGAGTGGAACACTGCGAAACTTTGGTTATACAACCAAATCCGCAGGGCCGAGCGTTATGACGCGTGAGCAATGGCAGCCAGTGCAGGAGTGCTCGCGCGATCGAGTGAACCCCCAAACTGAGACAGGTTTTGGTACCCTAACAAATCGGATTTCTCAACGATCAGTCCCTAAAGCAGGCGCCTGTCCATGAACTATGCACGAAAGGTTGTAGTATCACCACTATTATAGTCTTTGAGCGTCCTCGAGAAAGCGACAAATGCATTTGCGAGCATCATCTGCCTCGGACTCTTACACTGCACTTCGAACAGCGCTGGATTAGCCACAAGCACCGCAATGCAACCTGCACGAGAAATCGCCACGTTCAGGGCGCCGATGGAATGTATGGTTGACAATTTCCATCTTCCTGTTACCCTCTCCGGCTAAGAACCTAGCTAGTTAACTCCAATCATCGTTTTTACGATTTCGAAAGAGCTAGGCGTCATACGAATTATCACAGTTTAGCCCCATGGGACATCCGTTCCTTTCTTTAACCGCCCAGGTGCGGATGTGGTTGTAAGCGGAAAAGGGACGGGAATCGTCGGCTTCGAACTGGCAGGAAGCGCGTCGAGAGCAAAGCCGATTCGCGAATCATGGGGAGAATCGGGAAGGAAAGTCGCGGCATTTAATCTTGGTTTTGACTACCTGTTTATCATTGGCTATTCGACGTTCATGACGCTGATGTGCTTGTGGGCCAGCACCTGATATGCGAATCCACGGTGATGATGTTTGGTGTGTTTTTGACTTGGATGCAATGGATTGCCGGGCTTTTGGATTGCACAGAAAACGTAACTCTGCTCAGGATCCTTTTTCACGACGCGTTGGACAGTCTTACGCAGATCGCACGCTTGAGCGCACTCGGCAAATTCGGGCTCCTTGGTTGTGGCGCTGTCTACATACTCCTTTCTCTCATATAGAAGTTCGTATCGGAGGACCAATGGTCGAGTCTAAGCCACGGAAGAAGTACTGTGATTTGGTAATGAAGGGTGGAGTCACGAGCGGCATCGTATACCCACTCGCCGTTCAAAAACTCTCGACAGAATATTGGTTCAAGAATATCGGGGGTACTTCGGCGGGGGCAATCGCAGCGGGAGTGACAGCGGCGGCGGAGTGTCGCCGTCGTCGAACTGGCGAAGAGCTTGGTTTTGAGCGAGTGGCCAACCTTCCTGAGGAATTGGCCGGAGATGACTTCCTGCTCTCCCTCTTTCGCCCGGACCCGTCGACGAAACGAATCTTCGAGGTTGTCCTGGCGGCGATGTCGGCTAAGCAGGGAAACAAATCTGTATGGATTGCGGTTGTTGGCAGGCTGTTGGCCAATTTCTTCGGCCCGTTTGTTTTGGCTGTCTTGTTGGTGGTGATACCCACAGTCTTGCTTGCTTTCTGTTTTCGCGGCAGCTGGGTTCCCTACGTTTTCATCGCGTTTCTTGGATGCGTAATTTCGGTTCCCATTTTTATCCTTCGGAGCGGGGTGGCCGAAGTGACGCGATCGCTGCTGAAGAATTATTTTGGATTCTGCTCTGGATTTGACGCGAAAGCGCCCGCGGGAACACCACCACTCACGAACTGGCTCTACTCACTGCTTAACGAAATTGCAGGACAAGCCGCCGGCGTCCCGCTTACGTTTGGTGATTTGTGGGGTGCTCCGGCCTACCCGGGAGAGAGTGAGCCCATGAATGAGTTCCGCTGCGCCGACCACACAACACGCGCGATCAATCTTGAGGTGATGACAACCAATCTCACCTGCGGATGTCCATCCCGTATTCCGTTTCCCATAAAGGGCTACTATTTCCGGCCCGAGGATTGGAACAAATTGTTTCCGCCTGAAGTTGTGGGGTGGATGACGAAAAGACACGACCCGGGCGCGCGGCCGGCCCGCACCGAGAGCGGTGAGCAACTAGTACCCTTGCCCGATATGCGCGATCTTCCCATTATCGTTGCCATTCGGATGAGCCTGAGCTTTCCCATTCTGCTGACCGCAGTTCCGCTGTACTCGGTCGACTACAGCATGAAAAGGAATAACGGAGTACCGGAGGATCAGCCGATCGTCGCGGACCCATGCTGGTTTTCGGATGGCGGTATCAGCAGCAATTTTCCAATCCACTTCTTTGACTCCCCTTTGCCACGATGGCCAACTTTTGGAATCGACCTAAAGTCTCCACATCCAGATCACAACACGGAAGCTGAGTATGTATGGCTGCCAAAAGGAAACCGCGGAGGGTTGCTGCCGACTTGGAATCACTTCGAAAGTCACGGAGTTTTTGGCTTCGTGGGGGCGATTCTGAACGTTATGCAGAATTGGCGTGACAACCTGCAGATGCCGATTCCCGGATATCGCGATCGTATTGTCCACATCAGCCATACGGACCGGGAAGGCGGTTTGAATCTGAAAATGGATGCCGCGGTCATTAAAAGCATGAGCGAACGCGGAAGGAGGGCGGGTGAAGCACTCCTGGCCGAGTTCGACTGGGACAATCATGCATGGGTCCGGTACCGGTCGACGATGTGCTGCATGGAGACCGTTCTGGAGAAATTTGGAAACAGCTGCCGCAACCCGCTTCCGCAGGACGTGGATGTTTGGAACGTGATCAACGGACAGGGTCAGCCGCGAAGCTATCCGTGGCAAGGAGGCCAGCAGGGCTGGGCGCCCCAGGCGACGGCCGAGTTGGCATCGTTGGCGGGAAAATGGCTTCACGGACGGGAGTGCTACTGTGACGGCGCGCCCAAGCCGAGACCTGAAATGAGAATTACTCCGAAAATTTAGCTCTTGATGGCTACGACTGATGGGTGAGGCAGCACGTTCGGAATAGAGGACGATGCACGATGATCAGGCTGCAAAGACCCGCAATCATGAAGCCGAGCGGGGTTCTACCGCTATCTTGACTGTCAGGCTCCGGAGGAAGAGGAGATGATAGTGCGATCTGCTGTTCAGGAGATTGCTTTGGAACACGAGCGCTACTACGGATATCCACGCGTCATGGCAGAGAGGCACCCTTCAACATTCACTTACCCGAGATGAGCCCAGTAACCGCGGCAAGACCTATCGGCACGAGTATCCATCCCAGAATCGAATGCACCCTTGCGTAATATCGTCTAAACCTGCTGTCCTGCCTCGGAATCCACACGTCCGCAGCTTGCAATGTACTCAGCGGTAGGAACAAGTCAAGGCTATACCAGAGCGGGTCATAAGGCCTTTCTTGGTCCTTTGCTTCCCTAGGCTGCACATCCTCTCGCCGGCGGAACAAAAACCATCCAAATAGCACGACGGGAATAGCCCAAAAGAATGCCTGCTGTGGCTCACGGCCATATCCAATCAACCAATGCAAGAAGAAATTCTTGAGCTTGCCCTTCAGCCCCAAGCTACCGTGCGACCACGCCCTTTGTTGCCCTCTCTTGAATATGTCGTTTGCTTGATCGACGCGGCCCTCTCTCCTCAGAGTGTCTTCAAGCTGTTGGTAGGGGGCGGTTGTATAGCTCGCGTGATCGACCCACTCCGACAGTTTGTTCCATTTCGCGTCTTCTTTCGTCGAGTCCTGCGGCGCCGCGCCAGTGTGAGTTTCCGGGCTAATGTACTGGAAGAATATTCCTGTCAGCACGAGCTGATCTTCCTTGTCCGGCCAAGTGACATCGTCCGCCAGCGCCAAATCGAACAGTTGAGAATGACTAAGATCCGCGTCGCCCTTAATATGGACATGTTCCAACGCAGCCACTCCCTCCACTTTGATACCACTCGCCTGCAAACTCTCAATCTGCATTCCTGCGATGCGTAATTCACGGTGGATGACGGAATGACTCAGGTTTATCCTTTTCGCGACGTACGGGCCGTTTTTGCCTCGCAATTCGGGAACGCTGTAGTCGCTCGCGATGGCACCTAGGGTTAGGATCTGTGATTCGGCTCCGTCGAGAATCAAAGGCACGGCTATCGTCATGTGGTCCAGGTCAGCCCGCTTCGTCACCTTGATGTTATTAAACTGAGCGGAGATACCATCCCGACCGGCAAAATTGGTTCCAGAGGCCTCGAGATTGCCGTTGATCTGAGAATCGCTGAGGTCGAAAACACCGTCAAACTTTGCCATGTTCAGCACCACATTCCCGTCGGCTTGTAGACCATCGAGGTCGACGTCCCCGCGGAACCTACTGCCGACCATCGATAGATCAGCGTGCAAATGGCTGTGCGATAAATCCACGTCGCCCAGGAACTCGCACTGGTTCAGCCACACAGCATATGGCAATTGCGCTCCAGCGAGACCGAGCCTTCCCTGAATGGTGGCATGCGTGATCATCACTCCCTCGTGGGAGACGGACACGCCCACGAGCTTGCCCATGAGCAATGGCACCAGGAATTCCGCGCGAATCGTCCTCTCTTGCGGCGTAAAGACATCGAGTACAGCTTCCTTTCCGATTGCCGCTTGGCGCAAGATCAGTTTTTCTGCGTCGCTGTAGCCTTTCGCCCTTGCCATTCCAAGACTTCCTGCTATCGCGACCAGAAGGAGCGCTGCGACAGACCGAGTAACAACTTGTCTTAATTCATGTGTATGCGCTAGATTCTTCAAATACCACCTCCTCGCCGAAGTCGTTGACACGCACGCCCGGTCGCTAGCTTCACGATTGTTTGTAGCCAAGCTTTGCCAAGCACCATGCGATACAATGACTTAGGGAAGTCGCCGGCGTTTGCGGCGGATGCGGGGGCCGCAGCACTATTTTTTCTGACGCTTGCCTACCGTCCGCCGCGATCCAGCTATTCCCCTCAGGCGTTATTTCACCGTGCCTTCTTCGAGCTGCCGGGCAATGCAATCTCCCGATAGGCGAGACGCGGGAGGATGCCGTTCCTCAGACGCATCTCCATGTAAAAGTAGAACTACCGATGAGGATGATCTTCTAAAATACTAACTCTGTCTAAGTCCTAGATCGGGTACTTCACTTGTTTGGTCACTTCCTCCTAGCCGCCCTCCCTTCGGAACTGTCCGGCAAACGAATCTCGCGATACGCCAAGAGTCCAGGTAACCCGGTCAAAGTTTCCGAGGAGGTGTACGGTCGGTCCAAATTCTTTGCGCTCACAAGCAGTTGAAAACTGACCGACGTCTGCGCTGCCGCGTCAACACTCTCTGTCTTAGCGCTCTTCTTGCGCGATTGCAAAGGAACGCTCAACTCGAATACTCCCTGACTTGTGGTCGTGGTGCTGGCCAGGGAACCATCATTCACGTCTGTGGCAAGCACTTTGGCGCCACTCACGCCTTTGCCCTGGGCGTCAAAAACTCTTCCATAAACCACAAAGTTTGCTGCCTCCACGGCCGGAGTTGGAGTACCAGCGCGAATCACATCGGCGGCCAGGCTGGCCTGTTGCTGCTCCAATGCGGCCACAAGAGCCGCAGCCTCCTCAGCTTGCTTGGAGTTCGCTCCATATTTTGCCGCCAAGCGTTTGCCCTCCGTCTGCATCGCTACCTTTTCGGCGGCCACCAAAGAGGCCGCCCGCTTCAGTTCGGTAAGGCGCGTAGCATCTTTGGATTCCAGCACTCCGGCGAACTGGGTCACTAGGTCGTTTACAGTAAGCGTCGCAACCATGGCAATTATCCTTTCATCTGATCCTTTTCGCACCGACAGTGTACTTGGGCCTTAGCCACCGAAACCAAACTTCGCCATCGCTGCGATCAATCTCTTCTGGAATTCCGCGCAGGGATCCGGTTGTTTCAGGAACAAGGCAAGGAGGGTCACAAATGACCGATTGCCGGTGTTCACGGTTAGTGCAGGCACACCAAGCACCGCAAAGCAGCGCGTCCCCTGGTTCATCGAAGTGCAGTTGAAAACCGCAATGGTGAGGCCGGACAAACCCGGAAGAATGGATTCTTCAAAGCGGTTGCCATTCATCCGCGTGGACCATGCGAGAACGAACCCATTCGTCAGTAGAAAGTCGAGGCCCATGCGTGCTTCGCACTGATTGTCCTCAAACGCGACATCGTCGAGCGTGATCAGCTCGACGGAGCTGAAGACAAACTGGCCGAACTGGGGCGGAGGGACAAGCAGTACCTGATTGTCAGTGAAAAGGATCTCTCCACCCGCTGAAGGTCTGGTGATGGCAACGGCCTCGGTATTCGGCTGATTGAGCGCCATACCGCTAAAACTCGCAAACTCAGCAATCTCATACGTATAGCCGAGATTGAAGATGGATACGGCGGCCCCGAAGATACCAAGGCCGTTTTCCATCCCGCGTGAAGTGAGCTCATTGTTGGAAACAAAGACCAGCCCTTTCGCAGTCAGAGTCAATGCACGTCCGAGCGGAGCAATCACGGTATTTCCCGCAATCCGCGTCGCCGGGAAACCCGTGCGTTCGATATTGCGTTCCGGGCCAGAAACCGGCGTAACCGCGTGCGTGATAAAGATTCCTCCGCGCGGACCGGCGGTCGGCTGCTTGTTGGTCTGGGTGCGCGGACCATTGTCGAGGATCCGGTTATTTTCGGCAATGAAACCGCGAGCCAGCAGGACGAACACACCACAAATCGGATCGATAAAACTGAGGCCGTTCTCTTCAATGAAGTTATCGCGCAGGGTGAGGCGCTCCACTGCGAGTAAGGTAACGCCACCGAACCCGAGCGTGAGTGTAGGGTCAAATGGATTGTCACCCAATTCCAGTTGCACGCAACGAAGGATCCGGTTTAGTTCTATTTCAAGGCCGCGCACCGTAATCATTCCAACCTTGAAGAAGCGCACGGTAGAGATTCCGCTCTCGCCCATGTTGCGGATTTCATTGTCAATGACTCGTATGTCTAGCAGATTACCGTCCGACTTCGGCGAGAGTGGATTCCCGTTGGGGTCTTGCGGATTTTGCGGGTTCGGGTCGGGGGTAAGACAGCCGTTTGGATCAATCGTAAAGCCGCCATTACCGGCAACTGTCCCGGCCCCGCCGAGCGCTCCGCCGCCGGCCGCCACAAAGGTGATGCTCCCCAGCGTAACGCCGTTGCCGTTTCCACCATGGATCTGGTTGCGGCGAATGACGACGCGCTCCGAACCGCCGCCAATCTGCAAACCACCTGCAGCCGTCACCAGGCGCCGCGTGCCCGAGGCTGCCAGAGTGTTGCGCTCGATCAAGGTGTCATCGGCGCGCACAAAAACAAGAGGCGCCAGCCCAGCGGTGGACGCGCCTCCCAACTGCTGTGTAAGTTCCACAGCCGCAATGTCGTTGCGTTCGATCGAGATCCATCTACCGCCGCGGCAGTCAACCGCAGAAAGATCGCGGGCGATGATTTGCAAGTCATGGAGGGCTATGTGATCAAGCCCCGCCTGATTCGCTTCCGCCGCGGCGGTGCTGATAAGCTGAATGCACACTACCGCTTCTCCTTCGATCGCAAGATTGCTGATTTCGACGCGCTGCGAATCCTGGATGGTGAGGACCGGAGCTGCGGCCTTACCGTCGTCCTTCCATAGCGTGTGGGAGCCGCAGCCATGCACTCGCACATCATGGAGGTTTTGGATGACCACGTTCTCGGTGTAAATCCCGGGGCGGATGCAGATTTCTCCGCCATTGAGCGGCAGTGAGTGAATCGCCTGCTGGATGCTGGAAAAGTCGCCAAAGCTGTGAGTGCCGTCGCCGACCGTATATGTACAGCAGCCGCGAATGTGTGTAAGCGGCGGGAATTTTTCCCGGCAATCATGAACGATCTTTCCGCCCGAGCCGGGCGTCCACTGAATTACCGCAAGCAGGGTATACCAGCGGCGAAAGCCATGAGGTCCGCGGCCCGCCTCTAGCAGCCAAGGTACGACCAAATTGGGGGACTCCGGCCGAGCGGCGATGATCCAGTAGTCGTCAGGGTGGTGGTCGTTGCCGGAGAAAGTCACGCTTAGGCCGGTGTCACCTAGCGTTACGGGGTTTCCATTCACAAACGGGATGGCCAGCGGAGACAGCGCGTCCGACCCGCGGTTCCATACACGCATGAAAAAGAACTCGGGCTTGAGGTTGTTGGCGTCTGGGCGGTTGAGCCATTCTTCGCCGAAACCGGCCGGAACGTCCGTAGTCAGGAAGAGCTCTTTGGTATCGGGGTCGTAGGAGGTGTCAATGTGGGCGAGGAAGCCATGCACCTCCGCGGTCTTTTCTTTGTTCGGAAGCACAGCAGACCATGGAAGAAGTTCAATGATCTGGCCGGCGACGGGCCAGTGCGCCTGGTCCTTGGGCTCGGTAAGCATGGTGATTTTGCGTTTCTGGCCAACGGAGTTGTTGCCAACCTGGACGCGATAGAGAGGCGCGGCGTTATCGAATCCCCAGGTGAAGCTGGCCCCATCGACCAATTGCACTCGAATGGCCTGATTGTCCGCGCCGAGATAGCCTCCGGCAATCGCCGGAGAACACAGATCACCCGTCGGCCCGGGAACGAAGCCAACCTTAAGCTTGGTATCGACAACGAGTTCGGCCTGCTTGTTCAGAGTGCCTAGGCCGCTGGCCGACCACATGCCAGTCAAAGCGGCAAAATCCGGCTCGCAATCGGCGCCGAGGGCATTGGCGAATGCGCGCACGCGGCGCATTATGCGCATGCGAGCACCTGTGTCGGGACCGCCCAGGCCTACCTCGAAGAGTTCGGAGTCTTCGACCGCGGAAACCGGCTGCTGCCAGCACTCCAAGTACACCAGGTCGAAACGAGCTCCCGCAGGAGCGAGGGGCATGTCGGACGGAGCCATGTTGAGCCAATCGGACTGGAACTGGAATTTCTCGTTGGCCTCGAGGGTCAATCGGTTGCCGCCGAGGTAAAGGGATCCCGCAACGATATCGAAATCGATGCTTCCGCCGTTAATGACGGGATTCTGGATGGAGAAGCCGTCGTCCGGAGAGCCCGAAGGTCCGATAATGTCGACCCTCGAGCGGCGCATGTCTTCGCCGTGCAGGCGCTCGTTCTCATTGTGATCATCATCGGTTGGCACGCGGCCCATCTGGTAGCGAACGCCGGTGAAGTGCTTTCGATAATCGGTGGCGGAGCGTGACAGATCGATGGTAGCCATGGGGAGTAGCTCCTTGCTAAGTTTCAAAAACGAATGCCGGGATGAGACCAAAGGGCATGTACTCATCCACCTTGGCGCGCAGTCCGTCCAGACGAATCGGGTTTAGCAGGCTGCTGAAGGCGCCAATCTCCGATCCGTTTTCCGCGCCGTTAAGCAGGCCGGATGGCGCACTCTGGCTCAATTGCGCATAGCCGGGCTGACCGAAGCGGCGAGTGGTAAAGTAATGGTCTGCGTCCTCGAAGAAATGGGACTCGTACGGATGAGGCACGCGGCTGCCGGTGACGGCGCCGCTGAAGCGGAAACAGCCGTCCTGCGTATCCGAGATGTTCACCATGCCGGTGAAGAGCGCTTCCGAGGCGTACAGGCGATCGCCGTTCACCGCTCCGAAAACAGTGGCGCGCTGGATGTCCAAGCTCGAGAGTGGCAGATCGATGGCCGGCGTTGCAGCGTTGATCGACTGCAGGATGGAATCGGCAATCTGCAACTGCTTTACCGACCCGCCGTTCAGAGAAATGGAGTCAAGGATCGCATGATCGATGCTAAGAGTCTCGATGTTGCCCGTGATCTCGATAGGAACGGGTGCGATCAGGTTCCCCCGCCAATCCAAGCCGCCGGGATCGAGCGTGGAATGCCGAATGGTGACAGTCTTGAAGTTGCCTGCAAGGACCAGCAAGAAGTTGCCCGACGCTCCGATCCACAAGCCCTCCAGCGTGAGCAAGGCATCGACATTAGGCGTTGAATCCAGAGTCCAACTGGCGCCGAGCCGCAGGTAAGGCCGCTGCTGGTTGCGTCCCTGAATTTGCGTGTTCTGGATGCCGGCCTTGTCCGCAGCAGGACCAAACGTGGAGCTGTCGGCCAGTTCGGTTACGCCTGTAATCGCAGGAGTTCCAGGATCGATGTCTGCGGCGGTGATCGCGGCGTTTGAGGCAAGAGCCGGAAGCGTCGGAGGAAGCACGGAATTCGCCCGATCGTACGTGCCTGCGCCGATGGGGCCGGAAAAGCCATAGAAGTAATTGACGAGCGGCGTCGCGGCTGGGGGCGCAGCTCCGACAAAGAGCATGCGCCCGCGTTCCGCATCAAGGACGAGTTCCTTGCCCGGAGCTACGGCCGCCCACGCGCTTAAGTTGCCGGAGGTGATCAATTCCCGATCGATGACTGTGCCGGGCGGTGACTCCACGCCGATGGACGACGGCAAAAGGGCGCTTTTGCCGCAATCATCGATCAATGCAAGAGTGAGGAGGGCGTCATAAACAGGAGCGGAGAGCAGCTCCACTTGAGATGGCATTACATTCAAGGCGTCGTGCAGACGAGATTCGGAAGGAAAGGGCTGATCCCGCAGCTTGCGCAGGTCGGCGGCCGCGCCCGCGGTAATGCCCGGGTTTGCAATGAGAGCCAGAACGGTGGCTTCCGTGATCAGATACTCTGCATCTCCGAGCTCACGACAGCGAATCGGGGCGGGTAATTCCCACTCTTTGGCGGAGCGCCACTGGTCCCAGTCGAAAGCCTGGTCGCGATCGCGGCGGTTGAAAAGTGGAATGTCTCGTCCGGAAGGATCGAAGGTGAAGGCACGGTTGTTCGGTCCCGCAGTGGGAGTGACTTCGACGAGCGGACGCGATTCCAATCGGTAAAGATAAAAGACAATCTTGGGAATGTTGTACAGGCCATCGGTGCCCCGCGTCTTGCGTACGTCCGGCGTGTGAAAATACTCGTCGAAGGGACCACCCGCCAGTTCCGAGCCGCGCGGACGCCGGAGGTCGGGGAATCCGCCCGGCGGAGTTCCGGTAAAGCGTCCAAGAAACATCCCCGGCCGGGGATCGAGTCCATGCCATGTGCGGGCCAGCTTGCGGAATTCTTCCACGACCTTGCCATCCCAGCCGGTGATGTCGCTGATCAATTCCTCCAATACGCGAACCGTGCCTTTGCGCCGGCGATAGTAGATGGTCTTGGCCACGTCAATGCGGCGGCCGCGCTTGTTTAGGGAGGAGACCAGACGAGTGGCAACGAGCTCAGCGATATAGGGAACCGCCCACGAATTACACAAATCAATAAACTCATCATCCCAGAGATGATCGTTGCTGCGGCGCAAGACGGTCGCCTGCCGCGCCATAATCTCAACAAAGTCCCGCAAAACACCGGGATTGTCCGCAAGCCCATCCTGCTCTCGGTAGACCGCCGGGATCATCTCCCAGATTTTCTCGGTGAAGTAGACTTCAAAATTGTCGTTAGCGACGCTGGCCATTTCAGGCCGCCTTTCCGTTCAACACCAGTGCGCCCGTTTCGAAATCGAAGTAGTTTCCGGTGCCGGGGTCGACGCCGTAATCCCCGAATGCCGCGCCGTTCAAGAGCAAGCCTTGAACGGCGATGGTTCCGGGCACGGCCAGCACGGCCTCGAAGATGCGGCTCACAAAAAGCGCCAGACCGATGCCAATTTGCTCTGGCGCAAGAAGGCCCGTGCCGGGGTCCATCAGAGCGGAGCGCACAGCGCGGAGCACATCATCCTCGATGCGCCGGGGATCGACCTCGATCGAGAGCGAAAGCGTCGAGGAAAGAGGATTGGCTTGGTTCACTTCTATCGGGGTCACCGAGTCCGAGAGGCCCCGCAGCTTTTTCAACACGTCCTTCGCCACCGGCGCGGCGCCGATGTACCACACCTCGACGAGCGGTCGTTGACGCTTGACGTTCCACTGCCATTCGCAACGAACGGCGCGCACCCCTCCGACGCTCGCGGCTGCCGCCTCCATGTCGGCCAGCGAGATGGCGCGGCCGAGCAGCAGCGCCGAACGGGGCGCGTAAATGCGCAAGCGGCCGCCCGGTTCCGCATCATCGCCGCCATGGGCGGCGACTGGATTGCGGATACTGGAAATTCCCTTCACGGGTTTCCCCATCTGGGAGATCGACCCGGACGGAGGACTGGCTTTCCCCGCGCCAAAGCGATAATACGCAACCACGTTTCCCGCACCCGTCGTAAGGCGGCTACCGCGAATCCCGTCACCGAAGGTGACGAAGGAATCCCCGGCGTCGTTCTGACGAACGATGTATACCTGGGCGTCGGGAGCCGCACCGAAAAACGAGGGCGCTTCGCTCCAGAGCAGGCCATCCACGTAGACCCACAGGGTACTGACAGCAGCATCGACTCCAGGAAGGTAAGTGAGCGGGCTTTTCTTCAGCTTGAAAATCTGGTTCAAGCGAGAAGCATCACCACTGCCGAGAATCTCTGCCGAGACGGTTTCTCCGCGCGTGGTATTCACGACGTTGCCGTAGACTTGGACAGGAGCGGCGAGCGGCTGACCGAGTAGAGGTGAGGGTGTAAGAACGCGCGTATCAAAATCCAGACTTGCCGAAATTTCCGCGCCGCTGGTGTCGTGGTCTTCCAGCAAAAACGACCCAGGGCCTTTGCCGTCTTGTGGCGCTTCGACCGGAGCGGTCAGCACCATGGGGTCGCCGGGCAACAGTGCGAGCGACATTTCGGTGGTGGGGATGCCGCTAGTGTTGAAGCCGAAATGCACTTTCACAGAAGCAGCGTCATTGCTAGTCCAGGCCGCGAAGCCGGGTTCTCTCCGTGAAGCATCGTTGAAGTCGGCGTCGAGCGTAATTTTAGTTAGCGTGAGCTGGGGCGCGGGCAGGGCAATTGTGGACGTGGGTGTGGTTGCACCGGCTGCCGTGACTGTCACCGATCCGGGAGAAGGCAGGCTACCTTGGACCTCGGCCATGTCCACGACGCTGAACCAGCGCAGATCGCATGCTTTGTCGAGTACAACCCTATCGTTCAGCTGAATGCTGCGTTGGAGCGTGTCGAACACAACCTTGGCTCCAGCGCTGGAGCTAATGAGGCCACTCGTTGAGCTATCGACGGCATGCTGCCAAACGGTTCCAGTTTGCGAGGGGGAGAGCAGGCGCACTTTGGCAACCAATGTTGCGCCCGAAAGGGGTACTGCGGAGTTGAACTCGACGGCCTTGTACTTCGCGCCGTCATTGCCGGTGATGTCCTTTAGGCTCTGAACCAGCCTCGGCCGCGTGATGGTTTCATCATCCACATCTTCCACGAGAACGAGTTGCCCGGGCTTTAACGTGGCTGTTCTGGGATCCAGGAGCAGACTAGATTGCGAAGCAGGATAGGGAGGACCGGGAGTGAGCGTTGTTCTACGGCTGCGTTCGAGAGTCCACCGATTCAGGAAGGGATGGACGCGCGTGTCGGCGGTGAGCTCGAAGACTTGAGGCGAACCTCCCGGAAAAGCCCCCGATCGAAACTGGGTGCCCGTAGGAAGCAAAATCCGCTGGCGACCTGCTGCCAAAATTGCCAGGTCCGCACCGGCTGCCACTGCCGGACGCGGCACATATCCGAGAAGCGCAACCAGCTTGCGAAGCGATGGTCGCAGCGACGCGGTCCGCAAGTAGGACTCGTCCGCGATGACTTCGTCGTAGAACGAAATGGAGTCGCAGACATACGCCCACATCTCGAGCAGCATGACGCCAAAATCGTCGCTGGTGCGGGCACGCCATTGTTGCAAGGCCGGCTCGGATTTGATCGCGGCGAGCATGGCCTCGCGAAATTCCGGGAAAGACGCAATCTGCCGCGGTAGGGCTGGGAGACCCGCAGGTATGACCAGGGAGGGCGGAAAAACGAATTGGTCGCAAGGACAATTCATGCGCCCCCCTCCATCACCAGCTTCACTGAGCCACGGTCCGGAAACATCGTGTCGTTGGCGACGCGAATAAGGACGTTGGACGGCACGGCGAAAGTGAGCTCGGAGAATTCACGCCAATCGAACCAGCCGCGCCTGCGGATGGAGATTCTTTCCACGGCCTTCACGCCAGGGACGTCCTGAATCACCCCTTCGAGCTGCGACCGCTCCAAGGGCGTGCCAAATGTAAAGTTGTCTGGAGAAAAGAATCCCGTCTTTGGACGGATCCCTTTAACACCAAACAGAGCCTGCAGAACGCGTTCTTCCACTTCACCGCGATAAGCGAATATGGCGACGCAAACAACAATCTCCAAGTCGAGGTTCGCGTAAACCGGGTCGAGCATGTATGCGGGCCTGCCGGCTTGGCGGAAGCGATCGAGTTGCAGAAAGGCGTCTTCGCGTTCGGCATCCGTGACGGCGAATGCGGCGAGAGGATCGGGCGTGGCAAATGCGGTCAACCAGCTTCCGGTCCAATGGAATTCCGCGCCGGCACGCTGGACCCAGTCCAGGCGTTCCAACGCTTCGGCGTAGTCCTCCGGGCGCACGGCGCGATAAGTGAGGTAACGAAACTGTTCGGGTGCAAGCTGCAGAACCTGCAGGGGCGTTTCTGGGTCGGCCGCTCCGATCGTCGGAAGGGGGTTGCTGACGCTCTGGACGATCGGGAGCGCGCATTGCGTGAGGGTGCCGACAGTAACGTTTTCATCCGCGCCGAGGCCGATGCGGTAACTCACTTGAAAAATACTGCCCGCGGAGGGAATTGCTCCGAATTCTCCATCCCCGAAGCGAATCGTCTTGCCTTCGCCAGTGGCGTAGTCGCGCTGAACGATTTCGGTGCCGATGCGCCGATATCCGACAACGCGCCGCCAGAAGCCATCGTCGAGCCGGAAGTCGGTGCTCGTGGGAAGCGAGGAATTCGTGCCGAGCAACTCGCGCCGCCAGGTCCATTCCCCGTTGGGAACAGGCGTCCAGACGCCGGCAACCAATTTGACCGCAAGCAGACGGATTTCGGGGGCGGCATCATCAGTTGTGGCGCCTAGAAAAACAAGCTGCTTTGAGTCCGACTTTGGCAAGCTGAACAGATATGCGACCGAGCCATCCGGGCCTTCGCGCTCGATGGCACTGGGGCGGTCAACGGGGTCGGCAGAGGGACCGATGGTGAACCGCTCTACTTCTGTTGAACCGGAAGTCGCAGGAATAATGTTTCCGTGAACTTCGAGCACCGTCATGTCCATTTCGAAGGTAGTTGCCTGACTGTGCTCCCAAACCAGGCGGGTGATGGGATGAGGCAGCGGGGGCAATACTTGATCGAAGGTGTTTTCGACCGTAATCAGGCGGACTACCAGCGCCCGTGCTTCGACCGCGGGGTCCGTTGGTTTGGTTAGCAGCAGGACCCAGCGGCCGGGCGGTTTCCCGGGAGGCGTGTCGTCAAGAGGAAGATCCGCGGCGTGCGCACCCTCGATGAAAAGCTCCGTCGATCCTGCACTCAGGCAGACGTCCTTTTCATCCCACTGATGCGGCAAGAGAATATTCCGAACCGGGTTGACTGCGTAACTCTTGGGCAGTGCCGGAGGTATGGCAAAAGATTCTCTGAAGCCGCGCCCCGTTTCGAAGACGACTTTGCCTGCGGCATCGCTTACCGGCGTGCCGGCTGGAATGGCTCCGGCGAAGTTCACGACAAAGTCTAGCCATGCCGTAGCCCCCAGCCCATCGTGAATGTGGTAGTCCACCAAGCTGGCATGGCGGCGCAAGGAGCGGCGCTGTGTGGCCGTTTCGATGTAGGCTTCGCGCCCGATTCGGTCCTGGTTGTACGCGAACTCGTCCCCCAAGGCGCTCATGACTTCCGCTAGCATGTTGCCGACGTCCGCTTCCAGCCGGTCCTGCCACTTCGGATAGCGTTGCGAGGCGAAGTCGAGCAGCGCGCGGCGAAAGCTCCAGAAATCGCGGGCTGTGTAATCGACGGGAAAATCCACCGGAGGTTCGGGAGCGCATTCGTGTGGCGGTGGCTCGCAATCGAGATCGCTCGGACAATTGGCCTTGAAGCTGAACCAGATGTCGTTATAAAAGCTGTCAATCCGGGAGTCATCGATGCGCAAGCGATAGCGCGAGAAATCGCCTGGCTCGGTCGTGGTAATGCGCAGGATGTCCCGGCCACCCACTACCGCCCAGAGAATGCTCTGCACGGGAACGATCGGCACGCTGTTTCCCCCTGACGGGCTGTAAATGTGGATAGCATCCTGCGCCAGGCTGCCAACCAGGGGCACGGCCAGAGTGGACGGCGAACGCAGGAAGTACACATCGAGGCTCGTTTGACTGGGGTAGACATAAACAAAGTCAATCCCGGTGACCAGGTTTTGAGCCTGAAGGACGACGAGGCGCTCCGGCACGGCCATTACAGCGTCACCTCCAGATTGAGATAACGGCGTTCCTGGCGTGCCTTCAGCGTATAGGCCACGAGGATCTGCAGGACTTCATCCAGCGCACGAACGGTTACGCTGTTGACGGTGATCACCGGATCGAGCCAGCGCTGAAGAGCCTCGAGAATGGTCACCTGGGCCAGCCTGGCGGCCACTTCGCTGTTCGGAGCAAACACCATCCGCTTCACGCCGCAACCGAAGTCCGGTCGATTGATGCGCTCCCCAGGGCTGGTAAGCAAAACCTGCTTGATGAGCTGCTCGACGTGCGCCGCGTAGTCGGTCTCTTCCTGGAGGCGCCCGAGCGGGGCATCAATGGCAATCGGATAGCGAATGCTGGTGAATGGTCTGCTCATTTGCTGCTCGCTTTTGTTTGCGTCGAAGAGATGACCACGGGGCCTTGCGGCGGCCCCAGCGCGCTGATGCACAGGCCTTGGCTCGATTCACTCAAAGTGAGCGCGCCAGCCTTTACGAGCTCATCGGTAACCATCCACTGCACCATGATGCAGGGGCTCGGCGTTGGCGGCACCGTAGGCAGCTGAAACGGACAGCCGGAAATGGTAAAGGTGTCAGCAGCGGTTGCGATAAAGTCTCCGTCCGCTTTCGCGCGCGTGTTTGACGGAGTAATTGTTACTGTTCCGCCGTGGGGGCAGCTCAGCGAAGAAGCGGCGGTGAGCGTATTGCCGGCCATCACATCACCTCCAGTGCGCCGTCATTCACATTCACGGAAGCGCCTCCACCGTCACCGACGGTGAGCGTCGCCGATCCGGCTTCGGTGGTTACATCGCTGCCGTATGTGGTCTTGGATCCGCCGCCGTTTTCCACCAGGAGTTCGTCGGCAGAGTCGTCCAGGCGCACTTTGAGTGAATCCGTTTGCCAGATCTTGATGTCCGGTCCGCCGGAGTCGGGCAATTCGTTGTCGGCCCAAAAGCAGCCGGTCCAGATCGCGTAAGAAGGATCGCCGGCTTCGAACTCCACCCAAACACCTGATCCGTTAGGGGGCAAGCTGTAAAAGCCGACTTGATCCCCGGCATAAGGCACACACGGCATGGCCCAAACTTCCAGATCCGCACCAAGCACTGCGGGGACACTTACCTTCAAGCGACCGCGCGAAGTCGGGTCCTGATTATCGGTCACCGTCCCGCGGTACTTGCCGAAGAAGTGGCTGCGCAGATAGTCGAGAATCGCGTGTTCGCCGTGCATTTAATTTCCCCAACCGTTGCGGACAAGCTCGAATTCCATGTGATGGGCGCTCGGATCGATCGTGTGGCGGACGGAAGCGACGTAGTAATTACCGCTGTGCCTGGTCCCGACGCCGCGCAAGTTGACAATGGTGTTGGCCCGCACGATGTCTCCGAGCGCGTTGACGCTGGTCTGGCCGGTGGCGCGGATGAACCAGGCGTCTTCGATCAGCGCGCCCTCGCCGCGCGCAGTCAGGTCGCCTGCGTCATCTACGGGGGCATGCAGGTGGGCAGAACGCGTGTCGCCGGTGATGTCCGAGAGCGACTGGCTTCCGAGCGGCGAGAGCGGGGAAGCGGAAACCGCGCCGTCGATGGAAGTCTTGTCGTTCAGGTTCAGCTGGGCGGCAATCACGCTGGTAGACCTTTCGACATCCCACATCAAATCCAAGGTCCCCAGGTTGTTGCTGGAAATATTGATGTCGAGGTTCAGGACCGACTTGCCGCCCAGATCGGGCCTCCTAAAGTGCGCCGTCTCCGTGCCGGCTTTGTCGCAATCAATCCAGAACAGGAAGCCGTTGCGCCTGGCGAGCCGGCGCACGAAATCCAGGTCGCTCGCGCGCTGCACCAGGGTGTGTTTGTCTTCCTCGTGTCCTGCCTGGGTGGAATCCACGTCTGCCGTGTATCCATAACCGCCGAGGATTTGCGATACGGCGTCGCTGTCGGTGAGATCCGACCAGATGACGGCCTGCGATTCTCGCGCCATCTTGATGGAGGTATCCGCGCCCTCTACCTCGAGGTAACTGCCGCCACCGCCATGCTGAAAATAGACGCGCTGCCCCGTGACCGGCCCCTTCACCAAATAATTGTTGGCTCCTGAGATTGGAGCAACAACCGCCAGTTCGCTGCCGGCATCGAGACGGGAATCGATCAAGTCCGGGAAATCTCCCTGATCGATATCGATGTCGTAGCGGATGCGGTATTTTGTTGTTTCTCCCATGCGTTGGTGTACCTCGACCCAAGCGGCGTCAGAAAGCTCCATGTCGGCCGTTCCGTCAATGACGATGGCGATGCCAAGTCCCATTTTTGGTCAGCGCACCTTGCCTGCCGGAATTGCAATTTCCGGTTTTTCCGTGATTGCTTCGGCGAGCATCACGCCGTTGATTTCGCAAATTCGCCAAAAGCCGGCAGGATTTTCGAGATAGCGAAAAGCAAGATGATCGACGCGTTCGCCCTGCCGCAATACGTGAATGCCAAGGAGCAAATCATTTGGCTGCGCAGGCACCGGTACTACCGTCACGACGCGGCCGCGATGATCCTGCCGAACGTAGGCGACCAAATTTGCGTAGCGACTTTGCGGATCGAAGACCATGCCGGTGACTCCTAAAAAGGCAAGAACGGAGCAAGAGTGTCGATAGCGTTTTCAGCGTTTCTCGCGAGGGCCAAAACCTTCTTTTGACCCTTGGTGAACGCGTAACAGGCCTTGGCTAGCTTGTAGACAGCGGTTTTGTCGTCAACCAACCCCGCCGGATCGAGGACCTTTATCCCGACGGTGACTTTGGCCCGGATCGGATACAACAATGGGTTGAAAGCCTGTTCATCCACGGCGAATGTCGTGATGCGTACGGGGACGATTCGTCCCGGGCCGAAGAAGAACAGGACGAGGGGGACGGTCTTGCGTTCTGCCACAGTAACCGTGGCGCTGGCACTCCCGGTCAAGCCGCCTACTGCGCTGGCCGCGAGGCTGAGAGAGCCGCTTAGCAATCCGCCCGAACTGCTGTCGGGCGGATAAGTCAACAGTTCCAGGGCTGCGATGCGATCGGCAATGCCGCTAATGATGGTCTGCGGATGACGGAGAGGGTTTTCCAGCTCATCGGTCGCGTCGAGTTCGAGCACGACGTTGAAGCTCTCCTCCGGGTCTTGAGGCTGGGCCACAACGTTTTGCTGCTTGGGGTCTTCGCTTGCTTTTTCGTCGGCAGGCGGCTTCCAAATTTCGAAGGAGCGGCTAATGGATTCGGGGTTGTATTGAAAGATGATGAGGTTGGGAACAGGGACAAACAGCGGCGCGGAAAATTGAATGATCGCGCCTTTCAGGAGTTTCGGAGTGCGGGAGTATCCAATTGCCATAGACTCCTCAGATCTTCCATCCGTACTTCTGCATCACTTCGTCGTTGTTCTTCGCAGCCACGTCGTACACGTGCAGGAGATGGCTGTCTTCTAGGTTCCACGCCGGCTGCAGGTCGTCCTTGTCCGGGATCTTACGAGTCTCGGCGGCAATGCCGCGATAGTACGCTTTCTCTTCGCCGAGCAAACCGTGCTTGAGCTGGGGAATCATCCGGTCATGCATCCATTTGTAGGTCGCAAGTGCAGCTCTGTAGTACTGTTGCGACGCCGACACCGGGTCCTGCCGGATGCGAGCGCGCAGCGCGGCCCGTTTCTCCTGAGAGGTCTCCCTGGGACGAAGCACGGATTCCTGGATGGCTGAGTTGAATCGATTTTCAATCGCAAGACCTTGGGTCATCGTGCCCTTGCGTTCCATGTCCTGCGCAGCGTCGTCCACCCAGCGCGATTCGCGCAGGACGTGAAGCTCGCCTTTTTGATGGCAACGGGCTGAGAGCAGAATCGCAGGCATTTCCGCGCCGCGGTTCGAATTGGGGTTTAGCTCAGCGACCTTAATAGATCCGCCAGGGCCCTTAATCTCGGCAACCTCATCGCCGGCGGGTCTGATGCCTGCCAACGTAAAATCGCCAACGTCAGGAAACGCCTTCCGGGATGCCTCTGCGTTGTTGCTAAAGAATTCGATCAGCAGGTACTGGGTTGTGTGGTGCGATTCGCGCCCGAAGGCGCCGATGCCACGTCCCGAAGTCAACTGTCCGTGCGTGGCGACGGCCAACACATCGCCCCTGTCGCTCTTCGTATTGATGTATTTGCTGACCTCAGGCACTTCCGTGACCTTGGCTGCCGAACGTGCTTTGACCAGGGCGATGTAGTCGTTTATGAACCAAGCTGCAAATTTGAAATTCCTGGAATCCCACACGGAAGGCTGGCCCCGCCGGGATTGCAAGCGCTCTCGAATATCGGCCTGCGCCTTCTTCAGATCCGGTACATCGGGATTACCTCCAAAAGACGCTTTCATCGCGAGTCCCCACAGCGCGGCGCCTCCGCCAATCCCCGCCATATCCAGATTGAAGATTTCCACTTCACTTACATCCCTCGGATTTTTAGCAATGGTTATCTTGATGCCAGCGGCCCGTTCGGCATACAAATAGTTGGCTAGCAATTGCAGGAAGCGCTTGGGATCAAGTTCGGTATCCGGATCGTCCTTGGATTTCTTCTTGATGGGCTTCTGTCCGAGCATCGCAACCTTCTTCATGGCCTTCATGTCGCCGAAAGGATTAGGCTTCGTGATGTATTCCGTGACCTTCTCGGAGATTTTCGTTCCGTCGACGGTGTCCCGCAGGAAGGCAGCGAATTTGATCTTCTCGGGCGAATTCAATCGCGCCTGCAGTGCGCTGATCAGGCTCTGGGCGTCGCTCCATCCTGGAGGATCGCCGCCTTCCAGATCCTTTTCGAATTCCTCACGCTTGACGCGCTTCGTCATGACTTCCAGAACACCTTCCACCACGTTCTCCGGCATCGACGGCTGAGCGCCCGCCGCACTGCCGATCTGTGCGCGCAACCCGGATGGAACCTCGGAGCCGCCTGCCACGCGCTCCGAAATGCACTCTGCAATCGATTCCCGAGCGGGGTCCTGCCGAATGCCGAGCCCGGCTCTGCCCGGCGACGGATCGCGGTGCCCCGGCGCCCCGGCATCGCCTGCGCCTGTCTGCTGCACGACGTGCGTCAACTCATGCGCCAGAAGGTGCGTTCCCTGGTTCGACTCAGGAGGGATCCCCGGCCGCATATAGACGTGGCTGCCGCTGGTCATCGCGTCCGCACCAACCGCCGATGTCGCCTGAGGAGTTCCCGCGTGCAGGCGAACGTGCGAGAGATCGGCGCCCAACGCGGGTTCAAATCGGGCCCTCTGATCCTGACTGAGCGGCCGGCCGCCTGTTGACGGAAATTCGACCACTCCCGGCCGATACTCATCGCGGGAAAGTGCCGCGTTGCCTTCTTCCAGGTCGTCCGGAACGACTTCAGTTTTAGGTAACGCCTCTTTTTCGGGTTTCTTCAATGGAGGCAGATCCAATGCGTGCAGGGCATCATCCGTGACCGAATACATTCCATCGACAAGGTCGTCGCGAACCTCTCCGAACTTGTCCGCGATGATGGGCATCACGTCCCTCTGCCAATACTTGTTGGGGTCGACAGCGGTGTCTCTCCAAACGCGCGCAATTTCGAAAGTGATGAAATCCATGGCGCGGATCACGCCGCCACCCCGTCCATGGCCTTTCCATGACTCGGGAACCGGGCATGCCTCGAGTGCAATGCGGGCTATCTTGCCGCGTGGTCCGAATCGCGACAGGATAAAATCGACGATGATTTCTGACGCGACTGCCAGATTGATCAGTTCGCCAGGCAGCTCAACGTGACGAATGCCTTCGAACAGCTCCGCCACCCGGCTGCTCAGTTCCTCTTCTGCGTCGGCTGCATTGAGGCGAAACAGGTCTGAGGCGGTCGAATCTTTCGTGGAACTGTCGCTCTTGCGGGCCTCCTCCAATTTGTCAAACGGAATCAAGTCGAAAGCAGTCTCGCCCAGGTGAATGGCTTTGTAGAGGAGCCACACAACGGTCGGATGCATGGCGATACGCCCCTGTACGCTACGCAGCGGGGGCTGCGTATATTCGCGCACGCGATGCAGCACACGATTAAACCGCGATCCCAGTGATCGCAGCGCGGCAACCACCTTGCCGAATTTGGTAGTGGGAGGCGGATGCACCTTCGGCGCACGCTTCGGGAGCAGCCCCGTGAGCGTATGCCAGGGCGAAGTCTGCGCTCCCAAAATAATGAACTTCCAGATGTTCTCGGGAGCAAAGAGCTTATCCCGTAGCTCCGACGCCAGTTTCCCGATCAATTCGAACGGATCTTTGCTGAGCTGCTCAATGAGGTCGTCAAATTCTCCGCTCAGAAACATCTGAGCGATATCGGCCACCATGACTGGAAGCCCCAACTCGGGAAACACGATGGTGACCACTAGCTTCATATAATCGTCAAACGTTTTTATGAGTTCCCCGAGGTTCGCCATTCCAATCTGAAATACGCGCCGCAGGAAAGCGAAGCTGAGGTCCTCCAACCACTGGACATCAAATGCGGTAACTGTTTGCTCATAACCGTTGATCTCGATTTTGAACAGCGGAACTTCCTTCAGCTCAGGGTGCTTGTCGAGTTCATAGACGGTGACCTGTTCGCCGCCCTCGGAATACTTGAGGAACGAAGGCTTGTAGGGGCCGCCGGCTCCGGCCCTCATATTCTTGGGCGGGGCCGAGCCTGCCTGCGGATGAAACTCAAAGGTGCGGAATACCTTGAGCAGGTTGTATTTGACGCCCGATCCTTGCTCAAGCAGGCCCTTGTTCCCCAGCGCTCCCCCGGTCCATTCCTGCTTTGGTTCGATCTTCTCCGGAAGGCGCCTCGTATTGAGTTGAATCGTCTTGCCGTCCTCGCTCCTGAAACCCGCTTCTTGCTGCACCGCCGCCCATTCCTCGCTGATAGCAGCGATGGCCTGCTTCATGCCGGCGACGATCTCTTCCAACCGGGTCTTGGAGTAGACGAGGCCATTGACTTCGTCCGGACTTCCCGTACCCTCGCGTAGACGCTTCAGCTTTTCGGCGTCAGTCGCATAGTCGATGGCGAGCGTATAGAACGCGAATAGGTGGCTTTTGAAATAACCGTCGACATCGCGAAGATCGATCGCGAGAAGGGATGGTGCCAACCCCAAAATGAAGAGTGCAGTCTGCACCTCGGCAGCGGCATCGGGATCTTTGGCATCGCGCAGCATGCCACGCACCGCGGGCTCAAACTTGAACACCGCCTGCACGACGTCGTCAGGGATCTTCAACCGTCGCGCAATGTCACGACCTGCCTCGAATGGCGATCCACTGGTTACCAGCGAACTCTTCGCGAAGGTATCGATGCGTTCGCGGAGGCGCAAGACACGCGAACGCCGATAAAGAATGGCCAGGCGACGCCAAAGCGGCGGCAACTGTTTCTCTTCCACATCCCGGAACCGCTTCAGCCACAAAAGGAGCACTTCATTCAAGCGGGCCCAGTCTTCAGATGAGAGATGGATCTTCTTCGCATCCTCAGCAGTGAAATCCCCACTCGAACTCCGATCCGGAGCCAGTTGTGCCAGCCAGTCGGCGCCTTCCAGCCTGCTGTTCCTGGCCAGTGCAGTGATAACCGGAATGCGCTTCATGAACGCGATAAGCCCATCGAGCGGCGGCAAGGCCCAACAGAACACTCCCTGTGCGGGGTCGGTGGGGAAGATGGTCCCGGCAGCCCGGCGGCTGATTTGCTGTCCGGTTTTTTTGTGTCTGGTGATGAGCTTTTCCCAATCGAACGTGGTGCCCGGTGGGATGCGTACCCCCCAATCGCGCACGATGAAACGTTGCGGGATGGTAATCGGGAATTTCTTAGCGTTCGCGTCCGCCATTGCAAGTTCAGCTTCCGCGGACGGAGCCATTGATTCGGCGACTTCTTTCCTGGTTTGCCGTAACTTGTTGATGCGGCCTGTGTCCAGATCGGTTTGCGCCGTCAAAGAGTCTTCAACGAGCAACAGGTCCACGAGGGTAGTGCGCAAGCTCTGCGCTTGACTGTAGCGGAACCATTCGATGATGTGGCGGACCGTTACAGGGGTCTCCCGCAATACGGGTTTGTCGAGTGACTCGGGGAAGTCATCGCCGAGATATCCGACATCCTGAATCTCGTCCGGCTCCCAGTCCGAAACCAGCCAGAGCTCTGCCTGGCGATCTTCCGCCGCGATCGATTTGTCCTCGGTCCCGGTCAGAACATCCCGGACAGTCGCCAGCAGATCGTTCCAGTGCAACCACCGTGAAATTGCCGCGATGTCGATGGCAATCCGGAAGCGGTGTGCGGCCCGCATGTCTTCAAAGCTGGGTGATTCAGCATCCTTCTTGGGGTCATACTTGGCCACGTCATCCAAGAGGGAACCCACGATAAGAGGCAACATGGCCAGGGAAAGTTTTGTTTTCGCGTCAGCTTTGCGTTTGTTCGCCTGCTCGACGAGTAGCGCGTCCACTTGATCAGACCAGGTGAGCTTTTCTCCGCTCTTCCCCGTGCTTGTCTGGACGATCAACGCGTGGACAAATGTCCGCAGTCGCCCGGTGTACTCTGTGATGGTGGGAAGCCTGACGGTGCCAGCGTCTGCCGCTTCGTCCCCCGGCTGGGTTACGGTAATCGGAGCAAAGAGTGCCGAGGTTGCACCGACCAGGGGCTTACGAAATGGTTGAAGCAGGGGTGCAATCGAGGAGCCGTCCGGAAGACCCTGAATTGCTTTTCCCAGTCCAAGCTCTGCCGGAGAAAGCGACAAAAACTTCGCACGCCACGTGGAGTACTCGGCCAGCACTTGCTGCCAGAAGGGAAGCAACTCGTCGATGATCCCTATTTTTTCTTTGGCGATCCGGCGTTCTGCGGGGGATACGCCCTCAGTGTCAATGTACGCTTCCTCCTGATTGCGCAACGCCGGCATTTCTTCTACCAGCGCTGCGCGCAGGCCACGCGCTTTACCAGTCAGTGACAACAGTCGCATCCTGAGATCGATGGTGTCGTCTATTGATTCCCGGTAGAGGTCGCTGATGGTTAGCCAGGCAAGATAGTATTGCTCGGTACGGCGAAACACTGTCTGGCTGCTGCTTACCTCCTTCCAGTTCGATTCCAGCCGTTGCTGCAGCGCATGGTCCGGAGGATCGATGAATTGGGGCCGGAGAAAGAAATTCCGCCAATGGTGCACAATGACTGACGGCCAGAACGGCGCGAAATCTCGATGCGACATGAATTGCGAGATCCATTTGAGCCCGAAATCCGGCGAATCCTTCAAGAACGTCAGGAAGGGTCCGGAAGTGCCCAGAACTCGCATCTCGAATTTCTTGTCCGACTCAAGAATCCGGCCTGCCTGTCCGAAATACCCAAGCGCCTTAAGGCACTCAAAGACAAAGCTCTTCGCGCGCGGGGATTTCAGCTTGGCGAATTCGCCACGCGTGGCTGCGTTGCCCAGGGGAGCCGCGAAATCCGGTTTGGACGCATCGGCGATGAGCCTGTTGCCGAGCAGATCGCCGACCTTGTCGATAACGTCTTCGAGCTCACGGTCATTACTCTTCTTTTCCCCGTCGCGGTACAGACCTGCAACTGCCTCGAATATGGCACCCTGTGTCTTGAGTTCTTCCTGGGTTGGTTGTGCGCCTGCTCCAATGCCACCCGGCTCGTCTTTGCATTGAATCGTTCCGGACCCGCCTGAAGTTTCAGTGGCGCGCGACTTGCGATCACTCGCCGAACGCCCAGTTTGCTGTAAGGCATGAGCGATTTCATGAGCAATCAGTTCGCGGCCACGGCCGGTCCAGGGAGACCACCATGCGTCGCCAAAAAAAAGGTCCCTTCCGGTTGTGAAAGCGGATGCGTGTTGAAGACGCGCTTCTGCTGCAGCATGCTGGTCACGGTGAACGCGGACCGCCGAGAGGTCAGCACCGAAACCCTCTTCCATCTGCTCTCGCAACATTCCCGGCAAGGGTTCTCCGCGACTGAGTGGAACAGTGAGTGACGCTGCAGGTGCGGGAGTGAGCATGCGGGCGACGTTGCGTTCGCCGCGGAGGATGCGATGGGCGGCTTCTTCGGCTTGGCGCTCCCATTTGTCACGAGCGCGAGGCTCCACATGATTGCCTGCGGGGCTGCGGCGGAAAGTCATGGCGCCTCTATCCCCGTTGCGGGCACCCGCCATCGCGAATTGTTGCTTCTTGTTCATTGCAGCTTGTTTAGAATTTCGTCCGCGATGCGTGCCGCGAGCCGATCTATTGAAACGCTCGCTGGAATCGAAAGCCGCACGTCAAGCAGGCTGAACTGACGCATGCTCCCGCGCGACGGCAGTTCGTCCGCCACGAGGCGCGTGATCTCTTCGCCGATCCGGCGCGCCTCCGCTTCGGTGAGTCCTGGAACTCGCAGGCGCAATTCGTCGATGCGGACGAGTTCAGTTCCCATGGCTCAAAATCCTCTTTCGTTCCCGAGCGTCAAGCCCGCGACCCTCTTTGGCGATTTCGCGCTCCAGGCCCCGCATGAGGTGGCGGAGCTCCAATGGCGTCGCATCGCGCTTGGCGGCAAAGAGTGCTCCAAGCGTTGCAAATTTGATCTGCGCGCCGGTGGCGTCCACGCTTTCGGCCAAAACCCGAAGCGCCGGGTCGAGCGCGTCGCGACGCTCCTCCCCGCCAAGACCGCCGACAATCTTGCGCCAGAGTTCCAGCCGCTGTGCGGCATCCGGCTTGGAGAACTCAAGGACGTAGCGCAGGCGCCTGATGAATGCCGGATCGATGTTGCCTTTCTGGTTCGTCGCCAGCAGCGCGATGCCGGGAAAACTTTCAATGGCCTGCAGCAAATAGGCCGCGTCCGTGTTCGCAAACTTGTCCTGGGCATCATGGACCTCGCTGGTCCGCTTGCTGAAAATGGCATCGCATTCGTCGAACAGGATGATCGCGTGCATGTCCGCGGCGCGGCTCAAGATGCGCTCAAAGTTTTGGGAAGTCTCTCCGACCCATTTGCTTATGACTCCGGCCAGATCTACTCGGAACAGGTCATAGCCAAGCATTGCTGCCACGACCTGTGCAACCATGGTCTTACCAGTTCCCGGCGGACCGCTCAGCAAGGCCATCAGCGCTTGTCCCTGCGGGAAGAGCCTTTGAGCCTCCGCGCCTTCCCAAAAGGCGGCGCGATGGTTGGCTTCGTAAACGATGTCCTCCAGGGCATCACGCAAGGAAGGTGGCGCCACGAGGTCGTCCCACGTAAACGAGCAGCGCAGCAGCTGCGCGAGATTTCCGAGGCGCCCCCGCGAAGCTTCGCGCACACGCAATCCCACTTGTTCTGGCGTCTTCAGCCCTGCGGTCGAGGCAGCCAGGATGTCGCCCGGCTGAACCCGGTAGCGCTCGGCCAACGCCCGGAATTCTTCGGGTTGCCAGTCGTGCGAAGCCGCCAAATGCCTGCGCCATAATGTGGAGCGCTCCTCGACGGTTAAGCCGGGGACGCGCACACGACGCTCCGTTACGCCGTGAAGCGCCGGTATGTCCGCAGCAGTTTCGACAATGACGAATTGAACCGGAAATGCCGGGAAGCCCGTGGGCCAGGGACGGCGCGCCAAAGCTTCACCAAACCAGGCGATGGCGGTTCTCTCCATGTAAGCGTGGCGTTGAGCGAGCATGTAGGCGCGTCGCCAGTCACGGTCTTCGATCTCATCGGAGTTGACCAGGAGTAAGCCTAGATGCAGTTGGGCGCTGACGGCTCCGGCGAGGGTGCGCCGACCGCTGCCCCGCCCACCTTCGATCGCAACCCGGACACGCGCGACAGGTTTGTGTGTGAGGCGTTCCTCGATGAACGCTACGGTTTCTTCCACAGGCAGCGAGCCAACGTGATCGACGGGTTCATGGAGCCGCGCCGCCCCGGCGAGGGCCTCAGGCAAAGTGTGACGACCCAGGAACCAATCGCGCAACTGAGGATCAAGGCTCAACGCTCGCGGCTCACCAGGAGCGCATTCCCTAGCGAAAAGTAGCTCCCAGCGAAACAAAGCGGAATCGGCGCTCCAGATGCTGCACCGACCGTGTTCGTAGAGTCTGGCGACCAGCTCCTCGGTTACGTAGCCGCGGCGCAAATCATCCTGCAGATACGCGCACAGACGGCTGAGAGCTGGGTCGAGCGCAACGGAGGCGCAAGCCTCGAGCAGGTCCGACTCTTCCGGATCCAGACCGAAGATCGTGCGAACTCGTGAAAGAACAGATGACTCATCCTCCTGCAAGACAGCTTCGATTCCATGCAATTCCGCTTTCCACTGCGGTGCCCAATCCTGATCCTGTGTCCAAGAGGCTTCCGCCTCAGGACTATCTACTCCGTCCAGTATGGCGTCGAGCTCCAGGCTGCGATCCTGCGAACCAAGAGAACGCAGCCACGCAGCCCGCCGCCTCGCGCGCAGGCGAAAGCGGACCGCAGCCAGATCTATGGCTGAAACGGCAACAGAAGCGACTTGCGCTTGTGAGCTCATGGCGCAGTCACCCAATTCGGGGCGCTCTCGGCCCCATTGATAATTACTCTGAACGGGGCCGTGCTCCCGGAAGCGACGCCCGCTATTGGGTACCGGAAGCGCAGGTTTGCCGCGTCCAAAATCTCGAATTCACCCGGATTAATGGTGGCTCCCGCCTTGACGGGCAGACTATTACCGCCGACAAAAACCTCGACAGCGTCCGTGCCGATCCCGGCCGCGTCCTGAAAAACGCCTCCTTTGACCAATACACGCTGGCTCAGATCAGGGGGGAGAACGGCGGTGATAAGCGGCGTGACCACAAAGGGAGTGGCATTGGAAGTCTTCGGGAAATCGCGGACTGTATTGTCCGGCATTATTCGGCGTTCGATGACCTTTGCAATTGCCGAATACATGCCCGGGACGACGGTGACCAACCCCAGCGTCGGACCCACGGTGGCAAAGATCTCGCTCTCGCTGGCCACGACCCCCCATTGGGCCCCCACTTCAACGGCATCTTTCAGTTGAGGCCCGACGATCAGCAGGGTCGTTTCGTCGCCGGAAAGATCGGAACCGAAGAACACGATCTTTCCCGTGACGGGCGCTTCTGCCGGCCGCACGTCGACAGTGCGCGCGGTGGTTTCTCCGGGAAGCGTGAAAGTCACCGTGCTCCGACTGCCTTGAAGGTACGGAGCCCCGCGCACAAAGCTAAAAACACCGTAAGTCAGGACTCGTCCCGCACGCGAAACAGTGCGCTCCGGCTCGAGGAGGACAACGGAGGCCTGGTAGTAAACCGCCAGGCGCATCGGCAGCGAGCCGGCGGTCCAGTAAGTCATGGCCTCGTTATGTTGTACGGGCTGGAGAACGATTCGAAAACGATTGTTTGTTCCCTGAAGGGAGGTAGGAAAAACCGGGACGCCGGCGATTTGCGTCGAGTCGTCGATGACCGGATAGTCGTGTAAAGCTTTCATCGCCAGGCCCACCATGGTGTGTTCGTTCTCGGCACCAGCCGAACCCGCGAGGTCACTGTGCCCGGTCAGCTGGTAGAAAAGATTCAATCCCATCGGTGTGAATCGGACCGGCGGAACATCGAGCCCAGACGGTTCGAGGTTTTTGTACTGAGCGTCCTCGGTGATGTGATAGAGGTACAAGCCTATCGTGTGGTCGCCGGTGAGCTTATCGGGAGGCGAAGCCCGCACATCCAGCGGCGAGACCTTTCCCTTTTCCGGTGAAGTCGCTATCTGTTTGTTGAGCAAACTGATCAGAGTTTCCGTCACCAATGCGATGTCCAGAAGCATGGCTACATTTGCGCCAGGCCAAATTGCAGCCGCGAAGGCGCGGCGCCCTCGGTGGGAGCCGAGCGACGTCTAGGCGATGCACTCACGCGCGGCGGCGGTGCAGCCGGAGCCGCGGGAATTACATCGATTTGCATCCGCCCGATCACGAGCCGAGGTTCCTCTGGCAGCGCAACTGCGGGAGCCGGGATTGCCTGTTTTTGTGGTTTCAGCGGCTCGAGAGGCGCACGCAATTCGGGTGCAGCCAAAACGGGAATCCCCAGAGGCGGAAACGGCGCAGCTGCTGGCTTCTCCGGTTGCGTTAGCGCTGGCTCGAACCTTGGCTTGCCGGGCTCGACGGGAGAAATGGGCTGCACGTCGGGCACTGTGGCGTTCGGTGCAGGCTGTAAGATCTCGTGCGTGATTTCGCGCTCAACGACCGCGCGTTCCACCAACTGAGGCACTTTCCGTTCCTTCGAGGCGAAATCCTTAGCCTGAGGAACACGGTCGTGATCTGGCGGGTAGGTTTTGGGGGCGAGTGTTGGCTGAGGGGCAACAGGCCCTGATTCGCGACGCGGCTCAATCGAAGACTGGGCTTGAGGCGAAGCACGCTGCACAGGGACCCTGTGCAACTCCGACCGTGTGTGGGACGCGGGGATCTCCTTCGGCGCCTCGCGTGAACCGAAGGGCACCGAAGACTGTGGAGGCGGGCCGACCGGCGCAGTGGCCTCAAACGGGTCATGCGTGTCAGAGCTGGCCTGGGCCGCGCGGACGGCCGGAGTAGCGTGATTCCTTTGCTCTGCACCTGAAGCGCGCTGCACCAGGCGAGCGAAATATCCACTCATAGGCGCCTCCGCGGGGCTCCCAGATCGCCGTCGATCAGCTGCACGAGTCTGCGCCGTTCGCCGCATCCCAAGGAAAGAATTTCTTTCAGGCTCCATCCGTAGGCTGACGCGATTCGATGAACTTCGCGGAACATCTGCGCACGATCCTGCTCGATGGCGCGCAGGAGATAGAACTGCAGGTCAAACCGGACGAGCTGACGAGAGCCGCACTCGGGGCAGGTCGTGTCGATGTCGAGATCGAACACCGGCGCAATTTCCTCCATGGCCGTTTCGAGGGTGTTCAGTCGATCTTCCGCAGCGGGACTAGTATGAGCAGGGGATTCCAGGAGGCAACGCGCGGCAAGCTCTCTGACGGCTTCTTCCGGGGGAAAGTGGGACACTTCGATCTCATCCCGCGCAACGGGCAAACGGAAACGGAACCCGTTCGCCATGCGAAATGTGCCGTCTGCAAAGCTCCATGCTTCCGATGGCTGTGCGTTGCGGTCGACTGCCGCCCTTAAATCGTCGAGGGAGAAGGTGATGTCGTACGGGCTGGAGCAGACCGTGCAAACCGCCGCGCTTTCCACACTCTTGCCATACGTGCGGGTGTAAATGGCAGCCAGAAGGCGGTCACGATCGGGAGCGGTCAGTTCGTCGGCTTGCGCTTTGATGCCAGCTGGCCAAACTACCAATCGGCGCAGAAGATCCACGACGGTGCGAGTACTCGCGTCCCGAACGCATCGCTCATCATTTCCGGTCAGTTCCCGCACGAAAACAGCGGGACAACCTTCCCGGAAGCGAAGTGCCACCTGTTCCGTCGACAAGTTACCCTCCGGGTCGTCTTTCCGCTTTCTCCCTTAGGACTGCTTGGGCTCAGGAACCGCGGTGTCGCGTTCCCAACCCTCGTTTTGCAACACGATGTGCTCGATCGCGACAGCGTGCGCGTTGGCGTCCAGCTCGGGCAGGGTCTGGTACTCCGAAACCCAGCAGCGGTAGACCTTGTAGGACTTGGCAACGGTTCCCTGTTCGTTCAGCAGCTCGATGATGATGTCCTTGCGGAATTTGTCGAGCGAGATAGCCGCGTCGCCATCGGTGCTGTAGATCAGATTCGCCCAGTTCTCAAATTCCGGGTCGTGCGTGACGCCTCGTTCCAGCGTGATCGGCTCGAACTTCCAAACGCTTGGCGTCACGCGCGAAGTGGAAGGGTCTCCGCCCTCACGATGCGTGACAACTTCGGTGGAGCGCTTTAGCGCGCTGGCCTTGCTCATGCCCGCAACGTATTTGCCGTCCCACTTGATCCGGAACTTGAAATTCTTGTAGGGATCAAACCTCTGCGCGTTGACGGTAAATTGGGGTGCAGCCATTTGGCCCTCCTGTGCTCAGACCTGTATTTGGCCCGCCATCTGTTGCAAGTAGAGAATTACGAATTCCGCCGGCTTTAGCGGTGCGAAGCCGACCATGATATTGACGATGCCGCGGTTCTGATCGCTCTGCGTGGTGGTTTCGTGATCACACTTGACGAAGTAGGCGTCGCGTGGTGTGGACCCTTGAAAGGCACCCTGCCGGAACAGATCGTGCATGAACGCCCCGACGTTCAGGCGGATCTGTGACCACAACGGCTCGTCATTCGGTTCAAAAACAACCCATTTCAGGCCACGATAGAGACTCTCCTCGATATAGAGCGCGATCCGCCGGATACTTATGTATTTGTATTCGCTGGCAAAATCGTCGTCGCCATCATTCGTCCTGCCACCCCAGTTCACGATGCCGTCAGGGAAAATGCGAAGGGTATTGACCGCGCGTGGGTTGGTGATGCCGTTCTCCGCATCGGATAGCTTGTATTCCAAGCCGACAACGCCGCGCAGATCGGCCCCCGTGCCGGCCGGCGCCTTCCAAACCCCACGAGTGCCGTCGATACGCGCACAGAGACCGGCAATCGCCCCTGCCGGCCCGGTGTTCACGTTCAGTCCGGCCTGCGAGATGGTCACGCGCGGGAAAAAGATGGCGCTGTAATCCTTGACCAGTCCAACGTGCAATGCCGCCACCCCGGTGGCTGCCTGCTGTGCGCTGGTCCAGGACGCTGGCGGATCCATCAGGAGGAACGCTCTTCTTTTCTGGCAGAAGATGCTGGCGTTCGGGTAGACCAAAGTAATCGCAACCGCGGCATCGGGCGCTAGGACCATGAGATTGAATAGGTCTACCTCTTTGTCGATCACGTTATACGCATTGTCGTAGTCGGCCGCCTGAGGCGCGGTGCCGTCCGTGGCCGGAGCGCCCGCCGAGGTCTGAAGTCCAATGCTCGCTCCGGAGGCACCCACGCTGTAGTAGTGAACGTTGTTCGTGAACGCCCCAGCGGGCAAAGCCGGATTCGTGCTCAGCGCGAATGCCGTAGAGATGAAATTATCGTCCAGATCATCGGCAGGCAAAATGGCCAGTCGAGAGCCCCAGACTTCTGCCTTCCATTTCCAGACTTGAGGCAGAACCGGAACAAAGGAGTTGATTCGCTGCGCAAGGATCGCCAGTTTTTCCCGGACGCCGTCGCTGTTGCCGTTGGGAGACGTCAACGCGGGAGTGCCGTCCTGGAAAACACGGGAGCCTGCAGCTGCGACTGTGACTACGTTCGGAGTGGAAGGTGGCTGGGGATTGATTTGTATGCCGCCCGGAGTGAAAGTTCCATTCGGCTGCCGCGTGAAGGCCTCCAGGCTTAAGAAATTTGGCGCGATGCCAAGATTGACCTGGACCAGGTCTGCCAAGTCGTTCAAATTGGTCTCCGTCGCCCGAAATGTAATCCCGCTGGGCGCGGGTCTGCGGTCTGCGTTGCCCGAAACTTCAAGCCCGCCCTGCCCGGTGCCTAGCATGAGCGGCACCGCCAGATCCTTTTGGTTTCCTAAAGTCGACCCGGTTGTGATGTACACGTCGCCGTGCGTGGTGACGCCATCAGGCGCAATTTTCAGCCGGCGCGTGGTGCTTGCCGCCGAGAGAGGAAAGCTGACCGTAACATTGATACCGGGGATCCCGGCGGCAACGAACGCATTGTGAATCGCAGTCGCGATCAAGGGAGCCGTCAAGACATCCGTTGCGACAGCGATGCCGGAAAGGTCAATCATAACCGGCCCGTTGTTACCTATGGTGATCTGGAAGCGATTGGTGACCGTACCGGCAAAATTGCCGAGCAAAGCTTGCCACGCCGCCTGGAATCCGGGCGTATCGTCAACCGCACGACCCGACAAGGAAAACCCGTCGCCTCCGGCCGGGCCGATGTCCACCGCGTCGACGAGTTTAGAGTTCTGTGTGATGAAGTCCTGAGCGTAGGCCGGGGAGTTGGGGTCCATGGAAAGCCTCTTCCATGACTCCCGCTTGGTGCGGACGCGCTTGCCGCTGGAATCGATATCCCACTGGAAAAGATCGAGGTTAAACGTTGCTTCCGGCTGCGGGCCATTGTAGGAAACCGTGGCGCGAATGGATTCGCCCGCTAGCCCGGCATCCTTCGCCTGGAGCCGGAGCACTGGATTCCCGGTCTCGTTCTGCAGGACCACCGTGGATTGGGTTGCGCCGTTGGCGATTCTCATCACATAGCAGTCGGTTCCACCATTTAGAAAAAAGAGCTTGACGTACTCGGCAAGCATGCCGCCTGCCGGGTTTTCGGAAAAGCTGCGCGTGAAATCCATGTAACTGGTGCAGCGTACAGGTTCCCCGATCGGACCCTTCATCGAAGTACCGATAAACATTCCGATCGCCGTACTTACTCCCACGATGGTGCGAACACCGCTGGGTACCTCTTGCACATAGACGCCGGGATATGTTGGAGAAACTGGCATGGAGGCCTCCTATCTAGGTGGGTAGAGCGACGAAGCACTGCATCGTTCCTAAAATTTAGACCTAGACTTCGTTGTACCCAAAATCTGTTTCGGCGATGGAAGGCAGCCCGCTGGGTGGGCATAATCAAGGCGAATCATGCGCCGCACAAGAAATGCTTGGCCAAAATCTGGGTTGTTTGAGAAATCCATGCGCGCATTGTGGCTGGAGATCAGTCGAAATTCCGACGGACCATCCGTGCACCTTGGTTCTGGATGCTCATTGTGCAGAAAGGTGATCAAAGAGCGGGCCCCCGAATACACTGCGGAGACATTTGCCATGGCTTAGCCGTTCAGAAACTTCCGTATCTCTCCCAGACGCGATTCTTCAAGGCCATACAGAATGCTGCTGGGGCTCCTCTTCGTCACGACCACCCAGCCTTGTGTGACCAGAGTGTCCAGCGCGCGTTGTACTTCACGGACTCCCCCTGGCTGCTGCGAGTCGGGGAGCCACCATTGGACGATTCCTTCCACGGTATCCTTTGCGAGAGGATGCTCAGCTAAGTACTTGAGAATTCCTCTCTGCGCGTCAGCGGTACTATCCGATAGAGCGCAAATATGCTTTCGACTCCCCAACAAATACGCACCGCAACTAAGCGGCCACGACGAAGGGCTTTGTTTTCAATAGTGATTTTCAAGACGTGCGGCTCTCGAGTCGCAGGATGCCCGCGCAATGAACCTGAAGTTTCTGGAAACAAAGGGCCGTGGCCATGCGGTTCGGGAAGCTCGAAGACGCGACAAATTTGTGGCACTTTTTCGGCGGCACGCCACCGGGATTCTTGAATCTCTTTGCAAGTCGCCGCCGACTTCAGATGCCAAGGATCAGGTGAGTTCAGTTGCGGCGGAAGGACGAGGGATCGATAGCGTGTTTACGAATCATTCGCTGGAGGGCGCGGCGATCCGTTCCCGCGGCACGCGCCGCGCGGCTCACATTGCCACTGCTTGCTGCCAGCACATTTGAAAGATAGGAGCGCTCAAACTCTTGAATCGCCTGCGTCTTGGCTGCCTGCAACGAATCGGTTTCGGCATCGTCCGATTGGTTCCGGACTGGCAATTCGATGTTCTGCGGTTGCAAGATGTCCACAGGCGCAAGAACCACTGCGCGGTGTACCAGGCTTTCCAGTTCCCTTACGTTGCCGGGCCAAGAGTAGTTCATGAGCCTGCCAATCACCGCTCTGGAAAACGCCAACTTGCTCCTTCCATATTGAGCGCCGTAACGCACCAAAAAGTGCTTCGCGAGCAATGGAATATCCTCGCCGCGGCTTCGCAGTGGAGGCACGTGGAGGGCAAGAATGTTCAAGCGATGGAAGAGGTCTTCACGGAAGAGGTGCGCATTCACGCGCTCGCGGAGATCGGTGTTCGTAGCTCCGATGACACGCACGTTTGCCGTCAGGCTTTTGGTCGATCCGAGAGGCCTGTACTCACGGTCCTGCAAGAAACGAAGGACTTTGGCCTGCGCCGACGCCGTAAGCGTATCGACTTCATCTAGAAACAGACTACCACCCTCGGCCTCCGCCAGAAGGCCGTTTTCAGCCTGGGAGGCGTCTGTGTACGCGCCGCGAGAGTGGCCGAATAGCTCGTTTTCGAAAAGATGATCTGGAAGCGCCCCGCAGTTGAGCGGGACGAAAGGGTTACTCCCACGCGCCCCGTTGTAATGGATCGCCCGAGCGAAGAGTTCTTTGCCCGTTCCAGTCTCCCCGCTGATGAGAACCGTCGCGTCAGATTTGGCGATCCTGGGGACCTTCGCTACTGCTGCCAGAAATGATTCGCTCTCTCCGATCAAGGTGTCCAGTCTCAGGCGGTCGGTTGCTCCTTCTTTAGAAGCTTTGCTTGGAAGTAATCGCCGAACGCGGGAGACCATCTCAATATTACGTACGGGGCAACACAGGAAGTCGTCCAGGCCATGGAGGAGTGACTCCAACAGCTCGCCGTCCGTTTGCGGCCACCGGCATAACACCGCGACTGCGGACGCCGCTTTCCACTTATCCCGGAGAGACTGGACAATTTGCGTGAGTGGCGGTGCTGCCGATGTTCGGAATACGACCAGATCCGGTTCGCTGCCCATTGCGTTCAAAAACTGGGCAGTCTCACACATGCGTACAGTACTCACCGGAAAGGCCTTCTCGAGGAGCACCGGAAGATGGGCGCAGTTGCCGGTGAGGCAGGGGCCCGCATCAAGGTTCACGATGAGAATCTGCGGTGGGCACATGTCTTTCTCCACCCGACCCATCCTGCTCTGCTCTTCTGACGGCAGACTGTTGAAGGAGCCCAGACCAACTAAATTGTGCCTTTAAGGCCGATATCGTTTCACTATTCCTTGAGCGCTCTGGAGCCCCTGTTATATTTCATTTCTGACCTCGCCCGAAGAGGAACTGGGACTGCCGGAGCACTCGTTGTTTTCCGTGCTTACCCCGCCGAGATGAAGAACGATGTAAAAAGAGAAAACCTAGGTTCCCGACGCAGCCGCAGCGTGAACTTCGGGCGTGTCCCTGATAGAAATGCCGTCTCCAAGATCAATGCTCCCCGGCAACTCGTAAGATCCAAACTCTTTCTTGATCACAGACTGCTTCTCCAACAACAACTCCCCCCTACCCTTCACTGAGCCGGCCTTTATCGCCATGATCTTCCCGTTCTGAATTTGCAGGACGACTTCCTGGAGCGTCAAATCGGCTTCCAGCGTGAAGTCAATTTTAGTGTTCGGCAGCGGCACCCCCTTGTAGGTAACCTCCAGGTAGGGATGACGTTCAACCTTCACCGTGTGCTCTGACAAAGAGACGAGCTCCGTTTCATTTGGCGGATATTTTTCCGCATCAGCGAATTCCAGGATTTCCCCGTACTTTTTCCAAGCTGGTACCAGAAAATCCAACAGTGGAATGTCAAGCGTCTCCACGGTCTTGTCCACCAACACGTCGCGCACAGCGCTCCATTGAATAAGTTTTGATTTCTTTGCCAGCTTTTCCTTCAATTCGGCTACGCTCTTCGTCTTTTCCAGCGCATCGCCCTTGGACTTGGTTGCGCCGGCTTCTTGTGCCCGAAAAAGATCGGTCATTGTTAGATTCTTTTTGCTCATTTGCGTCTCTCGATTCTCGTGACCACGGGTCCTCGCCATTCGACGCTGGCGACGATTGCGGGATGCCCGACTCGAAACCCGAATCCCGCCTCCACCACTCCGCCTGGGATTTCCGGCATGCACAATTGTCCCGTGCCGGGTCTTGTTTCGACGTTTACGCCGCGCGTGGAAAAATTCCTCAACCACCTGAATCCACCAAAGCCGCAAATTGCCAGCGCCGTGCCGATCGCGATGTAAACCCACGGCGGAGGCAGGGGCAGCGGTTGAATTACAATGGCCACTTCAACCGGAGCACTAGGAATCTTGTGTTTGTGTTCTAGCAACAGCGTTACGCGCGCTTCGTAGGTCCGCGCCTCCAGGAACGCATGCGTATAAGTGGGGGAGTTTGATCGTACAGGGTTCGTCCTGTCTCCAAAGTCAAAGATGTATTCGGGATTCGCATTTGGGGGTTGTGGTGGCCAAACCCTCGCTCGAAACTCAACTGCCTGTCCCTTCTGCGCGACGTGCGGCGAACGTTCAAGGGTGACGGTATAGATCACCTCGTGCACGGTTATGTCCAGCTCATCACTCTGCACTTGTCTCCCATCCACAATTGCAGTCGCGCGCACCGGGTAGTTGCCATCCTTCTCATAGGCATATCGGATTTGCGGCTTCTCGGAATCGATGCTCGGCCTGCCATCTCCAACATCAAACATGTATTTCGCCCCCACCAAGGCAGGTTCGAGTGTCGCCGTGAGCGTTATCTTCTCCCCAGGCAATGTACTCGCTGCATTAGTTGTTAGTTCAATTCGTAGGGGCGGCTGAGGAGGCGGGCTCTTGGCCCTGTATCCGAAAACTTCAGTGCCCCAGGGTACCTGGGTTCCGGGCTTGGGGTTCTGATCGAAGATCGATCCGGGGGGAGCCTCAGTACTGTCCTTCTCAGTTGTGCCGGCGTATTTCAATCTGTAGTGTTCCAGCATTGACGGAATCCGATCTTGATTCCATTGGCGAATGTCCGGCACAGTTGTGGTTCTCTCTTGTGGCGGCACAACAACCGCGGGCGGCGGTTTCATCCATAAATCCACGTGTGTGCAGATGGGGACATCGCGGCCGCTGGGAGGATTCTGCTTCTCCACTATCCACTGCGGATTTTGGTCGTGTACTGTCCCCAGCAGTAGGTTGTCGCCAAGGAGCGCAGGCACCTCCTCCACCGTCTTCTCTCTCAGTTCCGGCACCCGTGCGGTCGGGCGTTTGTACATGATTATCCTTGGAGTTGGCTGCTGTACGACGTGTTCTGCATAAATAGCCGACCTCTGGTCGATCGTGCTTTGCCCGATTGTGGCGAGGGCGTTTTTATCGCCGTTAAATGTGTGACCTGGTACGTGCGCCACGGGATTTGACTCATCTTTACATTGAGGCGCCCCGGCCACGGGGTAAGCGACAATCAAGCACAAAGCCGCAACGAGGATTCCTGGATGGCATTTCGGCTGCATCGTGGCTCTGGTCATTGGCTACCCGTTTGCGAAGAAAATAGGGTTCACCGGCTGTCGCCCAAACTGACGGACGTTACGTCATTTGTTGGTAACAGTGCTCCTCTGGAAGCGAAACTGTCAAGAGGATGTCCCGGTTCGCAAACTACGTCGACGAACCGGATCCCGTCGGATGGTGACACATTCGGAAATGACGCGGAAAGGAGTAGGAAAGTGGAAAGAAAATGGAAAGAGCGATACAGCCAGAAATTCCGTCGCCGAGCTGTGGCGCGGATGAACGCCTGCGATAACATCGTGAGGCTATCACGCGAACTCGGCTTAAGCCGCACTCTGCTGTACAAGTGGCGGTGCCGGCTCGAGCCACCGGACGCGCAAGTCGAGGGGACGGTGTCGACACAGAATTCTCGCGAATCCAGACTTCGCAGAGAGGTCAACAAGCTAAAGCGGCTTCTGGCGGACAAAACGGTGGAGGTGGATTTTTTCAGAAGTGCCGTGCAGAAAGTCGAGGCTCGACGCCAGCATAGCGACATCTCTGTCGAGAAGGCGTCTATGACGAAATTCGAGATGCCGTTGCAAGGCGGTTTGAGCATCGAGCGGATGTGCCAATTGGCCCAAGTCAGCCGAGCGGGGTTCTACCGCTACCTTGACTATCGGGCTCCCGAGGAAGAGGAGATGACAGTGCGATCTGCTATTCAGGAGATTGCTCTGGAACACGAGCGCTACTACGGATATCGACGCGTCACGGCAGAACTGCGCCGACGCGGAATGATGGTGAATCACAAGCGCGTGGCACGAATGATGAGGACGGACAACCTGTTGACGATCCACAATCGAGAACTACGGCAAGTCACGGATCGCGACCACGAACTGGAGATTTATCTTAACCTCGCTAGTCGCATGAACGTGCGCGGTCCGAACCAGCTATGGATCGCGGACATAACCTACATTCGTCTGAAGGCTGAGTTTGTCTATTTGGCGGTGGTCTTGGACGCTTTCTCTCGCAAGGTGGTGGGGTGGTCGCTGGATCGATCCTTGCAAGCTCGTCTTCCGACGAG
>Ga0137394_10000135_pt1 | contig 49935 bp, 71 predicted proteins | sample czobulk116metaG_FD_108278 | JGI IMG/M metagenome (GOLD analysis project Ga0137394, IMG submission 108278) | Vadose zone soil microbial communities from Angelo Coast Range Reserve, California, USA - czobulk1.16 metaG | ecosystem: Environmental > Terrestrial > Soil > Vadose zone | place: USA... | reverse complement strand
CATGTGCAGTCATGTGCAGTCACACTTATCATGCTTTCACCAAAAAGGAAATTTGATTATTTAAGAAAGAATCATGTGCGTTCGGCAAAGAAATCGACTATAGAATCACTCAAAAAAAGAATCGATTCTTCTGGAGAATCAAAATTCCCGATTCTCGTTCCCGAACGCACTCTAAGCGCTAAGCGCTAATGAATTTTCCGACGAATTGGGATAATTAACGTTCTTCGGCTGGTCCCTCACAGGCCTCACAGCCTCAGGCGCAGGGTTTTTCATAACTCGCCTCGCATTCATCCGCATGATCCCCGTTACCATCCATCCTTGCGATCAATTCGAAGAACCCGGTGTAAGATGTGTGCGCGCGTTAGGCTCGGAACGGGCACAGCAGCCCATTTCTCTCACCGTTCAACACCTCACTTGCCGCCTCCCCGTCGCCTCAGCCGTCGCCTCGTCCTAGCCCGCCTCGCCCCTGTCCAAGTCATCTCTTTCCTCCGTTCCCGTCTCGTCATCGCCAACCGCTCCCCTGCCTTGCGCGCTTCGGATCGCTCAGAACTCGTCAGCCGACACCTCTACTAGTAGAGTGCGCCGCTTCGAATCAGGGCTGCCGACGTCGCTCTCAGCGCGCGTGCGCTCCCTCCTTAGCTGGACATTGGATTGGACACATACTACTGTACATAGTTTAGACTGCTCGTTCCCCATCCCCTCTCACCACTATGTACAGTTTCTCTTCCCTCTTTAGACTTTGTCCCTTAAGTTCGCGCTCGCTCATTACCAAGTCCCCCTTCCCCTTCATATTTCGCGCGCCCGCTGTCGCACTTGTTTACATCCCTTTAGACTACTGTAGTTTCCCCCCTTTTATCCAGTCCACTGGCACATATCCCTCAGTTTCCATTCAACTCAGTAGCACTTAGCGGTACGAATATACATACCCGCGGGCCGAACCTCGAGAAGAGCACTGACACGCTTAATTTCCCCCCTCCCTCTCGTGTGTGCAGATGAACATCTCGTCCCGGGCAATGTCCCCCCCCTCAATCTCGCGCCTCGCGTTCCCCTTCGGGATTGCGACTCGCCTCAGTCCTCGGTGCTCGAACTCACCGCTTGGTCCCTCAAAGGACCTCGCTCTTACACCGGCGACGAGTTCCGGTCATCGACGTGATTGCACTCGTGTATTCCTTCCTCCTGCCGTCCGTCTCTCTCTTCTACTTCGGACTCATCCTGTTCCTCACCGTCCACATCGACGTCTGTCCTGGTCTGGCATTTGTCTCCTCCCTTGTGGTTTTCGGAGTTTCCCCCTCGCCGTTTCGCCTATTCATAAACGCATGGTCGCTCTTTCTTAGATTCTCCACAGAATGTAGCGTCTTCCTTTCGCCGTGGGGAGGGGAGGGGGCATCCTCAGGACCCCAGGCTGTCCTTCTGACAGTTTGCAAGTAGCTGCCCGCCAGCCTCCCACAGGCTCAGCTACCGTAGCGATGCCCATCCCCCACCACATCAAGGTGACTAGAAATTTGATACTTCGGACAGATACCAGCCTACAAAGCGGACTGGCGCTGCTCGCCTGTGATAGAACGACGCCACGTCGGCCTGTTGGTGACTAGGCATTCGCACCGGGACTTCGTCCCCACCGCAGCACTGACACCATTGCCGGTCCAACGCGACGTCTTGTGAAAGGTCATTCTCTCGTTCGCCGCTATTCTTTTCAGACTATACTTCCTCTAGTACCTGGCCAGGTCATTACGACACAACAAGGGAATGGGCATTAACCTATTCTTTCGCGACGACATAACGAAACTTCATCACACAATGACGCTGTCAAGGTCTTCCTAGACAGCTGTTAAGTGTATCGTTAATCCTTCCCGAGGCCCTTGTCCTTGCATAGACTAGGATATAACTGATAGATTCGACAAAATCCCTCACTATCCGCTGTCCCGACGTACAGAAGCTATCTCTACCTCTCCTACCCGGCAAGGATCTGTTTTACTGCCCCAAGCACGGCTTCGTCTTCGCTCCTCATGCGCCACAAACAACCGTCCTCATCGTTGTCCGGACTCTCGTGCAATCTCAACGCTGCCTGTCCACGACCATCCAGACCTCCGAGGATCAAGACCTTCAGATCGCCTACAGTTGCGGTGGCAATCAGATCCGATTCAGGGCTATATATATAATGCGCAAGCACAGGATCCCCACCTTCAAATGGCGGTTGATCTGCAGGGAGAACAGCAAGCTCTCGGGGGGAACCGAGGCCTTGCAGGCGGCGCACGACCGCATCCAGAGTCCCGTCGTACCAACCTCGTGCAGAGAATGTCGACGCCGTATCCCACACGTCCGCGAAGTCGTAATCCTGCTCGCCTTGTTCAGGTGCTCTTACCTCGCCTGACGCAGGCTCAGCCATGAAAGGGGTGTCAAGCGAGATTAAATCCGCGCGGGGACTCTGTTCGTTGTGTGGTAGGCACGGGGATCAAGATTAGATGCTGTCAAGGGGTACGCACAAGCAGATTGATGGTCTCAAGTTTGCGTACGGGAGAGACAGGCGGGCTTTGCGCGGGCTGCAGTTGCTTGAGGTGTTAGATCGTACTACCCCACGTAAAAAAAAGCGAAGACTACGAACAGGTGAGAGCGCGCGCAGCTCCGGGCTGCCTGCTGCAATTGCCAAATCTCCAGCGGTGACCGTCCGCGAAAGGTCATCGTAGGAATCCAAAGAGTCTGTAGATCGCATGCCGCTCGCAGTGCGTGGTTGGGCGGGTGGTGGAGGGTCGTAGGCTGCATACCGGAGCTTCTGTGTCCCGCTGAGCGATGTTCGCGATGCAGTGCGTGAGGAGGAATTGAGGCGATGTGAACGAGGAGGCGCTGGTGGCTTGGATTCGAGCGCAAGGAGGAAGTCTGGAAGCTGACACGATATGTTCCGTGCATCAATACAATAAACATTTGTCCCGAAAGAACGGTCCTTACTGAGCGCGAGCGGCTGTTCGCGACGGCCACCCTCAACTCATCCGGCTTGCCGATCATGTCCTCGAACTGAGAACATCTCTGATGGTTTCTCCTTATAAGAGGCCAACGCCGAGGAAGCGTAGATGAAGACAAACACGTGATATATGGCGACCTGATATACTCTTGAGATGTTGGACGTCTGAGATGGGTTCGGGGGGAATCTTTTGGCATTCGGCTCCCAAGCGCATCATCGTCAGAAGGATAACTTCCTGTATCGATGCTGTAATACAAAGTTAATAGAGAAGCGGGCGCGAAAACAAGGCATTCTTCGAACACACGGACCCGAGTACGAAAGTAGCATTCTGCTCAACCCGCGTAACAGCTGAAGCGGAGACACGGGAATACGCCCGGCGTACTCGCAGGCCAGAGCCGTCAGCACGACCATTAGGGTAGGGCTGAAGGTCGTTTCTGCCTCCTCTCCCTCCGCGAGCGGCGTCAGCAACGTTGTCGCGACATTCTCACCAACGGTGACTTCGCCTAGATCGACCCCGTTCCGAGTCAGCTCCAGGTTCTCCGACTTGGGCGAACAAAATAAGAGTTTCACCGTCGCGAAGCGAAGACAGCACGTTCTCCACCGCGCGTTCGAGGACTTGGGAACTGCGCAGCGCATTGTGCTCGCCCCTTGCTCGAGCTGGCGATATGACATCCCTGACAGATCTCGCATACAGTTCGGCGTCCTCGCCTGCGATGATCTTTACAACTCCAAGCAGGGCAATTACTTCGTCCTCGTACGACACCGCAGAGCGATCCAGACCCTCTAACCTTTGAGAAAAATACAATTCGACGATGGATTGGTCGACGTTTATCAAGATGCGTAGAGTCTGAGAGGCGGTTTGAGGTGTGCTGGGGGAAAAGGAGTGGATGACACACCTTCAGTCGTATGGCAGGATCTGGGGCGGAGAGCAGTTGCATCACGCGGTCGACTTCCCAAGCTTCGAGAACTGCGGGGAAGTCCTGTGTGGTGCCTGCCCATACAGCCGAGGGAACACAAGCCAAACAGGAGAGAAACAAGTGCTGCTCGCTTGCATCGCTCGAGAGTAAGTGACGTATATGTGCCACGGGGGACCCATTCGAGGCCGTGAAAGGGATCAGTACGTCTGTGGAGGTATTTCTGAGGACCGAGAAACAGTCGTAGAGTAGGGCTGCGAAGACGTCTGTTTTGATCTTGTTGGCTCGCAGATAAAGCAGGCCGACTTACTGTGAGTTTTCGTGTTGTTAGCAGATCGTTTGATAAGTCCAATAACGGCTTTCAACACTTCTGTTGACGGTCTGCTCCAGAACGTCTTCCAACTTAATCCGCGGAGGCTGTAAGAACTCACTGAACAGCAGAGTACAACTGTAGTGCTTTCCGCACTATCAACACTGCAGCTGCAGAACCAGTGGAGGATTTTCCAAAGTAGAGTAATGCCTGATAAACATGGGCAAGGACATCTGGACCCAGTAATTCATTCTAGGAATATAAGACAACTGAACGAGTCCCGGACGCTGCAACGTAAACCAACCTTATGCAGACTGTTGCATGCAACCAGTGCAGAGCCCACGACAGCTTGATCTCTATCACGAAGACATCTTGATATGTCAGGTAACGACCACCGAAGCATAGCGGGATCGCATTCCGCTAGAGAGCGAACGGCATGCAGGGCCCGTCTGCGTATATGCGGTCTTAAAGACGTGATTATGACCGTTTATCACGAGTGAACAAAAGCATGGCGCACGATTTATGAGACAATAGGCCATGCAGGCGTTCCTGTATAGCCGGGATCACGTCCTCCATTGGGCACTGGATGAGGTAGCTCAACGCGAGGGTTATGCGTGTAATCGAGTCTGACTCGATATCCTGAAGTAAACTGAGATGATGTATTTTGTTGGATAAGAACTGTATACCTTACGGAGTGTGTTCACGAGCATGAGCTTCAGGTCATGATTCGGGGGCATGATCTCGGAGCAGAAAAGGTACCCTGGCGCGAGCTGTGCGGCACACGACGTGGATCAAATCAGCGAAAAACGTACCAGTTTTCCTTTCCTCAATAGAAGAACCAGCTTCTGCCAAGTTCACGGCATGCGGGAGGGCGAATTCTAGCGCGCCAGGAGGAAGTCCAGCCACTGTATTCATGGAACAATACAACAAGAGGATGAGATATTCCCTACACTGGGCCTAAGTGGCCTTGGACATTCAATGAGAGCTTCACGGGCAAGGGGCGTGGTGTACACACGGAGAAGAATCCGGGACGCGAAAGGCGATCGCGGAGGGCGATCACCTCTTCGAAGAGATAATCATCGGCTTGCTGGGAAGTTTGCGCGAGCTCGACCTTGCGGACTAGAGCATAATGTGCGCGACTCAGGGCTCCGGAAGATATAAACGGCACTTCCATTGTGCGGATAGCAACGGGCGTAGCGCGTCGTGGACTGACTCGGAAGATGTCCGGATCCGTTTCGTTTGCGGCGGTCAGCAAACACGTGATCATGGCAAACTTCAACGCACCATTTTAAAGATTTGATTGGACACTTGTTGACGAACCAAATTACCAGCTCAAAAAGTTGAACCTACCTGATATAGCTGCGAATAAGACACGCCATTTGTCTCTCGAGTATGTAAGATAGCGCAAGCTTGCATAGGTGTGGATATCGGCCTTGTATTTAAGGCCCTAGGTCCATCCCCCCGAACTCATTCACTCAGTACTAGGCTTGCATCAGTACAGGGTTCGACTGATGCCTTGGCAGTTCGCGAGTGTTAAAAAATGAAGGATGACAAGGAATATATCTGTAATGTATAAGGCTCCCCACGAGACAAGAGTCGGTTCAATGCATCTTGTGTATGTAAGAATTTGTTAGTAGGTGGGCGTAGCTCCCCGTCTACTCTCCGCTCTGCAATATGCTTCCGCCTTTCATGTCTTTTCCAAGTAAAAACCAAAACTCGTCATCAGGCTGTACTCAGTCGAGTTCCTCGAGCCCGAGACCATCGGGGCTCCGGGCCTCATGACGTTTGTTGTTATTACTAGTGTAGTGATAGTCGGGGCAATAGTCGCCACGCTTCTTGTCTTCTCCGGTGGAGTAATAATCGGTGCAATCATTGTCACGCTTCTGACCATCATCAGTGTGGTAATAGTCAATGGTCCCATCGTCATCCCGCTTCTGGTCGTCACTGTCGGGGGTTTTGGCCTCCCTACAAAAGCGAGTATCGTCAGTATGACAGATCCAGTCTGATGGCATAACCTGCGGACTATGTACCAGATTGGAAGAGCGATAGCAGAGGCGGCTAGGCCAATAATGGCGAGGGTGTAAACAGAGTGCATGCTTCGAAGATATTGCCAGTAAAGGCTGTGTGAAGTGAGTGTTTAGCCTGTGTGACAATAGAATCAGCAGCGACTAAGAGGTAGTGGGACTTAACGACCCATTATCATACCTGCTGAGTGGCGTGGATGGGCGCGGTTGTGTGCGGAAGCTGAGGGATGCATTTCTGCAAGTAGCCTCCGATTATAAACCTGAGGCTATCGAGGTCATTGGACATACGATACCTAAGAATTTGCGTCGTGGGGAACCGGACTCAATATTCGATCAGTACGTTGTATCTCGCGTAACCGAGAGAGGTGGTGTATGTAGTAAGCGATAGAGACTGCGGTCGTCGCACTGTGGAGTCTAGTGACATAAGTCCAGAAATGGGACGGGAGACCTGCATCGGTTGAGAGCCTGTTCAGATCACAGTCCACAAGTTGTTACAGTATACAGTTTGGGGGACTAATATACCGACGGTTAATTGATTCCGCAGTTGATCCTAAGAAGCCGCGGAGAGTGGAGAAACAACTGTGACGTGAAATGAGTGTACCGGTACCAGTTGCTGGCTGGTTGGTTGAAAAGCCGCACAAGCTTGAAGTGGTGGGGGTGTCGTGGCACTAGTACTAGCTGACAGAGTCCGCTTTTGGCCATGCTTGTCGTCGCAATGTTCCCACTCCATCAGCGCCGGCCCCCGTGCGTTCCTCCGTGGATCGGACAAATATTAGGTTGAAGCCATGAGCTAAATGGTCAAGACATGCAAGGCGCTGCGCAGCCATCATTCGGGTCACGTTCACAGTGTATGAAGATGTTCCGCGGCTGGTGCCAATGTAACAAGACATCATGGTGCATGAGGAATTTCCGCTATCTGCAGCAGGCACCATGCATTGGCCAAGTATCCGGCTGTCTCTATCTCTGTCGTGTTATGACTAACATCGGAAAAGACGGTGACTGGTAGCAGGAACAGCAGCTCAGCTCCGAGTCGCACTTCCCAGGCGCTGGGAGTTATTTGGCAGCGTCATCGGTGATATCTCCGCTGGTGCTGAGGTCGTAACCACACAAATGGGGGAAAGGCCAAAAGGTGCCTGCGCTTCCTCGCCCGCCATCGTGGGGATACCGTTTAATCAGGTCCTGATCGTACAAGGACATGTCGGGTAAGCCCCCGACCAAGCGAAAGTGAGAAATCATGCACGTCAAAGGGAACGCGGATGAGCCTCCGCAAAACTTACCACCATAGTCCCCAAAAGACAGCCGCAACTCTCTAGCAAATACGGAATCGTGGGTGAATCTTTGATGCGTGAACTCAACAAGGTTAACCAAGTGCATCTTGGTGATGCCATTTGACTCGAATGAACGTAAGATCCACGATGGTCTACGTAACCAATCGTACTGTTTCGGGTGTAACTGGGCGTTGAGCTTTCGAGTGTGACATGAATATGGGGCGCGCAATCACCTCACACAACCTACAAGCACAGCTCAAGTCACTGAGCAGCAAAAAGTTAGGGGCTCGACGACCAGGGGTGGCGTTCATCTGGGCACAGCTGTGGAGCTGTTGTGAACCGCGGCAGAACCTGCCAGTCTTGGAAATGGTGCGGCCCTTCGTGAGCAATTGGCCTCGATCGGACAGAAGATCTCTGACAGTTGCATAGTACGCGAGCCCGAGTTCCCAGTTTATGGCAACCCCAATAAAGGGGTTTATTATTTGGCAGGAAAGATCGCTATGAGTGCTTTTTCGACAAAATTGGATCAGGATTTTGAAGTGCTGAAATTTCATCCGTCTACAGTAGTCGATATGAGATATCGGTAATGAATCTGGGTCCACGCTTGGCGCCAGAGAATCAGAGATACAATACCCCAGCAAAGTGCGATCAGCGGGCAGGGGTCACAGTGCCGGGTGATATAGGTAGCCTGTCGAGAGGTGATCAGTGACAAGGAGCCTGAGGTAGCTCAGCTTGCCACGTGTGGCGAACTAGAACCCAAGTTGCTGCGGCGGCAGGAGACGTATACCGTGTTTGGCGGCGATCATTGAGCACGTGGTCAAGCGTTCCCCGCTTTTCTCACGACTCACGACAACAGCCGCGAACACCCCCTGCCTGTCAAAAAAAGAGGCTATCCAGTAAGCCCAGCCGCCAACGAATCACGACTCGACCATGGGCGATGCCGCGCGTCTGGCCGCCACCGCGCACGCCTTCAACAAGATCCTATCACAGCCAAAGTTGTCGTCGAAAACGCGAACGCCGGAGGACGTGGAGGAAACCGTGAAGAAGCTTCGCCGGCTCATTCTCATCGAGGGCATCCCGTCCAAGGCGGTACGTACTCCCTTGGGCTTGCCCTGGTTCTCCCACGTCTGCATCACTCTGTGTGTATTCATCATTTTTGTTTTCTTTTGTTCGCAGGATCCTACACTGCGATACAGGATTTGGAAAATCCTGCTCAGGGTCATCGACTTGCCTGCCGAGACGTTCCTTGAATATGTCGCGAGGGGTCCCTGCGAAGTGAGGGAGAAGATTCGCAATGATACTTTCCGGTGCGCAGACACTTCGTGTTTTGCCGTCTCTCCCTCTGATGTTGTCATCGTCCCTGTTGTTTCTGCAATATCCGTTCAGTACTCTGGCCACTGATCGTGGTTTCAAGGAGCGAGTCCGAGAGGACATGCTCGTCCGCCTTCTTGACGCCTTCGTATGGCGAAATCAGGGTAATTTTTACCGCGCCTCCCTCTCTATTCCCGGCGCTTACCACCATGTAGACAGACAAGAGTCGTCTCAACAGCTAGGCTTTACATACGTGCAGGGCATGAATGTTCTGGCTGCCCCATTTCTTTATACCATGCCTTCGGAGCTGGAAGCCTTCTTCTGCTTCTCGAAATTCATAGAAGAGTCTTGTCCGCTCTACGTTCAACCTACCCTCGAGGGTGTTCATCGTGGTCTAAGGGTCCGTTTCACCCAAATCGAGACTTGCTGCAATTCTAAATTTTCCCGCCTTCAATAGCTCCTCGATCGATGTCTGAAGATCGTGGATCCAGAGTTATTCAACTACCTGCGCTCAAAAAACCTTTCTGCCGAACTATATGCCTTTCCCTGTAAGTGTCATCGCTGTTGTCCTGGGACAGTCTCTTATCCCAAACACTTAGCTGTTCTCACGCTGTGCGCTTGCACCCCACCACTCGACCAAGTTCTGCGGCTTTGGGACTTTCTTCTGGCCTTTGGGGTACACCTTAACGTTCTTTGTGTCATCGCACAATTGCTCCTCATCCGTGACGACGTAATGGCTTCATCCTCGTACGTTGTGTCGTCCTTAGCCGTCATCTGATCCTCATCCTGTCAATTTCAGACCAATGCGTCTACTGCGCACCTTTCCGCCGCTAGAAGCCGCCCCTGTTATTGGCATCGCTGTTACTCTCGTTCGCGATCTACCGACTGAGCTATACGACGAGCTGGTGAGACACCCATACGCATGTCGCACATGATGATTCTTCAGTTTGAGTTTGAAACCACATTTGTCTCTATAAATTATCGCCTCCCGCACATGTGTTTTACAACCGTCATCGCATGTAGTTTGCATAGGCCTGTATATCCCACCTGCACAATGTATAAAGTACATAATCGCATCATTTTACAAGGGAGACATGGCACAAGAGAAGTGCGAACAGTCAGGGCTTCTCATCGTCCTCTCTGAAATTTGCTATCCAGCAAAAATGGCCACACCCGGCCGCGCAAGCGTGTCCCATCAGCTGACGAGGGGCGGGAGTGACCGTAGCCGTATCAAACGGATCACCAAGTACTGCAATATCGGTCACGTCCTCGTAATCTCCGTCCTTGCTACGTGACGTCGAACGGCAAGGATGGTGAGGCAATTTCAGTGGAGACCCCGGCGACGGCGACCGTGGTGGTGGTGGAAGAAGGACCAATGGCATCTCTGTGTAGAATCCCCTGTAGCAGGCCTGGTGGCCACCGTGCGAGCAAACGGGGCAATGAAAGAGCATGGATTTTACTGGAAGGTGGCTATTGGTAATGTTTTGAATCAACATTTGAGAGATAGGCAATAGCCAAGGGAAAAGAAGAGGATTCGAAGAGGGAAAAAAGACGTACCAGATCGAGCATTGCGCTGCGGGGGATCTACAGGTCGCGCACAAGGAACCGCCTTGTTGGGCAAGGATGGGCTTTCCGCACCGTCCACAAGACATATAGACCGTGGTCTGAAGCTGAAAAGCAGAAAATAGATTATTCGCTTTGATAGGATGATCGATTGAAGGAGGACCCCCTTACGTTGGTCACAGAGCGTACATCCCCGAATACTGAGTGTTTTCGAAGATATGCCGCGGTAACATACAGCTTCATCCGCGTCAACAGTTCTTTTCGTACGCAAATGTTAGCGCCTGTGCTCCCTCTGACTACATGCGACGATGGTCTACGCACCGACATAGGCCTCCACGAATAGCTGCACGCGCCGCGTCCCGATCCGCAGTTCCTCCGAGGCCACGAGCGCCACCATGGCGCAAGTCTGCACGTCCCCCGCCTCTGCACGCTCTTCGAGTGCCTCCCGAAGCGCGGCGCGAATCGCTTCGCGCACGTCCTCCAGGCGTCTCCGCACCGTACTGCGCACGTAGACGTCCTGTACTTCCGACGAGTCGCCGTGTTCGGGCCCAAGTCCATGTCCGTGCGGGTCCGCAGATGGGCCGAACAGACCATCAGACTTGCCGGCCGAGGCGACGCGCGACGAGTTTGCCGTCTGCGCGGGCGGGAGAAACGGCTCGTGCTCGCCGTCGTCGTGCGCCGTCACTGTGCGGGTGCTGCTGCGCGAGCCCGGACGGGCGAGCACGAGCGGCGAAACTGCCCCCGCCAGCGGCAGTTGCGTCGTGCTAACGGCGACGGGCGGCCGCCCGCGCGTCGCGCTGCAGCTGCGGCGTCTTGCGGCGCGCCGACGCAGAGATTGGGAGCGGGCGCGGGTCCGTGTCGGCGCTGCTTCGTCGGACTCGGTGTCGGAGGAGGCGGGCGAGGGCGAGTCATCGTCCACCTCGCGCTCGTCTTCGGTCCACGTTTGGTGACTGGCGACGGCAACGCGCGAGAGCGGACTCGGGTGTGGGCGGGTGATGGAGAACCCCGTGCGTGATAATGCGTGCACGGTGGGTGATAGGGCCGGGGCAGACGGGAGGGAGCTGAGGTCGCTCTCATTGCTACTCGAATCTGAGTCGTCCAGCGTGCCCTCGCCGACATGGCGTAAACTAGGAGAGCTAGAGGTTTCGTTTGGCAGAAGAGAAGGAGTAGAAGCCGATGGGCGTTGGAGAGATGTCTGGGTTCGCGGACGATTGGCGAGGAAAGCCGCACTAGAGGGCCGTCGCGGGAAATTTGTTGGGGAGCGGGTGGAAGTCGTTGATGGGGTGCTGAGTGCCGACTGAGGGCTCGAAATTATTTGTGTTGCACTGGAAACACGCTGAGGGGATGGTGAGTTTGATGGTGAGGCAGAGGAGACAGGACGCGAAGAATCCCCTGAAGTGGGATACGACATGTGGGAATTCAATGTGGGATCGGAGGATAAGCCTCTTGGCGTGTCAAGTGGTAGGAGGGAGGCGCTTGGAGATAGGGCGCTGGAAGTCGGAATGGCTGCAGGAGCCGAACGTGAATAAGGCAGGGTGCGAGAGGAAAGTGACAAGGGAGACAATGGCGGTGTTGGTGGCAGAGATACTCGGGGAGAGGCTGGCGGGAGCGTGAAAAGAGACCTTGATAGACACCACATTTGGAATACTTGGTAGTGATCTGCTTCCAAGGCGGCCTGTCCATTAGTCTCGCAGATAGTTACTTTGTCGAATCCGTCAACTACATAAGCTTTTGCGAGTATAGAAAACTTATCCAAATCTTGGTGGGAGGGATCGAACTCGTGTGTCCCCACAGTTTGCGCGACCGGCTTGAAGGGTTTATTTCCTAGCGCCTTCAATCTAGGCTGCGGCACGGACTGCCTAGCCTTTGGGTCTCTAAGTAAGGAGTGGTAAGTTCCAGGACGTCATCAAAAGGAAGAATTTCTACATGTCATCGTATGGGACCTCCCACATGTTTTTCTTGTCTGCCACAAAAGCAAGCGAGTTCGAAACAGTCCACGAAGCCGCAAGACGGGGGACGGCATCCAACGATCGATATGAATACCTGAGATCGAGTTGAGCGAACGTCCCAGATGAGTGCTGCGTCCAGAGAGCGTGCGAGTCTCGGAACTCGATATCTGTTATGGAGGAAGTGAGTTTGAGATGAGGCTTTATTTCTGTGTACTAGTACTACGGAGACCCACCTGAGACACCGCCCTCGATTGCAGAGCCTCCTACCTGCCATTTTGCGATGTAACCCCTCCTCACATCCCAAATCTCAACTGCGTTCCCTATATCCGTCCTCCTCTTCGTAGGAGCTACCTCGGGCTTCTCCAAGTCAGCGTCCGCGAGACTGCCGGAGTCACTGACATCTGACGTGGAGCCCATGCCAAACTCTGCACTTGACGCAACGGCGAGCTCGCACTCATACCCCGGACGCCACCGAACACGACGCACAGGGAACTGAGTTGCGATCGTATAGGTGGGTGTGCGCTCGAAGTGGGGACTCGTAATATCCCACACTTTCACCGTGCGATCTAGCGAGCCACTGGCAATCCACCCACCAGCGCCGGGGACGCCTCCATCCGGTACGCACCAGTCGAATGTGAGAATGGGGCCCGTATGGGCGACGGGTAAACGGTCAAGTTGGCCCTTTGAACCCATTGAGAAATCATACCTGGCGGTAGAAAGGATGAGTACGAGGCGTGATGATGTAAAGGTCACCGACCTGTACAGGGAACCGTTGTCCAGACCGACAACAGCGTGTACAGGGCAGGCTTGACTGCATGAAAACGCTGCTGTCCGAACGGCGGTAGGGTGGTGGAGCCTTATGACAGAGTTTCTCATGTCTCGTAGGTCCTAATTCGATTTCAAGGCACGCACACACCAACGTAGGCCATGGGCTTACCCAAACCCTGATGTCACCATCGGCAGAACCAGTCATGCAATAGTTGGCCACGATGGGAGAATACGCGAGCACATGGATCGAACGGAGGTGGAGGCGCGTCCGACGCTCTGCGCGAGGATATCTATACCGTGCGCAAGGAGTTCAGCCATGTCGGCTACTCACCGTACTTGGAGGGACCGATCTTGTTGAGGTCCCACATTATGAGTTCGCCGTTCCGCGCACTTGTGAGAATCTTGTGATCATAGCCTGGGGATCGACTAAGACTGCTTTACTCATTTATATTTGGATGAGACTTACTCCCGCGGCCCCAGGCAACGTCGGTACTGACACTCTCCATTTTCAGACCACTGCCGGTCCACAAATTGCGCGATGCATCAATGCGATGGCCTCCTCGACCGACTGCGGACTTATGGTCTGGATTAAGTGATGTTTGCGTATCGGAAATGCGCAAGATGCGTAAGGCTATGGGTGTATGCACCCGGCTTGAATAAATGTCGTGCATGTAGAACCATCGAAAAACACACAATCTTTTCCAGCGACGACACACCGCCCTCCGTCTTCACTTTTAGCGACCGCGCCTCCACCGCTAGCCGCCGCTCCGGGGAGTCTCACTGTACGCGTTGAGCCCTGATGGCCATGCAAACGCGCATCTGTGTACAATTCAGATAAATGCGCGATAGAGTTTGTGTATATTGACGGGCGCTGAGGGCGCTGAGAAGTGGATTGTGCGGACAGCATGTATAAAAGGGGAAGGGGAAGAGAGACGCACGCGGGTGAGTTTGCCGGGCTTACGAATACCGGAGTGCCACGCGGGGTTGGGTTGGGTGGAGAGCACTGCACCAAGGATCATCTTACACCCCATCTTTCAGTGGTAAAGCTCTGGCCCACAGTCCTGACCACAGCTCTATCCCCGGTCTTACCTAGCAATGGGGAACAGCGCGTCATCGTCGTCCTACCGTGCTCATCACGAGGATACGGTCGACTTTGGTTATCTGACTCCCCAAGGGGTCTATTCCGGCAGTAAAGATTGGAAAGAAGACGTCGTCACACAGCTCATCATCGACCGCAAAATCGCCCCCTTTTATCGACCCCTCGAAGATTACAATCCTTCGTGGGACGACGACCAAATCCTCGCCGCCCGTAAAGAACCGCCCGCCCCCGTAGAGGAACAGCGTAGCGACGCGCCTCCCCCTCCGACGAGACCCACTCATCACAAGCGCTCGAGTGTATCGAAGGAACTACCTCGTGGTGCCGAAGCTGCGATCTACAGAGATGCCACAGAGTGTCCAATATGCTTCCTCGTGCGTTATCTGCCTGATTAGCGGCCTCCCATCTCACGCCCTCTCCTTATAGTATTATCCTTCCAACATTAATCGTTCTCGTTGCTGCGACCAGGCGATTTGTTCAGAATGTTTCGTGCAACTAAAGAGGACTGAACCTACAGTAACACATATGGTCTCCGAGCCTGCCTGCTGTCCTTATTGTGTGCAAGAAAACTTTGGCGTTATTTACACTCCTCCTCTCTGGAGGGCAGGCATCGGAAGTGAAGGATGGGTACGTCTGTTCACCTGGTCTATGCTATAATTGAATCATTCGGCTCACGTCCTCATTCTTCCTATTCCGGCACCATTACCAGGCACACCCAGACTCACCTAAGGACTCTCAGCGATCATTTGACAGTGCGAAGATTAGGTCCGGGAAACAAAAGCGGTTCAAGAGTTATGATCATACCGACCCTGATGTCGTGACAGTAGGTATGAGCTTTTACCTCACTTACACTAGATGTGCAGCTTCCTCATGCCGACAACACAGATCAAGTCCATCCCGACTGGGAGGCTAGGCTGGCAGCAGTACAAGCTGCGGCTGCACGCCGCGCGAATCGACGTATCATCATGAGGCAAATCGGAGACCGCCTCGTTCCGGTGGGCATCACAAGTGGAAGAATCCACCCACTGTCCGTCGAGGGTGCTGGCCCAGAAGGAGACGGTGGAGGAAGCCGACGCTCAAGACGACGGCAACAGCAACAGCAGGACCTCAACAACTTTCTCGGTAATATGGGTTTGGGCGGTCGAGATCTGGAGGAGGTGAGTCCCGTAAGGTCTTGAGATTTTCTAGCATGGTGACAACAGGGATTGCCTCATCCTAGTTGATGATGATGGAAGCAATGAGGCTATCTTTGCTCGAGCACGAGACTCAGCAGCGGCGAGAAGCCGAGCGGCGAGCACAGAACGGCGCAGAAGAGAGTAGCTCTCAGTCAAGAACCGAAAGTCAAAATTCGCCGCCGTCACCACCTGCAGCCGAAACATCATCCACCGATGTCGCGAGCTCCACGACGGCGTCCACGCTCACCCCTCTTATCTTGAGTAATTCCCCTTCTTCCGGCCCGTCCGACTTGTCAAACGCCTCGTCGCCAAATCCTCCGCCGGTCCCAGAAAGCCCTCCAAATGGTTTAGGTGATATCCACCACTCGCGGGAACCCTCGTCCCAGCCGTCTCCATCGGCAACCCCTACCCCAAGTCCCCCGACTGTGAGTCGAATGGACTCCTTCGCGTCTTCGGTTTCAACTCGTGAAACCGGCTCTGTGTCGGAAGGTTACCGGTTTCTAACATCTGAATCCGAAGAATCGGTCGTCGCCCGGGAGCCCCTTCTGCATCTCGAGGAAAGCGATGCGTAAGTTTGAATATCCTAGCGTGGGGAAGAGCAGGGGCTTGACTACCGGGGACGGATTGTAATTTGCGGAGAGTAGGCACATGCAGGTCACCTTGAACACGCTCTCCGGTCACGCCTTTCTTTGGATGAAATTCAACGACACACCCTGATATTTTATTTCCGATTGTAGTTCTACAGGTAGCAGCTAGATCATTACACTGCATATCAAATTCCCCCGGCCCGGGGACGATTACTAAAAGAGAAAGTGGACCGCCGAAGTAAGACCGTGTGAAAATGTTTCGTGTAATTTATAAATCGAAATTTCTTTAACACGTATCCCCAACACTCTCTATGGACTCTCCATGGACGGCCTCCCCAGAGGAAGTCTTACACCACTTCGGTGTTGACCCATGTACAGGTCTTTCTTTGGACCAAGTCGGTCTTCACTCAGAACGTTATGGTACCAACGGTGCGCGCGGTGGCCACGTATTTCCCTGCACGCCGTACTGACAACCACTACTCGACGACAGAGCTCCCCGAAGAACCAGGAACGCCGATGTGGGAGCTCATCCTCGAGCAATTCAAGGATCAGCTCGTTCTCATCCTTCTTGCGTCAGCACTCATATCCTTCGTCTTGGCCTTGCTCGAGGACCAGAATGACGCCTCGCCTTTTGGCGCTTTCGTGGAGCCCGCTGTAATCCTCCTCATCCTTATTGCCAACGCCGCGGTTGGTGTTATTCAGGAGAGCAATGCGGAAAAGGCCATTGATGTGCGCTGCGTCTCCTCGTCACCAAGGCCACGATCGCTGACACGCGACGCGTTATCAGGCACTGATGCAATACTCTCCAGATGTAGCCAACGTGCTCCGCTCCGGCAAAGCTAATCGCATAACGGCGTCGCGGATCGTGCCGGGCGACGTCGTCATCGTGTCCGTCGGTGACAGGATTCCTGCGGACTGCAGGCTTTTGTCCGTATCGTCGAGCAGTTTCCGAGTAGACCAAGCGATTCTCACGGGCGAGAGTGTAAGCGTAAGCAAATCGGTGGATGTCGTGTCAGATGTCAAGGCAGTCAAACAAGACATGACAAACATGCTATTTACGGTACGTCGTCGTTCACTGCAGTTAGTCAGTCCACCGTGCGCGCATTTACATTCATTATCCCTAGGGCACAACCGTCGTCAATGGGAGCGCACGAGCGATCGTCGTCTTCACAGGTCAAAACACCGCCATCGGTGACATTCACAAGTCCATCTCTTCCCAAATCAGCGAAAAGACTCCTCTGAAGCGTAAACTGGATGATTTTGGAGACATGCTCGCGAAGGTTATCTCGGTCATCTGCCTCCTCGTATGGCTCATCAACTTCCGGCACTTTTGGGATCCTGCGCATCACGGTGCCCTCAAAGGCGCGGTATATTACTTCAAAATTGCTGTCGCCCTCGCCGTCGCTGCCATCCCTGAGGGATTGGCCGCCGTCATTACCGCATGTCTCGCTCTTGGAACGAAAAAGATGGCTCAGAAAAATGCCATCGTCCGAAACCTTCCTAGCGTCGAAACTTTGGGCAGCACCAATGTCATTTGTTCGGATAAGACCGGTACCATGACCACCAACCAGATGAGCGTCTCGCGCGTGAGTAGTTTCACCGTCTTTTACGCGACTTGCGATGCAAACTCTCTTAATCATCCAGTTTTCCATCGTTGACAACTCGGGGGGACTTCGTGAGTACCTCGTAGACGGTACAACTTTCTCCCCGCATGGGTCGGTCACGCCCGCTGATGGGAAAGATGCGTCCGTTGACCTTCAGTCAGAGCCTGTGCAACGCCTGGCTGAGATTTCCGTACTTTGCAATGATGCCAAAGTCGTATACAATGTGGTAAGTTAACTCCGTATCTTCACGCCATTTCATTCGCCGTAACGAATCTATTTCTAGGACAACCGCAGTTATAGTAATGTGGGCGAGCCGACCGAGGCAGCTCTGAAAGTGTTGGCTGAGAAGATCGGCATTTCGGACCCAAAGCTATTGGCTGCTACCAAGTCTCTCGATCCCTCAAACCGGGCAAGCGCTGTCAGCGACTATCTGGAGAAGAAAATTCCCCGTCTCCTGACTTTTGAGTTCTCTCGTGATCGGAAGATGATGTCTGTTCTCGTTCAACTTGACAAGACTGGTTGTCTCTTCGTGAAAGGTGCACCCGAGTCTGTCTTGGATAGATGTACCACCGTTCTGGTTCCAGGTGGTCGCCAAATGCCATTCTCTCCTCTCTTCCGTGACCGACTTCTGGCGCAGACCGCCTCCTACGCACAGTCCGGCCTGCGCACCATGGCTCTCGCGTTTGCTGACGTGCAGGATGTCGACGTTGACCATTATCACTCGGAGAGCGCAGCAGACTATTCCCGTTTCGAACGCAATCTCACTTTCGTCTCGTTAGTCGGCATGTTAGATCCACCCCGACCAGAGGTGCGCGATGCCGTCGCAACCTGTGTGGCTGCCGGTATACGCGTGATCTGTATCACAGGAGACAACAAGGGAACAGCGGAAAGCGTCTGTCGGAGCGTCGGGATCTTTGGTGCAAACGAAGACTTGACGGGGAAGAGCTATACCGGCCGCGAGTTTGACGATCTCAGTCACGCAGAGAAAGTCATCGCTGTCCAGAAAGCCTCCCTTTTCAGCCGAACGGAACCGAATCACAAGACCCAATTGGTGGACCTCCTGCAAGGTCTTGGACTTGTCGTTGCAATGGTGAGTCTTGTCAGTAACGGCATTTACGTTGCTCACACTATATCCCAGACCGGTGATGGCGTGAATGATGCGCCTGCCTTGAAAAAAGCCGATATTGGCGTGGCAATGGGGAGCGGCACAGACGTCGCCAAGCTCGCTGCCGATATGGTATTGGCTGATTCCAACTTCGCCACGATAGAGAAAGCCGTAGAGGAGGGTAGATTGATTTACAACAACACCAAGCAGTTCATTCGTTATCTCAGTGCGCTCTTCTCGTATTCTCAACCCTCAGCCACCTAATGGCGGTTTCAGTTTCGTCCAACATCGGCGAGGTCGTTAGCATCTTCCTGACTGTTCTTCTTGGCATGCCCGAGGCGCTCATTCCGGTTCAACTGCTCTGGGTCAATCTGGTTACCGACAGCTTGCCCGCAACTGCGCTAGGATTCAATCCTCCAGACCATTCGATAATGCGTGTGCCTCCGCGGAACAGTCGAGAACCATTGGTGTCCAAATGGCTCTTCCTCCGATATTTGGTCATTGGAGCCTATGTTGGCATTGCTACTGTCGCAGGTTATGCTTGGTGGTTCATGTTTTACGAACACGGACCGCAGATCTCGTATTACCAGTTGGTGCGTATATAGCTGTTCACTACGACATCTGTCTCTGACCAGTGTTGTTCTTCTCTTCGCGCATTTTAGACGCACTTCCACCAATGCGCCGCTCTTTTCCCAGAGATCGGGTGCAATATGTTCACGAACGACATGGCGCGACATGCCTCCACGATGAGCTTATCAATACTGGTCACGGTTGAAATGTTTAACGCGATGAATTCGTTATCCGAGAACGAAAGCTTATTGCGGCTGCCAATTTGGAAAAACATGTTCCTCGTGGCGGCCATTATCCTGAGCATGGTTCTGCATATGGTCATTCTATACGTTCCCTTCTTCACTGTGAGTTGTGCCATTTTACAAGTTGTTCACCTGATTGACGACCGGTTGGTAGTCGATGTTCGCGATTGCGCCACTCGACTGGATCGAATGGAAGGCTGTTCTGTTGTTGAGTGCGCCCGTGGTGCTCATAGACGAGGTTCTGAAGTTTCTGACGGTACGTCTTCGACCCAACCCGTTTGATTATTAATCGTTCTCATCTAATATTTCTTTCGCGGGTGACTCCGTAGACGACACTTGTCTCTCCACCAAGCAAGATCAAGACAGACTAAATTGGCAATACAAAAATTGTAGAACGCAGGGTGTTGGCGCGGGGTTAATACCGGTGACGGTTGGACGTGAATGGACTAATTTATTGCATCACTACAAGAGAGCGGGTCTTTCAGACTCGACATCTTCATCGTCACTGTCCGGCTGGCCCTCTTTCGCAGTTGTTACAGTGTGTTCTAGAGCGACTAGATCCCACCCAATTGAATCCTTCGAGATGCTTAGGTGGTTTACGACCTCCCCCAGCCGAATTAGAGCATCTTCCCTGAGAAACAACAGAAACTTGCTTGAGTCCGGATGTGGATCGATTAAGTAAAGTTGCGTCGCACGCATCACGTACCTCGCACATGCCTGTATCCAACGACAAAAATCGTCGAGCCATATCCGAGAATAGACGTAATAGACCTCGTGAGTGTCGAGGATGTCGCGCAGCTCGAGTAAACAGCGCAACACCGTGCGCGTGCCGCGGAGGAGGAACCACGCCGCGTCCGCCCTGCAGGCGTCTGCGAGCGCCCAGGAGCGGTAGAGCGGGAAGGCGAGCGCGCGGCGGTAGGATGGAACGAGCGTCTCTGCCAGCTCGAGCTCGAGGGCCGCCGCGTCGTCGTCAAAGTCCAAGTCCAAGTCACCGCCGTTACCGGTCCCCCCTACGCCCTGGGGATGCGGGTGATAGGGAGGGGGGTCGAGTGCGGAGAAGGCTGGCGTCAACGCCGCGATCGTCCATGCGCTTTCGGGAGTCGGATCGTGCTGCGTCGTGCGTGCGTTGTAGGCATAGGCGAAGAGGAACGTCAAAAGCGTCAGGTAGAGGCTGCGGGTCTCTTGGGGCGAAGCGAGGTCTAACGCCAAAGGGAAAATGCAAAAAAAAAATCAATACACCAAGTGTCGGCATTTTTTCCGATGGAATGGAAACGTGAGGTAAGAGGTGAGGTGATGCGATGTATATGTGTGCATACATTCTTTTCGGGGTAGACGCAGCATTGTGGCGTTTTCGGCTTCTGTGAAGACGAGGACGGGGGTCGAAGGCGATTCGAGATGCGGGTGCGTCCATGCGATAAGTTCTTCTATCTGCTCGTTATCCGAAAAGTCCGCCCTGGTGAAAACCAAACGGGGTTGATGGTGACGATGGCCGCGAGGACGGCCAATGTTCGCTTTGTGTCAATTCTTTTCGGTTTTACGACGGTGCGACGTACATGTAGTACTCCGGATCCCATTTTGACTCCTCGTGCCTTAATCGACGGATCCGACGCTCGGAGGGACTGAGGGTCTCGGCATCCCCACCGAGCTCGTTGATCTCGTTTTCAGTGGTGCCAACGTGAAGAAAGTACCCAGTGTATGCGTTGAGAAATCCATAAGGTTTTCGAAGCGACGTCTCCAACGCCGGGAGCGTGTCCGATACAGTCTGGAGGAGTGTCCATTCATTGGCTGCGGCTACGTCACAAAGGAGATAAGAAAAACGATGTAATGCGCAAGGATGCCCTCTCACCTCGGAGGATTTCGTTACGTTCCGCGGCGCCTGAATCAACAGCATGCCCGGAGCTATCCTGCGAGTCCAAAACTTCAATGATTGTGTTGTTGCGAGGTTTGATCTGGGCTGGTGGCGCAAGGAGTTTCCCCAACAGATCAAGATCAGGAAAGTTTTCTCCGCGTTTCAACTTGGTGAGCGTGAGAGTGAGGTGTCCAGATGCCGGATCATAGACGGCAGAAGACTGATCGTCTTCGATGACGCTTGCGGGGAAGTTCAAGCGTAGGAAGTAGGGCGCGACGTGGAGGGAGAGCAGAGTGTCCTCGACATGGATCTCTATTTCCGACGCGCGCACTGCGGGGCAGTACGCGGAGACGACGACGGAACGGTCGTCTTGCGAGCAGGAAAAGCGAGGAGTGATCATATCAACCGCGGCCGAGGACACGGGGAGGAATGCTACTTGACGGGATCATATTGTCAAAACAAAACGCGAACAAGTCGGCAGGGGTAATAATCGACGGTCGGTCGGTCGACCATTTACTGTGCTCGTCTCTTCTTTTTTCTTTTCAACAAGAAGCCCTAAGTATATCCACATACCACCACGATGGATACGCAAAAGCTCCCGGCAACACCCTCGCTCGATGACCTCGAACGCCTGATCTTCCAAGAAAAGCGCGGGAATTGCGTCCCCGTGTACATCCAGCTCCCCGCCGATCTCATCACGCCCGTCATCGCCTACCTGCGCGTCGCCCACAACTCGAAATACAGCTTCCTGCTCGAGTCCGTCCTGGCGGGCGAGAACATCGCCCGGTACAGCTTCATAGGCGCGGACCCGTTCAAGGTGGTCAGAGCCGGGCCACACGAGTCCGTCCAGGGCGATCCGATGCTCGTCCTCGAGCGGGAGCTGTCCGTCTACAAGTACGTCAAGATACCCCAAGTGCCCACGTTCACCGGCGGCGCCATCGGTTACGTCGCGTACGACGCGATACAGCACTTTGAGCCAAAGACCGCGCGGCAGCTGAAGGACAGCCTGGGGTTACCGGAGGCCGTCTTCATGCTCGCGGACACGCTGCTCATATACGACCACCTCTTTCAGACCATCAAGGTCGTCTCGCACGTTTTTTGCCCCGAAAACTCGGTGCCTTCGAACCTCGCTTTCATCTACCAGACGGCCGTATCCAAGGTTCGCCGCCTCGCACGCGCGATGGTGAACCCTGCGACACCGGAAGTGCCGCAGCAACCCATAACCTTGGGAAGCGCAAGTACGTCAAACGTTGGAAAAGAAGGTTACGAACGATTCGTATCAACGCTCAAGAAGCATATCGTTGCGGGTGACATAATCCAAGCCGTTCCCTCCCAGCGCCTGTCGCGTCCGACTCACCTACACCCATTCAATGCTTACCGACGTTTGCGACAAGTCAATCCTAGTCCGTATATGTTTTACCTTGATTGTGGGGACGTGCAAGTCGTCGGTGCCAGCCCGGAAACTTTATGCAAGATAGAGGCAAACAAGGTCTACAACCACGCAATCGCAGGAACGATAAAACGCGGTGCCACGCCTGAAGGTCTGCCCCCCCTCCCCACAACGCTGAAGGCATGCCCTAACCCATATCACAGAGGACGAGAAACTTGGCCAAGAGTTGCTGAACTCTGAGAAAGATCGGGCTGAGCACATAATGTTGGTGGATCTCGCGCGCAATGACGTTAATCGTGTATGCCAGCCAAAGACGGTCAAGGTGGACCATCTAATGAGGGTGGAGACCTTCAGCCACGTCAGTCACCTCACTTCTCAAGTATCTGGGATGCTGCGTGATGGCCTCACGAGGTTAGAGTGGCCCTTCATGGCAGGTCATCTTGTCACTAATTTACCTCAGGTTCGACGCTTTCCGTTCGATATTCCCTGCCGGAACTGTCTCTGGAGCCCCCAAGATAAAAGCAATCGAACTTGTGTACGATTTAGAGCAAGAGCGTCGTGGCGTATATGCCGGCGCGGTTGGTCGGTTCGACTTTGCCAATGACGCGATGGATACTTGCATAGCGATCCGGACTACTGTCTTTAAAGATGGAGTCGCATATCTCCAGGCAGGCGGAGGGATCGTGCACGACAGCGTCGAGGAAGATGAATACAATGAGACCATCAACAAGTTAAAGGGAAACGCAAAAGCGCTCGAAGATGCTGAACGTGAGTTGCTCATGATTTCTGAAGTGGCGATCACTGAATATCCCCGGTTAGGTTACTGGTATGACATGCAACAAGCGGTTGAGCCGTCGAGCCTGAGAGAATAGAAATTACGTCGATTCGGTCAACGTTCTAATTAATCTACTTGTAGTGTACGATGTTTTGCCATAGACCGTGCGGTATGCGCTCGCTTTTGTGCCTGCTCCGCCGCAATCTCGACACCTTCTCGACCTGCGATGCTGAGCACACCCACTATCAGCTCCGCAGTCCGCGTGCTTTCGTCATTTGCTGGAATAGGGTACATGACAACGCGCGGGTCGACATTGGAGTCAATAATCCCGATGGTAGGAACATGCTCGACGGCACATTCGCGGATAGCATGAAGGTTAGGTATGGGATTGAGGAAAATGACGAGATCAGGGACCACGCGTTCAGACAAAGACACCTCAGGTCCGAAGAAATGGACTTTATTTGTGAGGGTACCGGGGAGCCACTTTTCACCGACGTGGTAGGCTTGTGGGCCTATGCGCTGGGTGGCCTTGAGGACGGTGGGGCGAAGGTCGGCACGAGTGCCAACAAAGACGATGGTACCATCTCGAGACGCGATGGCTCGTACAAGAGCAGCTGCGCGACGAAGATGGGGGAGGGTGCGCTCGAGATCTATGATTGTAATTTCGGCGCGTGTTCCATACGCGTATGGAATGAAGTTTGGGTTAAGCAGGGATCTGTGATGACCGAGGTGTGCTCCAGCAGCGAGAAGAGCGGAAAGCGTCACATCGCGCGGGGCTGTTGGGCGGTGCAGAGAATGATGAGGCTGCCATGTGCTGTCCCTGGACTGCGTGGAACCAAATTTTGAAAAAACGTCAACTGGAGACGGAAGACACGTTCAGAGGGTGTCAAGAATACGGTTAGAAGGACTAACTGAGGGTAGAGCGCTCGGCTCTCTGCACCTGAAATGCAGTCCAATCGTCTTGTGCTAGTAGCTTCTTTTCTGGGGCGTCGGAGAGAGACGTAAAGGTGCGACGATGATTTCGCAGTGTGGAAAGAAGACGTGTGCGGACGGGAGAGAGGGCCATGAGACTTTCAGTTGCCTGACCCACTGAGCCACGAAGAGTGCCGATGGTGCTGACTAAGCACACACCAAAATTTTATTTCGATTTATCGTTTTTGCTCTGCACACGCCTTCCTTCTTTCCTTCCCTCCCCTTCGCCCTCCGCCTCCAAAAAATGGCCGATTCTGATCTTTTCGATGGCGCTATCGGTATTGACCTCGGAACGACCTACTCGTACGTCTCAGTCCTTGCCCTCACACTTCACTTATCACGTCTGGTACAGCTGCGTGGGTGTATGGCAAAATGACCGTGTCGAGATCATCGCCAACGACCGTGCGTGTCTCTTCACGTTCTATGTCGTGGAAACATTTTTGAACGTATAGCAGAGGGGAATCGCACTACGCCTTCCTATGTTGCGTTCTCTGCCGAAGAGCGTCTGATCGGAGACGCTGCAAAAAACCAAGCTGCGATGAATCCTAGAAATACTGTTTTTGATGCGAAGCGTCTTATTGGCCGCCGCTTCGAGTATGTGGCTAGTGTCTTCATCGTGTTCTTATCTCACCTGTTACTCTTCACAGTGATCCCGATGTGAAGAAGGTAGTTTATGGTTGATGCTTCCGGGATCCTTTCACTCATCTGGCAACTTTGTTGCAAGGATATGGTACATTGGCCCTTCGAAGTAGTCGAAAAGGATGGATCGCCCCTCATCAAAGTTCAGTATCGTGGCGAGGACAAGACGTTCAGTCCCCAGGAAGTTTCAGCCATGGTTCTCACCAAGATGAAGGATATTTCTGAGGCTAAGCTCGGGAAGACAGTCAAGAAGGCTGTCGTGACAGTTCCCGCGTATTTCAACGATTCCCAACGTCTTGCCACGAAGGACGCTGGCGCGATTGCCGGGCTTGATGTATTACGTATCATTAATGAGCCCACAGCCGCTGCTATCGCCTATGGCCTGGACCAAAAATCAAAAATTGAACGTAACGTCCTCATCTTTGACCTCGGTGGAGGAACTTTCGACGTCTCGCTATTGAATATCAGCGGTGGCGTATTCGCCGTCAAGGCAACTGCTGGCGATACCCATCTTGGCGGAGAGGACTTTGATAACGCTCTTCTCGAGCATTTCAAGAACGAGTTCAAGCGGAAGACAAAACTCGACATCTCGGAGGACGCCCGCGCGCTCCGAAGATTAAGGAGCGCTTGCGAACGTGCAAAGCGCACCCTCTCCAGTGTCACCCAGACTACCATTGAGGTCGACTCTCTTTTCCAGGTGAGACAAGTGACCTGTAGCGTAGGGCATCGAATGACATTCGCGCCAGGGCGAGGATTTCTCCGCAAACATCACGCGTGCGCGTTTTGAGGAGATCAACGCAACACTTTTCAAGTCCACCCTCGAACCCGTGGACAAGGTGTTGAAAGACGCGAAGATCCCTCGTGAAAAAGTCGATGATATTGTCCTTGTCGGTGGTTCAACCCGTATCCCTAAGATTCAGGCTCTTGTATCCGAGTATTTCGGAAACCGCCAGCTCAACAAATCCATCAACCCCGATGAGGCTGTTGCATATGGTGCTGCCGTACAAGCTGCGGTCCTTACTGGTCAGACGTCCGAGAAGACGCAAGACTTGTTACTTCTCGATGTCGCTCCCCTCTCCCTTGGTGTCGCGATGCAAGGTGACGTGTTTGGTGTCGTCGTTCCACGGAACACACCGATTCCGACCAATAAGTCACGCGTGTTCACTACCGTTGAGGACAATCAGACGACCGTCACGTTCCCCGTGTACGTCTTTTTCATATACGGCCAGTTTTTGCCGTCTGTCTAATAAGTTGTAACAGCTACGAAGGAGAACGGACGCAGTGCCGCGATAATCGTCTGCTCGGTGAATTTGAGCTGACTGGTATCCCACCCATGCCACGTGGCCAAGCTGAACTCGTCACCACTTTTGAGGTCGATGCAAATGGTCTTCTCAAGGTCTCCGCTCAAGACCGTGCCTCCGGCCGCAAGGCGTCCATCAGTATGTTTTATGCCCCTCATCGTGCGTCTGCCCACTCACTGTCCGCAGGCATTACCAATTCTGTTGGTCGCTTGTCGTCGGCGGAAATCGACCAAATGATCAAGGATGCTGAGCAATTCAAGCAGGCAGACAAGGACTTCTCCGCACGCCATGAAGCCAAGTCAGACCTCGAGGCTTATGTTCATCAGGTTGAAGCCACGATCACGTCGCCCGAGATCAGCTTGAAGCTCAAACGTGGTGCGAAAGGGCAAGTGGAGGCTGAGCTTGCGCGTGCACTCGAAAAACTCGAGGTAGAAGACTCGACATCAGATGAGTTGCGCAAAGCACAGTTGGGGATCAAAAGAGCTTTGCAGAAGGCGACTGCGGGCATTCGCTGAGATATCGGGTGTGGTAGAGGTGGCGGTTTTCTGTCCTGTTGTTGCTTTTTTTTCCCTGTTTTACCATCGCTGTATTCACGAATAGCAAAGTCGCGGATTTGTGTGTGCGTAAAGGCAACTGAATGTTAACCTTCATGTCGAGTGTCGAGTATCCCGTGAGAAGGAACCGACGTGACGGCTCGTCCGTGTCGGGGTGGCAATCGGATTGAACCTTACTCTGTGTCTGATGAGAACCCAGGAACGTTGTCCTGATACACCCACGAGGCAGATGGGGTTATGCGCGACTTACGTTAAGTCTGTGCAATGACCCCTAACTGCCACGAAAACTGCGAGGTGTTTGGCTTTACTCCGAGCTGGCCTGCTAAGCAATGCGGTCAGTATCTGCGCTGTAAACGCTCCGATCCGCGGACCGGGGGCAAAGCGAAACGTTGCTGCTCGGGAACTTGCGATCGTACCGTCACAAGCGCCTTTTGGTCAGATGCCTCCGGCTTCCGGGCCATGAAGAACAAGTCACTTGTCAGCGTTCTTTTAAAATCACACCTTTTATTCTTTTTTTTGATCAAGAAATGATGCTTGATATGCAGGCATGGAACAAGGCCAGGCAACCCGAAACGTAATTTTTTTTTCTTCCCACGCGGGACCAGCAGTCATTCGCGCCCCTGAGAAGGGGTTATCAGCGTCGGAGATTGAAAGATAGGGCCGGAAGAATCGGCATTGGATAGAGTTTTTCGAAAGGATTATTTCATTCCGATTTCGATCGAGAGCGACGACGCGAGCGTTAGTACACACTTGCCCCAGTCTTGGTCTTGGTCTACCACCAAGCCCATCTCTCTCTTTCTCTCTTCTCTTGCCTTGCCTCTTTCTCTTTACTATACTTCCCAAAGGTCTCCTTTTTACTACCCTCTCTCTCTCTTCTTTTTTTCTTCTCCTTTTCTCCTCTCTGGGAAGTTTTACCAAAATCACCTTCAGCTGCCTCGCTAGCTGATCTTCACGACCTCCTTCCTGCAGCACATAGTAGCCCACAGCTGTGTCCAAAAAGTCACCTTACCCGCTCTATATACATACAAGCACCCACAGGGTCTTCGTCTCGCTCACACAATCTTCGGTAATAGCTAATCAGTATCCATCCTCAAGAGTATAATGTCTCTTTCCGCCGAGCAAGCTGCTTTCTCCCGCAATCCCTCTGGGAAAACGCCTCCCCCTGCCCCCTCCGCCGCTTATGCGAAGAGGTTCGTACACGTCATTTTCAACGCTTCTGCCTCCTTAAACCCTTTTAGAGCGCGAGAGTTGCAAGGCGATGGCATGATTGGTCGATACAGGCCCCCCGCCCTTCGCGCTTTGGCATCAGGCGGTTCTCCCCCTAATGAAGTCTCTCCTTCCACAACCATCACCCCTACGGACAGCTCTAATCTGCCAACCAACACCTATTCATCTGGCTACAGAAGGGCGAGGGCCGGAACCTTACCTTCCAATGTGTCGCTGGCCGCTCAGCAATACGCTGCCTCCAACATACCTAGCCCCAGCACTCTGACGTCTACAGAATCGTTCAACGAACAGTTACAGCTCTTCCCCCAGTCAAGCGCCACCCCTCCGGCCCCTATGCGACCCACGCTACGCCATTCAGCTTCGATAGCCTCCCCTGTTGCGTCGTCCGTGTTGACGGAACGAAGCAGTCGCCTGCGTTCGGGCTCATTGACGACCCTTCCGTCCACCACCGGCCTGTCAAATCCATTTGGCTCAAGCATATTTTCTTCGTCGTGGTTACCCTCGTCCACCAATAATACTGCTTTCCCCGTTTTGGAAGAAATGCGCTCCAGCATGGCCATGGATCCTGGGGCAGATGATTTCGACGTTCACACATTGGATTATCTTGGTTTAGATGAAACGACGCACCACCGTCCCCCTCCCGCTGCAACAATATCCGAGCTCCGCAATCAAGCGCAAGCTGTTATTGCCGGCAATCTGTCCAACCCTCCGCGTTTGAGAGCCACAACTGTCTCGCATCCCTATCGTCGGATGTCCTCCGCCGGTAATTCCCTTCTTGCTACACCAAACCCGGAAGACGAGGAAGAGATGTACGAGCAGTCGTACAGTCGCCCGGCATTAGACAACTATAACGATTCTTTAACTCCCGATGATTACTTCCCTCGCACCAAAGGTCTCAGGCAGACAGAGTACTTGAGCGCAAATCTGGCCAGACCGCGCGCCATCTCTGTCGGTACCCTTGACGATCCTGCGCGGATAACGCGCCGCGCAACCGTCTCCGTGGAGCAACCCGTTTATGAACTTTCATCCTCATTCAATAGCACAAACAGCGCCCAATTAGGCCAGTCTGGCATTCTTAAGACCGATAAATCGACAACACTCCGCGCAGGCGCGTTACCTTCCGTACGTTTTCCCGTCACGGAGGTGTCTGGGTCTCGGACGCCGTCCTATCTTCTGACGCCGAATCAACCCGGACGCGCTGTCTCCCCCAAAACTGAGAATCCCACTCAGATCCAGACCCCGACGCGTTCCCTTTGGATTGGGAACCTCGACACCTCGGTCACTAGCGAGCAGCTTATTCACGTCTTCGCCCCATATGGTGCCATAGAGAGTTTAAGGCTTCTGCCGGAGAAGGTGAGATGCCCACAGAGAACAGAACATTCGTACGACATTCTTGCTCATAAAATCCTAGGAATGCGGCTTCGTCAATTTCGTTGATCAAGCAGACGCCGTTCGTGCCAAGGAAGATGTGCTTAATCGTCTTGGTGGTAACATCGGTATGCCTAACGGACAGACGGTTCGCATCGGCTTTGGTAAGGCGGACAGCGCGCCTGCCGCTCCGGGTAAAGGCGCAGGTGGATCATCGTCCAACGGATCATCGTCATCAGTTGCCGGGAAGAATTCGGCTAGTCCCTCCATGAGTGGTATGGAAGCTCAACTCCAGTCCACGCCGACTCGGGCCCTTTGGATCGGATCCATTCCGTCGACGACAACTCCGGCGACAATTCTGAGCGTGTTCAGCCCTTACGGTCCTATTGAATCCGCTCGCGTTCTCACTCACAAAAATTGTGGGTTTATCAACTTTGAGCGCTTAGACGACGCTGTTCGGGCGCGCAAGGCTCTGAATGGTCGTGACGTGCTCGGTAGTGACGTCGGTGCGATTCGCATTGGATTTGCAAAGGTGCCAGTAAAGAATGGGCAAGATGGCGTCCCAGGACAGGAAGAGGCGCCCAGCCTCAATGTCCAGGGTGTAGGTGACCTTAGTGTGGGCGCGACTATCCATGCGCTACGGAGCGTCAAGGGAGCATCTACAATCCCGGTTGATCAGCAAGTCCTCGGCGGCACCGTTGAGAATTATCGTTCAAATCTATTGTTGAGTATGATTGGGACGGGGACGCATAACACCGCATTTGTTAACGACGGCACGCCGAAACCCGCTGGATGGAGTCCCACTGTGACGGAGCAGCAAATGATCATGAAGGAGCTGTCAGGTGGTGCACCTGATGCCGACGCTGATATCTTGGCTTTGGCCGGTACGGGAAAAGAATTTTCCAGCATGTCCTGATAGCTAAGAGTAACTTTGCAGACTTCCGTCCACCGACAATGTATTACACCACCATTCCTTTGGTATCAGAGCGTCCACATAATAGGCGCTGGGACGCATCGAAGTTGCGTGAGCTACGCAAAAGGATGGACTCGAACACAATCTTGGATGAAGAAATCGAACAGGTCGCCGCTGATTTCCTCGATGGCGAGATTGTCGATCTTGCGTCTGACTGGTTGGGTAACACAGTGAGCTTCCTCTAATGCTATCTCGTGGATTCTATTACTGACTTGATACAGGTGGTCCAGAAGCTCTTCGAGAAGTGCGCATTTCCGGCCCGTATGGCCATGCTCGACCGTATCACCCCTCATCTGGCGATGATCGGCATCCACAAGAACGGCACCTGGGCCGCACAGAAGATCATAGAGTGTGTGCAGACCCCGGAGGAAATTAACCTGATCGCGCAGCATCTGCGGCCTTACGCGCCGCCCTTGCTTCTGGATCAATTCGGCAACTATGTTATCCAGTGAGCCCCCTTACTGGGAGTTCGCAAATTTTTATCTAACAACGTGCCTTGCAGGTGCTGCATAAGATTTGGTCAGCCTGCCAATGATTTCATCTTTGACGCCATGGCCGACCGTTTGTGGGAGATTGCCCAGGGTCGATTCGGCGCCCGTAGCATGCGGGCCTGCCTTGAGAGCCCAAACATAACTATCAGCCAGCAACGTCGTATCGCGACGGCCATTATCCTCAACTCCATTCCGCTTGCGACGAATCCGAACGGTGCACTTCTCCTTACATGGCTGCTTGATACCTCTGGTTTCACCTCACGCTATCGTTTATTGGCACCCCGTTTCACGCCTCATCTTTCTCACCTTTGCACCCATAAACTCGCTTCTCTCACGGTCCTGCGCATAGTGAATCAGAAGGTAGAGCCCGAGGCGTCGAGTCAGGTCGTTGAGGCCATGTTCTCCTCCCCGAACGATCACGTGTTGACCGACGTTCTTGGAGATCAAGTCAATGGCGTCAATGTAGTTCACAAGGTGCTCACCAGTCCTTTCGTTGACCCGGCCAAGAGGCCGGCATATATCGAGGCTACGAAGCGCGTTCTGATCGAGTTGAAAGTCATTGCTACTCAAGCATATCGTCGTCTCATAGAGGAGGTCGGTCTTCCTATCCCTAATTTCCAACCAAATTACCCGAATGGCTCGTCTACTCCTGGTGCCAAGGCCAAGTTCAGCGGCTCTCCAAATTCCTATGGCGTCCCCGGCCTGTCGTCTGGATATTCGATGCACGACCAGAATCTGGCCTCGATGATGGCCGCTTTGCAGATGGGTGGCCAAAACCCTCAATCTGGTCCGCCTCAGCCACCTCAGCTCTCCATAGATCCCGCGTATAGCAGTCAAAATGTCCCCCAACGTAGCCGCTCGTCTAATGCGGTCCCCACTTTCTCACCCGCCACGGACCACTTCAACCCATTCGCCCGATCATCCGAAACCAGCAGTCCACGCATTCCCCAGCGCCGTAACGGTGGCCCTACACCCGCCGTTGCTGCTCCTACTTCCTCAACGATTCCCATGCCTACCATCCCTTACGGATCTCAATCCCCTGTTCTAAGCTCCGCGGGAACCATTGTTGGCATGGGACATCCCTCATATAGTAACATGGGACCACAATCTGTTCCCCCGCAGGTCTACCAGCAGTACATGTATCAGGTGTATCAACAAAACACTCCAAACATGGGGGCATTCCATGCGTAAATCAATATCGGCAATGACGACAACAAGCGGTTCTGATATGTTACATGACTTTGATATCTATCTACCACGTCATTCTCTTCACATCCCGTCTATCATCTCCCCCCCAATGCGTTCTTGGGATCAAATTTCTCTGATTATTTTTAACGACCACTCTCAGCTGCGCGTGTGTTCGCTTGGCTTGCTGTTGCAATGCTCTCCTTTATATACCCCCGAAATCATCACTTGCTTGCATTTCCCACATTCTTTGCGTGTCGTGAGGAGTAAATATGGACGGTGGTTTTGTTAGCTTTCAGTACTTTTTTTCCTGCTCTGTCTCTCTTCTCTCTTTCTTCACTCCATTTCCTCCCTAGCTTCCGACATGTAAATGTACATACAACCAAAGATGACTGAACTGCAGTGGCTGTGGAATTTCCGGTGTGAATCGTGGCGTTGTCGGACCGTTCCTTCCGGGCTCATTTCGACGTGTGTTCGCCATTCGCCCATCTCAACGGTCATGGGCTCAGCCTCATCAAAGACAGCACGCGCGTCGGCTGCAGCCGCAAAGTCAGGAAAAAAACCATCATGGTCAGGTGCGAGGATACCGGCGTACGACCCTAACACCTCGTCTATGCCAAAAACACGCCAACCTTGGGCGAGTGAGTCCAAAGACGAACGTGAGCACTACCCGCAACTTGATTCCAATGCCCTCGCTTCGAGCAAAAAAAACATGAAAAATCACTAGGAATACAAAGAGACGCCAAAGACCCTCAATTGTTGGCCAAGTTGAACCAGTTGGGTCCTGTGCAAGTTCATCACCACCTGCTACCAGCAGAAACGGTCTGTGTGTCGTGCGCTGGTCAAGATCCTGCCATCACTAATGTCTTTCTGCTGGATTCCCGGATGTCGCGGGGGAATTTCTGCAAAGGAAGCAAAACCACGTCAGGGAACTTTTCGAATCGCGCACGAGGGCAGAGGATGAGGCTGCTAGCGCTCGCACGCCGCGTAACCGCTTGCACGTCTCGTCGCTCGTTGCACTTCTCGAGGAGCGTCGGGAGATGGACGTCTTCCGCGCCGGCGCCGGCAGTGGTGCTGTGGCTGTGGACACGAGGCAGCTGGCGGAGAAGTATGGGGTGGATGTGGAGCGGGTCGAGAGGCTCGTGCGGTCGGTGAATGTGCCGAGCGCGCGTGAGGATGGTGAGCCCGGTCACGGTGCTGGCGGGAGCGTGAGGTATGTCAGGGATGAGAATGGAGAGGATATTCCGGTCATGGAGGTGAGTGGATTTTTTTGGATTTGGATTTGGATTCGTGATTCGTGAATCGTGTGTTAACTCGTTACTGCAGGTTGAGTGGAAGGAGCCAAAGTCTCCCACCGGCAGAGTCGGCAGTGCCCACGATGCGTAGTCCGTGTTGTTGTTGGTTTCTTATTTACTTTGTCTGTAATAAATGCATTGCTATCCCCGTAATTTTGAACGCGATCAGTTCTCGCGCGACAATCCACAGCTCACGGACTTGACTGTACGTCGCCATGTTCAGAAGACAGACAACGCACGCGCTCAACGGTCGTCGATGGGTTTCGCACCGCTCGGGTCCACGCAAATCCTCGTATGCTCTCACGAGGGGCGCGGTCGTGGCCACGTCCATCGCGGCTGTGGCTGCGGCTACAATCGCAGGCCAGAAGTTCGTAGGAGGATCGTCCATTCACAACGATGCGTCATCTCCTGGCGTCACGGCAGCGGCCTCTAGCAAGATAAACCCTGGAACGAGGGTCCGCGTAGACGGAGGGGTCAACGACGACGACGAGGAACTCAGGCTTTTAGTGTGGGGCTCGAATAGGTGGGTCTGCCGCGTTCAAGTAGTACCACTGGCACTTTCGCTCTCCCATCCTCGCTCCAACCGATACGTCGCTCGTGGTCATTCAATCTTCCATTTTCGCACATACTACTTCTACTCATACGAGCTAACGACGAAATCTCATTAAATGTTAGGGCGCGCATCATCTCCCCGGATGAGTCGGATGCGACACAGATACGAACGCCGAAGGTAGCTTCGTTCCTCCAGGACGTGGCGCTGCGCGACTTGGCGGTGCATGCGGCGCACGCCGCGTGTGTCGATGGACGGGGGGACGTGTATCAGTGGGGCGACGGTTTTTTCGCCGCCGAGCGGTCCGCGTCGGGAGATGGAAAGCCCGTCCTGACGTTGCGGGGAAAGGTGCGTATTGCGACTCTTCCCCCATTTAAAAGAAAATGATATATTGCGCGCGTGTAGGACATCATCAGGGTGCAGGTCGCAGAGTCCCGCGTATTTGCGCTGTCGGCTTCCGGTAGGGTGTATGTCATGCCGACACAGGCGGCGAGGCAACAGAATCTCACTCCATCGCGGGGGTGGGGCACGAGCTGGTTATGGGGCAGCGGCGAGGAGGCGGGGTTGCATTATTCTGAGATCATCCCGGCTCAAAAGTTTGGATGGGGGGAGAGGTGAGCGTCTCACTTTCATTTTTTCGGTCCTAATCGTCGATTCGATCGTCGCTCATCATTGATAGGGTCGTCTCCATCGCCGCCGGTCGAGACCATCTGCTCGCACTGACGTCTTCTGGTCGCACGTTCACGCACCCTATGACGAAGGACGCCAATTCACATGGCCAGCTTGGGTTCCGCAAATTCGACATCCCTGACCCCTCTTCAGCAGGAACCTCGACTTCGCGGCTTCACGTCGAGCTTACCCCGAGGGCCGTTGCCGATCCTTACGTCAAAAGCTCTCGTTATCCACGTGAATCACGTCCATCTACTACCGGCTTGCTCCCTGTATCTGAGAACCCCATCGACGACGTGGACGATAAGAACCTCAAGTTTTCGGACAAATTCTTCGAGGTCCCTGCGCTGAGGGGCATTAACGCTGTCCAAATCGCGGCTTGCGCCCGAAGTAGTTTCGTCAGAACTGACACTGGAAGAGTGCTTGGCTGGGGTGCTAACGACTATGGGTATGTCTTGTGTACCACGCCCAATGGTGAAACCCCCTTTCTTACTGTGACGATTCCTGAACAGGCAAATCGGTCTAGGCGGCAACGTGACACTTGATACAGTTGCGGTGCCTACAGAAGTGGTGTTGTGGAGGGGCACACCAACCGGCACCCGCACTGGGTGCATCGACTTGAACGCGGGCGGCGACTTGGCGTTCTTTACCGTCGAACGGGTCGACGGGACGGCGATCAGTAACGTCGAAGTCCTGTCCTGCGGCAACGGACAATATGGCGGATTGGGCAACGCGTTGTTCAGCAACGCCCAAGGTGTGCCCGCGCGCACCAAAGCCGTCAGTGGGCTATTGGAGTGTATGTATGCTCTACTCATGAAACTCCGACCAACTGTCAAACTTATTAACGTTTTGGCCCTTCGGCAGTCTCAGAAAAGACGAACAACCTGCAGCCCATTGCGCCGCATGCGCTGTCCGTAGCGCCGGATGGTCATGTGCTGCTTGCGCTCGAGACGCATGCACGCGCAGGACCTGGTGGAGGCGGCAGGGACCTACTCGCTTGGGGTACCAATTATGATTATCAAGTCGGCAATGGGAAGCGTGCGAGCATAGCGGTGCCGACCACGCTTGAACCAGTCGACGGAGATCGGATCATGCTGGGTCAGCGCCGGGCCAAGGTAGTGCGGGATCCGCAAGGGCGAGTCTGGAGGCGTGGCGTGGACGTCGAGCAAGTTGCAATCGGAGGGTACGGAACTAGTCTGGTGTATTGGAGGATCGCCTAGCTAATTGTCGCGCCTAATTGATGTGTGCACGAGACCTTGGCTGACCCCTTTACCCCGCAATTAATAAATAGTCTATGTCATCGTTAACGACCGTCGCTATCTCCGCGCTCCTCCTCTTCCTCCTGACAATAAACCATGACCACCTCCCTGTCGTCGTCGCTGGATATGCTCTCGCTCACGTCCAGCACAAGATGGGCGAGCGATTCAGCCTCGGATGAAGACGAGATCGTCTGGTCCTTGTCCTCTTCCGAGATCCTCTCCTCTTCGTCCCCACTCAACTCCCCCCTATCCGAAACGGCCGACTTTGTGCTCGTACCACGCGTCGACAACACGAGCGCATCAGCAACAGTAACAACAACCGCAACAACAACAACAACCGCAGTCGCAACAACGGCAGTGGCGGCGATAACAGCAGCGCCAGCAACAGGACAGGCACCACCACCACTACCACCGCAGCCGACACTGACCCCCGATGGAATAGCTGATGAGATGGCGGCTCTCTCGCTGAGCTCTGCGTCCGTACTCGCATCCGCATCCGCATCTGCCAGCGCCCGCCCGCCCGCAAAGAAGAGGATCCGCAAGAAGAAGGGGGCCGGGCCGCTATCTGCCGCGACGGCGGAGCCCGGAGTCCCGACGCCGCCCACACTCGCACCCGCATTCGCATTCGCATCCGCGGCGCCGAGGGGGACCCCGAAACGAAAGAAGGCGAGGGCCCATTCTTCTTCGTCTTCGTCGTCTTCTTCTGTGGGCGGCGTGTCCACAGCCGGTCACGTTATCGCGCAATCGCCGCCGCCGGCGTTGTTGGCATCATCGTCATCACCGCCGAAGTCAACTGTCGCCGCGAGGAAGCATGACGGTCATCGCTCTTCTTCGTCACGCTCTTCTTCCTCCGCGGTAAGCGCGCCAACAAAGTGCAAGCGGCGGCGAGCGAAGAAGGGCGCTGCTGCTGCTGCTGCTGCTCCTGCCGCCGGTCGGGAACAGTCGATAGGGCTGGGCTTGCGCACCGTCGAGGATGACTCGTTGTCTGAGGCCAGCGAGGAAGAGCGATCGTCGACTGTTGCTGATGCTACGACCGTCGGATACCACGAGGCGCAGAAATTCATGACCTCGTGAGTACCGTTCGCCTCGCTTATTGTCCGTTCAAACTGCACCGTGCACCAACCGAACCCTTGATCTGATCTGCACGCATCCATGCGTCATGTATCAATGGTATTCCGTCTCTCATCTCACCTCATCCGATCACGTCCCCTACACCCTCAACTTGAAACCACGTGCCAATCTTCCTTTTCTTTTCTTTTTTTTTTTCGTTTTCACACGTCCTTCCCCGAATCCCCTACCGACCCATCTTTTCTTTTTTTTTTTATCACCCCGTTTCGTGAGCAGGTATCTGGCACATCCACCGCCGCCAGGCAATAACGGCTCGGCGCTGCTGATGCTTCAAGCGCTCATCCTCGAGCTCGGCTGCCTGCCCAACGTGGCCGCGGGCAAGTTTTCCATCCCGGTGCTACCGGGTTCGCTGCGGCAGGCAAAGTTGATCCTGAAGGGCCGCGCGTTCATCAACGTGCGGGACTATTTGGCCGTGCGGGAGCAGGGGCAGGCGGCGCTGCGGCGCGTGATGCACCCCAGCCGAAAGAGCCTCGTGCAAGAGGTGCGCAAAGGCAAGCGGGTTCCTGTGCACGAGGTGAAGAAGGCCGGTCTCAATGTCCTTTTGGTAAATACACGATTTTGAGAAGTTGCTGGTCACCACTGTTAACATGCCTTGATCTTTCACACTGAGCACCTATGTATATGTTGTACGTTTGCTACTGTTGTTGGCTATCACCATACCGCTCCTTGCTCATTGGGGCATCCTTTCGGTTTAATATTAAATCTGTGTCACTTCACATCAAATCCCGTTGACACTCCCAAATGAATCATTATTACTGTACCCGAGTCCTCGAGTCAACGAATGTGGATAGTATCTTTCTACGCAAATGTCTTCAAGTCGGAAAGAGTCAGCCCAAGCACAGCTAAAGACTATACAGATGGCAAGCATGTAAAGTAAGATGGTAATGGGCAAATAACGCTGGGTATATGGATCCCATCCAAAGAACAACTAGGACTGGGAGGCAAGAATTACGTCACCAAAAGCGATAACGAGGTTGAACAAGGATTCAAGGTTCTCGGTCTCCCCATCATCATTGATAGTTCCGGCCGGCTGAGCAAGAGCGCCGGAAGGGACACTACTGTAAGAGGAAGAAGTTGAGGTCGAAGTAGGCGTAGAAGACGTATGTGGTTGGTACGTAGAAGTAGGGCTGGAAGTCGGGACCGAGCTGGATGTCAAGGAGGTACTCCTGCTTGAACTGGAAGGCGGTGGCGGGGTAGAGGTCGTGTGGGGCGTGGGGGATGGGGTGTACACGTGGGTGGAAGTCGTCGGAGGCGGGGTATATTTCGGAGTTGTGGTGGTGGTAGGATCCTCCTTGGGAGATGCACCCGAACCTGAATTACCGAAGCTCCAGTCGCCATCAAGTACGCCTGCGTTTAGGCTACCAGCCAATTTTTCGAAGACACCCTCCGTGCAATCGAGGCCCTGATAAGGGCAACCCGGGCACTGTAAGGGGAGGAATAAGGCGGGGAACTACACACGAGAGGGACAAGGTTCACCAGATCAACAATTTGGACTGTGATTGTAACGCCATTATAGGAAAGGGCGATTGAGTCCCCACAATGGGACCCACCATCCCATTGCTACGAAAGGACAGCAAGTCAAAACCACGTAAAAAGACGAAGAACGGAGACTGACAGCTTGATTCAGTGCGACGACCTAGACAGAGAGAGAGCATGAAGGCTGATGTAATATGTATGACACTGCTCACTCACATAGTTGCTTGCACTATAACGTCCACCACAAGCTGTACTGCAGAGAAAATGAGGAACAGAAAATGTGGGCACAACGGAGGGACGTACATGCCCGTGGTAATGTCATAATATGTAAGTCGCGAACCGCCTCTCTCCGCTAAATCACCTCGAGCGCGGACAGCTACATCTGCATGACGACGAACGTGCTCGCCATGATGAGCGGCAAAACCATATAGAGGGAGTGAGAGGGCGGTCAGAAGGGTTGCAAAGGAGCGCATTGCGGGAAAAAAGGACAGGAAGGGGGAAGAGAACGACACGGTCTGTTCCTCAGGGAAAAACCCGTAGAAGCCCTGGGGGGGGATAGAAGGGAGCGGGTCGGGTGAGTAACTGAGGCGACGTGGCGCGCTTTATATCGAACGGAGAATTAAAGGCAGCTCGGCAGCCGCATTTCAAATCCCGGCTCCCGACTTGACTCGCTCATTGCCCCATAGTCGAGACGTAACAAAAAAATAACCTGGCTCGGAAATCTCTGATGTGATTACCACTTCACACAGCCAAATAAAAAATCGGCTCCTGGTGGACAATGTCAATGTCGCAAAAGTTTGTGGACGGAACGGAGTAAGGGTGACACGACACAAATATGACCAAATACAGCGCGCGCTCAAATTCGCGTCGCGTTTGTCGCCTCTCCTTGTCCAGCTCCCGACGAGTACACCATCAATGCTCTGTAGCCAATCCTCTTGTTTCCGTTACATGCCTTCCCGAAGGCCCTTAACGCTCTTGGCCCTCCCGCTCCGCCTCTCATCGATGACCTTCCACCAATTTCGTCAACCACGTACAGCCAATAAAGATCCATTCCATTGCCTAAACCCTGTGGAATGTCATCTAACCCTAAGTTATTTTCGGCTCCCTCTACATCCTCCATCGGTTCGATTGGCCTTCCTCCTCCGCATGTTTGGGACCTGAGCGACGGTCCCATGCATTGTTGGATTCGCACTGGCGTTCAACTGGTGTCTGAATAGACACAATCGTGTATTCGCCGTTTCGACCTCCCTTCGCTTGCTATGACTTGCGCATCACTCTCCTTCACATTTCTGGCAAGTTCTTATGTCACAGACAAGCGCTCGCATTTTGGCACACATACAGATCCCCGTCATGTACTGCCTCGGGACCCTGGTGCTCTGTCGTCTAGCATCTTCCTTCACACAGGATACCGTTTACAACGCGTATTCGCTGGGAAGACGCGATGACGAGTGACGAGGAAGGCGGTACCGGAACGACGCGGGATCTTGTGTCGAAGGTTGTGGGCTGGGCATTGAGCACCAGAGATACGTTCGCATTCATCTCGGATGCAAGATGCCATATGAGCAAGCCACGTACAAGGTTCGGAAAGGATGCCTGCGCACCCCAGACCTTTGCGTCCCTCCATGCGAAACATGCCAGTGGGAATATGCCCAAGTTCTTCGGAACCGGACCACCGTACTGGATGTGAAGTAGCCTGGGCCTCGGCCCTACCTGAGCTCTGCTCAACCCGGTGACATTTTTGTCGGATTTGCTCGCCGTAGGCCGCCTTGTCCCCTCTGCTCCACTCCGCCGTAGGACGCTGTGGCTGGGGGTCGAGGATAGGGGCCTGAAAGCGTTTCAGAACGTTGCTTAATCCGCGTGGCTTCGTGGCGAATGGATAGCTGGGTTCAAAGGCCATCGTTCGATTTGGTGGAATAGCCGGAGACGTACAGGGAAGCATGCAACCAGGACGATAGATGGGCTCCAACGCAGTGTCAATGGGCGTATGAGGGTTCCCTTGACTTCCAAGCGACCTGGACGGCGTGCATCGGATGGCGGCGGTTCTTGAAGGAGGCTCTCGTGCCAAATCTCGAGTCCGCCGTCGAGTACATCCACCCACCCTCAACTGCAACCCTATCGCACACAGATAGGTGCACTATGCCACTACCGTGCAAGTAACCAGCCCCTCACCATCCGCCTAACAAGCTCGGATGCCTCTATGTCAGGCCGGCCTGAAACTGCTGCTGGCACACTTTCGCAATCACGCTACACGTCACCATCCTTCGTCATACAGCCCGTTCGCGACGACCTGTCTCCTCGGGCTCACCCGCGTTCATCGTGAACGTACTTCCACTTCTATGACAGTAATCTCCTCTACCATGGCTTGGTGTACCACCAGTTGCCTGATGAATCCATCTCCCAAGCAGTACTCATCTATACGTAGCCTCACTCTGATGCGCGCTCAATCACCTCCGACTTGTAGTGCCCCGCGGGGTGCCGCAAAGAGCTACGTGCTCGTCATCGGGATTGTTTGAGCGCGTGTTGGTAGTTGCAACGGTTGCGTGAGGTGAGGATCGCTGGCGGCACGGATGAGAGCATCTGGGTCACTAGCCCTTCTGAGGGGAGGGGAGGAGAGTCATAGGTGGGTGTACGAACGCGCTGTGCGGTTCAGATCGGAGTAGAGAGCGGACCCTGTGCGTCGCCATGCCTGCATATGGTGACGAGAAGATCGTTGGGACGTGGCAGCGAGCGGAAGCGCAGCAGAGTTCGCCGTTCTGGGAGGTTAAGACGCGAGCGAATGGCTGTTGGTGGTCAGAAACGTGTGTGCCTCGCGCCGCATGGAGTATGTGAAGAGCAAGGGACTGGCGAACCCACGGTGGGGTCGCAAGACTAGTGGTGTAGCGAGGGAAGCTTAGCTTCGAGAGACGGGTTGGCTGTGCTGACGATGCCATAATTTTTTCCACTTTCTCGCTTTCGTAGCGATTTTGACCCCCCACTGCTGGCAGCAGAGGTACAGTGGATGACTTAGTGAGTTCTGTTTGCCTCTCTCGCCATGATCTGATGTAATGTGAATGTTGTACTGTAGACACTATCAATAACACTGCACCATGTCTGGTGTCATATTCATTATAATATAATCATGCGACTCGATTGACCATTTGTCGCCGGATTGTGATGAGTTTTGGATCTGCGAATTCTCCATTGTTTTGTTTATTACAAGTAGGACGATTGGCCTGTCTCTATCTGAAGCGGAGGTCCTCTCCCCTCAAACGGAAAAAATAAAGGATATGGACTCGCAGCAGGAAGGACTTCGGGTCGTGCGGAAATTCACTGGAGAACGGAGAAACCCCATTCAGGTGAAGAAGCTGCGGGATGGAGACCGATGCCCGATGCATTCAAACGTGACGAGGCGTTTTTCTGAACCCCACGTTGGCACATTTCATTATTCATTACGGGACAGTGTACGGTAATGTGTCCCCGCGCACGCGTCCGATCTGCGAATCATAACCTTCCCGGAATCTCCCTTTCTCTCTACCTTCCCGGCGTCGGCGGCGTCAAAATGAACTGCAACCCCGTTTGCGCTCCACCACTCGCACCAGCACCAGTACTAGCACCGGCAGCAGCAGCACCACCACCGTGACCGACCGACGATTCCTCGACGACGACGACGACGTCGACAAAGATCGGCCGGTTCGGCTCCAGACTGAGCGACGAGACGGAGAAGCTGGTGGTGCTCTTCTCCAACGCGAGGTCCTCCGACTCGTCGTCGTCGTCGTCGCGGTCAGCCTGATCGTCGTTTCGATCGTGATCGCCGTCGCACCGCCGCGGCCGTGGCCGCCGTCGCGACGCGGCTTGTTGTTGTTGTTGTTGTTGTTGAGCATTTGGCGATGAGTTTGAGTTGGCTCTGGCTTTGGCTCTGCGTCGTAGGAGGTGGAGGTGGATAGTGAGCATGATGAAGGCGACGAGGAAGATCCCAGAGATGACGCCGGCGAACGCGATCACTGCGGAAAAAAGCGAGTGGTGCATCCACGAAAAGGTTGGATGAATGGGGGTGATTTTTGAATGGTCCATAGGTCAGCCAATCAAGCAATCAAATTAATCAAAGCCGGAAAGCACCCCCGCGAGGCCACCGCCACCGAGGTGGGGGCAAGACTCACAGGGGGAGATGTCTGCCGAAGGGTCCACGTTGTTGGCGGGCATGATATAATAAAGGAGCGGAAGGTTTTTGTCGACTACGGGATACTGTATAACTTGAAGGATGTTGGTGTTAAAATTCCAGTCGAGTGCCACCAAATCAGAATCACATAGAGCTTGTGATTAGATAAGATAGTTTACAAGCCAGGATAAATGGGGTTTAAATTTAGCGGCGTCGTGGACCCACGTCCAAGCAGCGTGAATGCCAATCCCTGTTCAATCAACCTGTACCCACAGCCTGCGCGCGTCTTTGTACGCACTCACATGCGGCACGTTATAAATGCGGATTCCAAAAAAAATTGCCGATCCCTGTTCAAATGACCAACATCCATCAACGATCGTGAGGGCGACCACAACCGATTGTTCATGTGAGCAGCTCACGTTGACTTCCTTACCCTAGTATCTCGACCATGTGCACAACACTAGCGCAGAAAAAAGCGTTTTTTTAGTCTTCACACTGTCGTGTCCGGATTACTCCGCGATGTGCGTAATACAATATCGGTAGTACACGTCGGTCCTGCGACTGCTGGTATGAATGAAACTTAAATAAATCAGGTGTAGATGACCCAGGATTCCGAGGTGTGTAGACTAATCCTCGTCGTCGTTGGGGAGACTGTCCTCGTCGCTGGGCCCACTATCTGACTCGCCAACACCCCATGTTTGGGGCTCGCCGCTACAGTCGACCGGCCCCAACGCTAGGGTATTCAAAACCGCAAGCTGCTGCTGGGTTATGTGACAGCTGACGAGTGCGAGCGTTGGGACAGCCCATTCTGATTCTAAGCGTCGTGCCAAAGCACGCTTCAAAGTAGAGAAGAGTTGGGCGTCCCCAAGGGGGAACGAGAAGTGAGCGTGCTTGATGGTCAGAGATGTAAGGGTGGGTAAGACGATCGTGTCGGTCCCGCCGAGGGATGACACGTCCATTGCGTGCGCCTCGTGGAATGCATTCACAAAACCGTACGTATAACCGCCCGTCAGCACAACCTTCTCGGTACGAGATAGTCGAGGCAAGACCTCGAGCCATTCTACACCTTCTGCGTGATCGTCGCGGCAAAATAACGAGGCACTGAAGTCTACGATTCGGCTTAATGGTAGGCTGGACAGAAGGTGTCCAAAGCCTGGGGAAATCTCCACGATATCCCGCTGACGAGATAGGTGCCATGTCAGGGAAAGATAAAGGGTGAGCTCTTCTGAATCTAGCGTAGGGTGGGCAGTCAACTCCATGACGTTGTCGTACGACCGATTAATAGATGCAAAGTAAGGCGATTCTTGCCTATCGAGCTGACCAAAACAGGAGGATATGACATTTGCTAGAGGGGGAACTGCCAACGTGACTTCGGGGGTATGCCAACGCGTTACCGCCTTCAGAGTGACTCGCCTACAACGTGGCAGGTTAAGGTGGCGCATAAGGTTCGCACAATCCAAGACGAATCCCGTAAGCGAGATGTAAATTAAGTTTTGGAGTTTAAGTGGCGCGACGTCGTTGGGAGGGAGTGTTCTGATGTTAGGGGGCAGCTCCGAAATCGCGTGAGTAAGCGAAAGTTTTTCCAACTTGGTCATTGTCTGTAAAAGGGAGATAATGTTTTCTATGGATGGTCTAGAGGCCATGGGGATATCCTTGAGAACCAGAGAGGTTAAATTTCCGACGGAGGACAAGAGCTGCCAGTCGATGTGACAGGAATAAAGCTCCAGGCTTCGTAGGCATGGGGCATTCTTCATAGAAGGGTAGGTGTAATTGGGGAAGACCGAGAAGCTGGACAATATTAGTTCCTCCAAAATGTCGGGGGATCCTGTTAGAAACGGAGAAAATAGGTCTCCCAGGTCGCGGAAACGATCAAAAAGGATGATGCAAAGATATCGGATGTGGCGAATATGAGAGAGGGCAAGTCGTACAGAAGTCACAAAGGTATGGTCTGCGAGGTTTAGATGCTGTATTGGGACTTCAACCCTCAGAGGTGCGTTTCTGGAGCGCTCGAGCATGACAGCGGTCCACTGGGGCGGGCAAAACAAAATGTTTGTCCACAAAAGAGGACACTGAAGAGCCGCATCGCGCCAGGCCCTGCATACGTGGCTTATATGAAGGCAAGGTGGCGAACGGAGGGAAAACTTGACGTTGATGCGCTCGGAGCGGTGTATGAGGATGAAGATGTCGGTGAGCAGGATGTGTGGAAGTCGAGAGACGGGGGCAAGGGAATTACGAAGGGACTTCAGGGATTGGACACGATGGGAGTCTTCGGGGAGACTCAACTGACGGTCAATGTGGTCGAATGTCTTATCCATTGCTATTCGGAGAGGAGAGGAGAGGAGAGGAGAGGAGAGGAGAGCACAGCCATCAGCGCCTTGTGTGACTTAACGGCCTTGGCTGCCGCATTTAACGGCCATCACGACCAAGCAACAAAACTTTGGCAGGAAGAACTTGAAGTCTGGTCAGGACCCACGCTCTGTCCCGTATAACAGCGTCCCTGCAGGCTCCCCAATTCCCGCCAGTCGTCCAGTGACGGCCGCGAGCGTCTCTATGCCAGTCACGAACCCCACGCTCACACCCCACGGTACCCATCTCAACAGGACCTACTGTGTCCCGTCTGACATGACCCAGGTCGTCCAATCTCCGCCAGCCGCCCAGCGGTGGCCGCGAACATCTCTTCACCAGCCACGAATCCCAACCCCACGGTCACCGCCGATGGCGCCGATCTCACCTTTTTCACCGTGCAGCGCGCCAGAGCGGAAGGTGAGCGTGCGTACGCTACGATCAGCACGCTCACCCCGCGTTTGAGCTATTCCTCCACCCTGTACAGTGATGAATCTGAGGCCACGACCATGAACGAACGATCCAACCCACTCGCATCTTTTGCTACCCTCAGGCTTCCTCAGAGCGGGAGCTTGTCCGCACGGCGAAGTTCCTCTATTCACGACTCTTTTCGTCCCCACTCTCCCATTCCACCTACCCCATCACCCCCTCCCCCTCTCTCGTCCTCATCGGCAGTCTTGGGTTCCACATCTTCCTCAGATCCTCCATATTCTCACGGACAGATGATTTGAACATATCCAGACCGGACGATGAAGAGATTGAGGCCATGTTCCAAAACATCGTAAGATCGCGCGACCTGGGCAATTTGCCGCCTCTCACAATCGATACAAAATGGAGCATGGTGGAAAGTGACGAGAGATTGCGAGGGAAAGAAGAACGGGCGAGGAAGATCATCGAGCAGAATCGCACTGGCGTGATCGAAGAAGGGTCTCCCGAGTGGTATCTGACGAAGTTCATGGAGAGGTCGATAACTCCAAAGGGCGCTTCCGGTCTCCTGCTTTCGTTGAGGACCCATGAGATAGGGTGCGTTTCTCACTATTTCTCGGTCTCCCTACGGATAACTAATGAAGATTCTCGTTGTCGACGACAGATGGTTACAGCAACTCATCGCGATGAAAGGGATGCAGGTACTTGTGCAATTTATCTCGCACATGAGCCGCAAGGGGGAGCAGAGGTTTGTCATGTCTTCTTGTCTACACTTATTACGCTCAACGATACCTCAAGGACGGAAGCCGACCATCAGCTGGAATACGAGACCCTTCGTTGTATTAAGCAGTTACTCATTTCTTGGGTATGTCTTGCAATATATTGCGGCACGTTGCTTGACTTCCTCTCCAGTCCGCCACACAGGACCCTCGTACCTACGACCTTGTTCCGCAACTCGCGTCTTCTTTGAATTCACCTCGCTTGGCTTCTAGAAAGCTCGTCATCGAACTTTTGACTTTCCTGGTATATCGTGTGCCTGAGTCAATAAATCTCATCACTGGGGCTCTGGAGACTGTCAGCATCACGCACAATGTTGACAGCTCTCCGTTTGCGTATTGGTTCGCGAGTTTCGAAAGCTCTATTTTTGGGCGAATTACCCCTCTGCCGATTGAGATGGATTCTCCGGTTCATCCCGCTAGTACTTCTCATGGACCCTTTACACCATCCCTGGAAAGTGAGCCAGCTCTTGCAAGCATTGCGTCCTCTCCCGAGAGTCCCATGGCCGCGGCCAGTACGTCGTCTCATGATGAGGCAATTCACACCCAAACCCGCGCCAAAGTCGAGACACCTTCCCCCCCAGTTCGCCCTGACGTTACCGCTGCCCCCCGCGCGACATTGGTCGGCAAACAGCTAGCTCCATTAAATGGCGTACCTGTTCCTGATATAGATGTCCATTTATCTTCGCGTTCCAGGATAAAAAGCCTCCCTAAGAAGATGACGACTCCCTTCGGCCTGCGACGCTTAATGGCGCTTTCCACCCAGATGAACTCGCAACCGACTGTTCAGCCATCGGGTCTACCAAGCGTACGGCCGGAAGACCACATTACCACCAGCTTGAAGTCAAACTACAGTAATGCTACGACATTGTACACCTCACTAATCGGGTCTTCAAACCTTGGGGCAACACCGGGATCTCGGAGCGGATATCAGGGTTACGCAAGGGGTCCGGGGGCCCCTCCTCCATCAGTGCAGGTCAGCGTTGCCAACTCTGTTTCCGGTTACACGGCATTGAATAGTAACGCCCGCTTGGTGATTACCCAGGACCCCATAGGTCAGTCACGGCGGTCAACTGCCGTTTCTGGACAGATGCCACCCTAGTTGACTGCGCTGTCGCTTGACAAGTCGGCATCACGACCGGTGGAGAAACCTGTACCCAGCTCAGCGCGTAACAGAAGCAATTCTGCGTCAATCGTTCGTCAGGACAGAGCTGCCAAGCCTTTTTCTCATTCCCCCCAAGCAAGGGCCTCCGGTCTTGCGGTAATCATGGAAGATCAAGGCGCTCCAACTGGCTCCATAATGTGTTCAGCTACCCCGCCAATCGCGACCACAAGGAAGACTATGGGAGGAAAAGTCAATGCCACCTCTGTAATTCTCTCCCCAATACTGCCCAATGGCATTCCTCGCACATCCTCGATATCTAATATTAAACATTCAGCAGTACAGCCCCGAAAGCCGATAGTCATGCCCGATCAAGTGACGTCACAGCTCGCCGTACCATCGTCGTATCAGCCAGTGAAAGGACGACAATCTGTCACTAGCTCAGCGCTCAAGTTCAGAACTGACACCTCTGGCGTGGCAGTGAGGACAGATACTCGGGGCGAATTTAGGGGTTACTCCACTGGCGCGAAGGTGCCCCCTACATCGTCGGTTAGTGGCGCTGTTACCTCCGCTGCATCATCGGTGTAGAATAGCACTTCTCGCCCCCCTTCGAGGATTAAGATCAAAGATCTCATCGGCCGACATAAGCAACAACAAAATGCGAGTGATACGCCTTCTATTGCGCAAAGCGCCAGCCTGTCTAAATCCCCATTATCGGGGTCGTCTGCGACAGCCCCCTTGGCTGGAAAGCCCGATTCTAATCGTATTGACAGCGGACTATGATCCCCAGGGGGGCAATCCCGATTCTAATCATATTGACAGTGGCATAGAGTTGTGGGACTATGACCCCCAGGGAAGCGATCCCGATTCTAATCGTATTGACAACGGCATAGAGCTGTGGGACTATGACCCCCAGGGGGGCACTCACAATCGTCGGAGAGGCTCTGAAGCCTCTGCGAATGGACATAGCAGTCCTGGCGATCTTAGGCCATCTTCTGCACTTCCAACCAATTCCCTTGTCGGTGCTGGTAGACGGATGTCGATCCCCACTGCCGCAACCAGCCAAGTTGCCTCTACCGACCGACCCGCAGGTAAGGCATCCCCGACGCGTGGACTACTCTTAGATTCGATGTGCCCGGACGGCCTCTCGTCGATACAGAAAGCCTCATGTATATAAACTGATATGGAATGCATTTCTAACCTAGGTTGATTGTCAACTCCTTGCTCCACTCATTATTCTTTTATCTGCGGGATTGATATTCGCCCTCAGCCATACCATGAGATCATTGAGCCCGCGTCAAACCGGGGCAGGTTGTGCAGTAGCGAGAGTCGCTGCCACACAACTCTCGACACAGCATCGTGACAGACACGACATGCCAAGCTCGCCGCAGATACTAACACCTCATCTTTAACTCGTCTCGCTCCGAGATTCCCCCTCCCTACAGCCTCCATCGGAAGAAGTCCCGTCCACGGATATCTTCTGTATCTGGTCACTGTGGTCAGGACCTATGCTCTGTCCCGTATGACAGTGGCTATTAAAAAGGCAAGCCATGACTTGTCCGCGAAACCGTTGGCCTGGTGTCTCCGCACGTTGCTGGGCCTTGAGCAACTTCTGATCACTGTGCTTGTTGTCATTGATATCCAGATGGAATGGAGCCACATCACCCCTTCCTGCCTAAAGCAGGTGCTCACGATAGTCCATGTCAAACTTGCCTCCCTCAAGGTGCAAGATAAGGTTGTGAAGCACAAGGCAGCAACAAACAAACATGAAGGCCCATTCCTGGTGTTCTACAGAACAAAACTGGATGGGGAGGCTGTGGAGCTCACAAAGTGCTTGAAATCGACCTTTGAGCAGCCCTATTGCATTCTCAGCACATACTTGGATCTGTACAGCTGATTAGTCAAATCAAGCTATCAGACTGCATACCTTTGACATGTAGTAGTTGTAATTTTTTTGATTGAGGGTGAGTTCACTGGCCACTGGCTTCTTGAATGGTGGGACACACCAGGACTCAGCTGGGTAAGCTGAGTCCACCCATGCCCACTCTCCAGGGGTAAAGATCTGCTTATGTTGCTGGAAGAGATGAGTAGAACAGAAGACTGATGAGTCATGAATGCTGCCTGTGTGGTGGCTGTGGCCAATGGCATAGTCTACAATGAGAAGGGAATTGGGAAGCATGACGAGCTATAATGAGCATCAGCCAAAGTAAACTCAGGAAATAGGAACTGTACACACCTGGCAGTCAAGTGAGTAATTACAGTTCTTGTCAAACCAAGCATTGCCAGGCTGCTGGAACAATGCAAACTTGGTGCCATCCACCACAAGGTACCCATCCCTCCACCCTGTACAAACCTTCCCAGCCACCCACTCCTTTGCACTCTCCTTCTCTTCAGATGTGGGAAGATGGATGAGCTCATCATGCAAGGTGAGCAAAGCAACCATGACATGGTTGGTTGAGTTGACAACTGTGCCAGGACTAACACCTGCCCAATGTCCAATAGCTTTGGGACTTGCTGCATTACCATAATGCCCAGCACAATACAGGAAGATGGTGAGTTGAGTTTCAACTGGAATCTGTGGGGCATTTGAATTGTTGTGGAAAATATGGT
>Ga0137394_10000133_pt1 | contig 50204 bp, 42 predicted proteins | sample czobulk116metaG_FD_108278 | JGI IMG/M metagenome (GOLD analysis project Ga0137394, IMG submission 108278) | Vadose zone soil microbial communities from Angelo Coast Range Reserve, California, USA - czobulk1.16 metaG | ecosystem: Environmental > Terrestrial > Soil > Vadose zone | place: USA... | reverse complement strand
CCGCCGTACAGCTCGCGGCTCGAGCTGAGCGTTGGACGGTTCCGCCGTACAGCTCGCGGCTCGAGCTGAGCGTTGGACGCTTCCGCCGTACAGCTCGCGGCTCGAGCTGAGCGTTGGACGCTTCCGCCGTACAGCTCGTCGCTTGAGCTGAGCGTTGGACGCCTCCGCCGTACAGCTCGTGGCTCGAGCTGAGCGTTGGACGCTTCCGCCGTACAGCTCGCGGCTCGAGCTGAGCGTTGGACGCTTCCGCCGTACAGCTCGTGGCTCGAGCTGAGCGTTGGACGCTTCCGCCGTACAGCTCGTGGCTCGAGCTGAGCGTTGGACGCTTCGGCCGTACAGCTCGCGGCTCGAGCTGAGCGTTGGACGCCTCCGCCGTACAGCTCGCGGGCGCGCCGGGATCACCCGGATGCCGGTAGCCATTCTGCCACCGGCTCAAAAATCGACGTTAACTGCTGACGCGACAATAAGAAACACGCTCCCGCTTCCCTGCAATTCGCAAAACCCGTCAACCAAACGGTTGACGGAAAACGCCCCGCCAACCCGCTTGAAACTCACAAGTCGTTGAAAAACCGAGCAGCGCGAATTGGCACGGGCCGTGCTTTATAAGCAGCCGCTCGTCGATCACTTTTTTTCACTGAGACGGGAGTGTGTCCAAACCCGAAGAACCGCGGGCTTCAACCCGCAAAAACGAAAGGAGTATGTATGCCAAAGTCAAAACACATGAAGGCAGCGCTGGGTTTGAGCAAGGTATCGGACGCCGATCTCGTATCGCGTTCCAACGCTATCTGGACCGGGATGACTGGTAATCCGGCTTATCCCAGTCCACCGGTCGACCTGGCAAGTTTCAGGTCGGCAATTGACAGCTACGCCGCCTCCATCGTGGCCGCTCTCGATGGAAGCAGGAAAGCCAGAGTCGAGCGAGACAAGCAACGAGAAGCCCTCCTCTCGATGTTGCAGTTGCTCGCACGTTATGTCGAGATCCACTGCAGTGGGGATATAGTCACGTTCTTGTCGAGCGGATTTGAGGCCGTTTCCCGCACGCGTACTTCGCCCCAACCATTGCCCCCGGCCAGGATCCTCAGAGTCGAACAGGGCAACACCGGCCAGCTGCTGCTGGCTATCCAGCCTCTGCCGAGAGCGCGAAGTTACGAAGTGCGTTACGCTCCGCTCGGCTCTGGCGGCACGCCCGGTACATGGGCGACCGCCACTTTCACCAGCGCAAGGAGGGCTGCGCCGGTGAACAGCCTGACGCCGGGCACGACGTATGCGTTTCAAGTCCGCGCTTTAGGCCGGCTGGGCTACACCGACTGGAGCGACTCCGCCACCAGAATGTGCACATAGGTGGGGATGCGGACAGGGGAACCTGGACCGAACCCCTGTCGATCTTTTGCAAACGTTTCAAACTCAAAGCCGCGGATGCAGATTCACGTCATCCGCGGCTCTTTTTCTATTTCTATTGACCGAGGTAAACCAGATTCTCGAAGGACCGGTCCTTAAGATATTGGTCCAGGCCCCAGCGTTCGACCTTCGGAGGCAGTGATAGAACAAAGTGCAAGCCCCGTCGAATCCAGAGCCGGAGCTGCCTATTGGAACGACATCCGGCAGGATCAACATAGACAAAGCCCCGCATCGCACGGCCGGTGAAATCCATGGGGCGCGCGTGGGGCTGTGAAAGCGCTCGCTCGTATTCATTTCTACCCACCCGTACGACAACTCTCCGGCCGACAATCCCGCAGCACATGTGTCCGTTGACCATGATGGCAAGCCCACCAAACATTCGTTTGTCCTTGATAGTCACCCCTTCAGAGTCCATTACTTCTCCAGCCAGGATCTCGCGAAGCCGGTGGGCTACATCATGATCGAATGGCATCGATCAATCTCAAGCGAACGGGTTTTGGTCAGCGCTGCGGCCATATATTAAAGGAAGCGGGACGTCCAGAAGCCGCAGATAAACCGACAATTGCCCGCGGTGGTGATACCAGTGATTTAAGATCCGCGACCGCAGCAGACCCGATCGCGGTGTCGTGAAAACCTCTTTCCCTCTCAACGTCAGACGCAACACTCCTGCTGCGGTCGTATCGTTGATGCGATGAAGGTATTCCTCGGCGGCACCGAGGCTCGCATCAAGAGCAGTGAGCAATTCTTTTACGCTGTTCGGGTTCGCCGGCTCGAAATTCGCCTGCTCCGCGTCAAACTCGTCCAACTGTGCAAGCCGCGCAAGGTCGCCGGGAATACTGGCCACATGAAGAGCAAGTTGACCGAGCGACATCGACTTCCGGCTTCCAGGACAGCTTGTCTCCAGGGACGCGTTCGATTGGGCGTCTGGTGGTAGCACTATACCGGTCGAGGATGGTTGGGCCGGATGGTTAGGCCGATACCAGGCCGCGCTCGCGAACATTGCTGCTGAAATCCAAGCGCAAGCAACCAAAACAGACCAATCGGCTGATCGATTCGTCAGAAGTGCAGGTCTGTGTGGTGGGACGAAGAAGTCTCGAGGGCGCGGCCGGTGAACTTGTGCAGGCGAGAAGCCCGACAGGTACGACTACAATCCTGCCAGTGCTCACCTTTGACCTGCATCTAACCCAAAGCAATACAGCAACCTAGGTTTGAGCAACTGACTCTTAATCAATAGGTTGGAGGTTCGATTCCTCCACGGCTCATTCCCTTCCGTATCAAATAAATACACCAAGCCTCTTAACAGCTGGTTTTTGGCCTCGCGCCAACCCATCGGTTATCGGTCTGGGCGGGTGGCAGAACTTCAAGTTTCTCTTTTCCGTCGGTAACGGCATCATCTATGCCGTTGTGGCCTGACAGAGGAGAACGGACTAGCGAGGCGAGCAAGGCGGAAAGTGTTTACGAAGCGAGCCGCCGCTTTAGAGCGGTCAGGGTACCGGGAGTTGCTTTGATCGTGAGACACACGCCTTTTTCGTCATAGGACTCTTTCAGCACGTGAACGTTTTTGCGGATCTCGGCGAGCACTCCTTCCTTACCGTAGGAAACCACGAGATCGACTTGTGTCATGTTGTCTAGAAAGAACCTTACCAGGCGCTCGTGCAGGGCCTCGATGTCCTTGGGATTGAGTGCGGACATGGGAATGGCATCGGGAAACTCTCTTTTCAGAAGTGCCTCTTGCGCGATATCGACGGCATCGATCTTGTTCAGGATGAGAAGCGAAGGAAGGTTTCCGGCGTCGATACTCTCGAGAACTTCTCGCGTGACTTGAATGTGAGAGCGCAACGATGGATCAGATGCATCCACTACATGAAGTATGAGCGAAGCATCCAGCGCTTCGTCGAGAGTCGATCGAAATGAGGCCACGAGATCATGCGGAAGGTTTCGAATAAAACCAACAGTATCGGAGACGAGGATGCGAGGTTGGGTCTCCGGCTGCAGCGCCCGAACGGTCGTATCGAGGGTAGCGAAAAGTTGATCGGCGACAAGAACGTCGCTCGACGTGAGTGCTCGCATGAGAGAAGACTTACCTGCATTGGTGTAACCGACGATAGCAACTTTGGACAGACCTTCGCGATGACGACGACGCTCGACTTGTTCTGTGTGAACGGCATCGAGTCCTCGTTGAAGTTCGCGGATACGATCGCGCACTTGCCGGCGCTCTAGTTCGTGAAAGGATTCGCTGACGGCTCGGGCGCCTCGCCCGCCGCCTCGTCGCTCTTTGGCGCCGACAATGCGCTCACGAGGCGCGAGATATTTGAGACGGGCGAGTTCCACCTGAAGCTGCGCCTCTTTGGTTCGCGCATGTCGATGAAAAATTTCCAGAATGATCGCCGGCCGATCGAAAACATCCACGCCCGTTGCTTCTCTAATGTTGCGAACTTGTGTCGTCGTGAGTTCGTGATCGAAAACGACGCTGTCGACTTCTGGAGGCGCTTTCACGAGCGCACTCAGTTCTTCAAGTTTTCCCGGCCCGATGAGTGAGGCCGCAGTAAGCGACGACATTTTCTGTGTGAGCGTCCCCGCGATTTTCCACCCCAGCGTTTCGATGAGCTGTCTAAGTTCCTGAAGCGAAGCATCGCGTTCCCTGGCGTCTGTTCTCTGGAACTGAACATCAACGAGAATGGTTGTAGGCATAATGTCGGACTCGGAAGGATTTAAAGTGGACGAAACGATTGTCACCGGCTTGCAAAATGGGAGACGGTTGCCGATTGCACCAACGCCGCCCATTTTGTCCTTCACTGGCCGCTGGCAACCGCCAACTTGCTGGGGCCTTTGGCTTCCAGGGTCTTCTCGCCGCCGATGTTCACCTTGATCTGCTTGGGTTTGGCTTCCACCTTCTTCGCGAGGCGAATCTTCAGCACGCCATTGTTATAGTGGGCGCTTATTTGCTCCAGATCGACCGAGTTGGGCAGCGTGAACGACCGTGTGAAGGTTCCGTATTGCCGCTCGACCCGCTGGAAATTCTCCTCTTTCTCTTCCTTCTCGAGCGTGCGCTCGCCGCGGACGGTGAGCGTGTTGTTCTCGATGCTGACATCAATGTCCTTTTCGTCGATACCCGGGACTTCAATCTTCAGGATAATGTTGTGTTCGTCTTCGTAGACATCCACGGGCGGTGCGAAATTGGCGGTTGTCAACGCGTCGCCCGGGCCTTCGGGACTGTACGACTGTCGAAAAATACGGTTCACGCGGTCTTGCAGCGTGGAAAATTCACGATTTGTCAAAATTGTCATAACGCGGGACTCCTCAGTCCAGAAATCTTGGAAGTAGGGTTGAAGCGTCAATTCAGTGGGATTACTATTGAGTCTGTTTTTATAATAAAATATTAGTGATCTATTGTCAACAATTAAACCACTTCTTTCTTTGAACGACTTGAAACGCTATGAGGCGCGGTCTGTTCCTGTTCATAATGCGCTGGGACCCCTAAAAAGATAAGGAGGCATCGCGGTCCACGCACATGGACGTGATGTCTCCGTACCGCCTGAACTCGCAGCGCTGTCGTGGAAAGCTGAAATACGCGGGTGAACTTCAATGGCTCGGATTCTCGGCAGAACAGCTTTGGGACCAGCCGATTACACAGCCAGTTGGATTACTCCCATTTCTTGCGGCGGCCGGTGGGTCCAATCGGACATCCCCAACTGGAGCATCAAAAAGTGCTCCACCCGCCGCATTGTGTTGCACCGCCGGCGTGTTCGATGGGACTTCGATTACTTCACATCAATTCTGAAACAAAGCTTCGCACGACCTCCGGTGCTATGCGCAGCTGGCGGTGCGCCAGAGGTCCTCCGTGTTCCAGAACGGGATCGGCCTGGTCGAGTGAAGGCAGGTCGGTTCTCTGGAAGAATTTTCCAATCGGAATCTCATCACCCCAGAGCAGGGCCCGCTTCGTCGCCTCGTGCCAGTCGGACGAATCATAGGATGGATCATCTTCAAGTTTTCTGACTCGTTCCTTGAACCAGGCATAGGTATTGTCGTGGTTGTAGGTAACGCAGGGACTGAATACATCAATGAAGGAGAATCCCTTGTGAACCATGCCCTGTTTTATCAAATCCATGAGGTGTTTCGGTTCAGCGCTGTAGCCGCGCGCCACAAATGTAGCGCCTGCTGCAAGAGCAAGTGTGATGGGATTGATCGGCTCTTCGACATTGCCGTAAGGCATGGACTTGGTCTTCATTCCTTTGCGGCTGGTCGGAGAAGTCTGACCGGTGGTCAGGCCGTAAATCTGATTGTCCATCACGATGTAGAGGAGGTCCACGTTGCGCCGCATCGTGTGAATGAAGTGATTCCCACCGATGCCGAACCCGTCTCCGTCGCCTCCCGTCACCACAACGTGCAGGTTGTGGTTTGCCATCTTTACGCCGGTGGCTACCGCCAGCGCGCGGCCATGCAGCGTGTGCATCCCATACGTATTGATGAAGCCGGGCAGATTGGAGGAGCAGCCGATACCGCTGACGGTCACGACGTTGTGAGGCTGGACGTTCATTTCAGCGAACACTTTCTGGAGCGAAGACAAAACGCCGAAGTCGCCGCAGCCGGGACACCAGTCCGGGTCGACCTTTCCTTTGAAATCAGTCAACGTCAGCTTTGCAGGTTCAAGTACAGTCGCCATTTTATCTCCGTTCGTAGCGTCGGGCCCACCGTCCGGGTCCCCACGTCCTACACCATGATTTCGTGCATCGGCACGGACAGCTTCGCCTTGCCTGCCAGTTGTTCTTTGACCGCTTCTACAAGGTGATGCGGCATGAAGGGCTCGCCGTCGTACTTTCTGATGTGACCGTTCGGGACGTAACTGGTTTCGCTTCGCAGATAGCGGGCGAATTGCCCACTGTAGTTGTTTTCCACGATGATCGTGTGCTTCGAAGATTTGAGAATGTCGACGATGGCTTCTCCGTGCAGCGGCACGAGCCACCGGACCTGAAGCTGGTTGGCGGAAATGCCTTCTTCGTTCAGGATTTCCACCGCTTCGCGGATCACACCTTTCGTGGAGCCCCAGCCGACCAGGGTGACGTCCGCGGTTGATGAACCGATCAGAACCGGTGGCAGGACCGCCGCCTCGATACCGGCGACTTTCCGTTGACGCTTTTCCATCATCGCTCGCCGCTTGACAGGGTTCGTGAATTCGTCGCTGATCAGTACACCGTTTTCATCGTGTTCGTCCGTCGAGGCCGTGTGCATATGGCCGGGTACACCCGGGATGGCGCGCGGAGAAATGCCGCTTTCCGTGATCTTGTAGCGCTCGTAGCCGTTGCTCCCATTGTTGGGATCAGCGTAGACGATCAGCTCTGCGCGATCGATTTTAGTGTCGAAGCTGAGTTGTACGGGATCGACCGACGATCGGCCTTCCGAGAGCAGGAGGTCGCCGAGAATGATTCCCGGGCATTGGAAACGGTCGGCAAGATTGTGCATTTCGGGAACGAGTTTGAAGCAATCAAGGATGTCGGTGGGCGCCGCGATCAGTTTTGGAAAGTCGCCGAATCCCGCGCCCAGCATCTGCCATAGATCTCCCTGTTCGGTTTTCGTCGGCACGCCGGTGGACGGGCCGGCTCGTTGCACGTCGATGACAACGACTGGAGTTTCCATCATCGCCGACATGCCCAGACCCTCGGTCATCAATGCGAACCCGCCGCCCGAAGTTGCACACATGGCGCGGACACCGGCATGGGCGGCGCCGATGGCCATATTGATCACGCCGATTTCGTCTTCGACCTGCCGGACAACGATGCCCGCTTCGCGCGCATGCGCCGCCATCCAGTGCAGCACGCCAGTGGCGGGGCTCATCGGATAGGCACAGTAAAACTTAACTCCGGCCGCGGCGCCTCCCATGGCGAGCGCGATATTTCCGGAAAGGACAGCGTATTGGGTGTCCCTCATCGGAAGCGGAGACGCAAACGGCTGGAAGGTCGCAGCTGCATAGTCGTAACCGGCACGGGCAATATCGAGGTTCTCGGTTACAACTTTGGCGCCCTTTCGCATGAACTGTTGGGTGAGGATCTCTGCGAGAGGCTCAAAATCTACGTTCATCATCTGCAGCGAAGCGGCCAGCGCGAGCGTGTTTTGCTCCACCTTGCTGCGGCTTCCCTTCGAGAGTTCGTTCACCGGAAGGGGACAAAGCTGCGCACCGTGCGTCCGGACGCCGGGCTTGATCGAGTCGCCGTTGTAGACAACCGCAGAGCCGGCCTTCATCAGACCCAGGTGCCGGTCCATGGAGTCCTGATTGAGCGGAATCAATAGATCGATGCGGTCGCCGAAGGACGTCACCTCTTCGATCCCCGCGCGAATCGTAAGAAAAGTATGCCCGCCACGAATGATCGACTGATACGCGTTGTAAGCGTTAATGTGGAGTCCCCGCCGGGCGAAGATCTTCGCGAAGATGTCTCCGGGTGTAGCCACACCCTGCCCTGCGGCTCCTCCTATCGCGACCGCGAAAGTACGGTCCATAGATTGATCTCCTCTTGGCCTGGTCGTTGAATCACCTGGTGAATGCCCACAACAGCGCACCCAGCGCCAGACATACCGAAATAACCTTCAGTACTTTTACGCGCCTCTCGAACCTGAACTTGTCCTGTGCTGCGTTCTTCTTTAACCAGGCTTGCCAAATACGTTCATCGAGCTGCGGGTCGTTTGCCGTCTGTATCATAAAGTTTCCACCACTTAACTAATAATGGTTACATTCTACCGCACAATTGAGATTGATGATATGAAAACGTTACTTCTCATGGTTAAGTATCCGGACTGGAACTTAGACAAACCACTGTCGCAAATGAGCGCTAACTAACCTCCAGGGGTTAGCGCTCATTTTTGTTGTGGTCCGAGATGGACCTTTGGCGTCCTGGTTATCGGATTAGATTCGGAAGTGTTAACGGTAAGAGTTTCGGAGCCTGGTCACTATGGGTTTAGTGGCTTGGAATACTGCTTTATTGCCACAGGAAATCCGCGAGCAAACCCTTGACCGATGCATTGATGAAGCCGTCCGCGATGGCGCTGACGATTTCAGGCAGGTCGCTTACGAAATGATCGAGCGAAAGCAAAGATGGTTCGCTCAGATCAAAATGCTGATACTGAAATACCACCTCACTGTATCCGAAAAGGGACGCCATCGCTCCGTCATATCGATTCCAGCGTGACGAAGGAGATAACGAGAATGCGGAAAATGAACTCGGACGAAGAAAGCCGTCTCGTCGAAAAACTGCGAAAGATCGAAACGCTTTTTGCGCGAACGACGAATCATGGAGAACGGCAAGCCGCGGAAAGCGCATTGGATCGAATTCGGCGGCGCCTCAACGAACTGGAACGAACCGAGCAACCTGTCGAGTTTCGCTTCTCGCTACCGGACGGTTGGTCGAAGTCACTGTTGGTCGCTTTGCTGCGCCGTTATGGTCTGAAGCCATATCGATATGCCGGTCAGCGTCGAACAACTGTGCGGGTGAAGGTGGCAGCCTCGTTTGTTGATGAGGTCCTGTGGCCCGAATTTCAGGAACTGAACGCGACACTTTGTTCACACCTCGATTCTGTTACCAGGCGCGTCATTCAACAGGCGATTCACGGCGGCGATACAGACATCGAGGAGCGGCCCGGGCGGGAGCCGATGGCCAGCCAAGGAGAGAAACAGGACTTCTCGGTTGAGCATCAGAATGCTTCAATGCCTCCTGGCTTTCGCTGAAGTGTCCCCGGATGAAGCTTATGAGCTCGAGAGACTCTCGGACTCAAGGGCAGTTTTGGGCGGAAGCCGCGTACGCCGACAGTATTTTTCGTAGCGCACTCGGCGACCAAGCCGCGTCCCGGGCCGCACTGCGCGAGGCGGTAAAGCTTAAACCGGAGTACGCACCTGCCATTCTGAGCATGGATCTGTCGAATACCAGCTCAAGCGCCGGGCCGCGGGGACGCGATTGTTTTTCCTCTCCCCAAGCTGGAGCTAAGGGGCCTTGCCGACACCCTCGCGTTCGCCGTCGAATGTGTAACCCGCCGCGGGCGAGTCCAACGGAGCGAGGCCCTTTCTGTCGGCTCCGGCGCGAAGGAGGCCGCGGATATTTTCCGGTCCGGCCACCCCCGACTGCATGAACCGCGCCACAATTCCTGCCACGTGGGGTGAGGCCATGCTGGTTCCAGAGAGTCTCGTCGTGCCTCCTCCGAGCCTGGTGGAAAGAATCCCAACGGAGGTCACGGCGCAAAAGACTGATGTGTTCTCCCGGTCTTCCCCGGGCACCGAGATCGTGACCCCAATTCTCGTGTTCGGATCGAATTTCCCGTCGGTTGTAAAGTAGGACGCTGTATCGGCTGAGATCCTTCCCTGGACAAGAAAACAACTATTACTGCCATCCAGGGCCGTCGTGCTCCCTACAGCAAGCACCTCAGGATAAGTCGCCGGCACTTCCTGGTTCACCTGACTGTTTGAATCATTGCCCGCGGCAACAACAACCACGACGCCATCGTTGTAAAGCCGCTGTATGAATGCTCGCAAGGGAGGATTGTCTTCGAGTGAACCGGGGCGTCCGAGGCTCATGTTCACTACGCGAATGGGGGGCACGACGGAAGAGTGGTTGTTGAAAACCCAATCCAGACCCGCCATCACTGCCGAATCCGACCCTGTGCCCAGACGATCCAGCACTTTCACGCAGTAGAGTTTCGCATTGGGCGCCACGCCGACCACATCGATCGTGTTGTTTAGTGCCGCGACTATTCCACTCACATGCGTACCGTGACCGTTGTCGTCCTGGCAGGAGGTTCCGACGGCAGTGAACGATTGAGCGGCGGGCGCAAGATCCGGATGTGTGAAGTCGACGCCGGTGTCCACTATAGCGACGCCAATTCCGTTTCCATTAGAGATACTCGTCGGTATGCCGACCCGGCGCACGCCGGCCGGTATGGTCTGTGGCGAGGCGAGAATTGAAACTGGGCTGTCCCCGACAATCGGTTGCTGAATGGCATGCATCACACGATCCGGAATGATCGCGGCGACCGAACGGTCTTGCTGCAGGGCCGCGACAGCATTGGCGTCGAGTAGACTCACCGCAACCGCATCAACAACCGTGTAGTTGAAACGAACCAAGGCCCCCACGCGCTGGACGGATGAAGCTCTGGCCGCTGGCGGCGTTCCCGGCTGAAATATGACGATGTGACCCGCTGGAGCTTCCGGGACTTGAGCGGTTGCGCTCCATACAAAGATGAACACCATGGCAGCCACATTTGCAGCCGTGCGTATGTACATTGCGATGCTGTGGAGCGATCCAACCGCGTGGTTTGCGAGTGATTTCATAGTGCCTCCCAAGAACTTCATATCCAAGTTTTGGTCTGGCTTCCTAGAAATCCCGCGGGGAAAAGCAAAGCGCGACGAAAGCCTGCTCTCGGGCCGCAGCGGTGAATCCACAAGTTAAAGGAAGGATGCTCTTGCCGGCATTATTAAAACCCAGGTGCCGCACAGTCCAATACTCGGCCGCCGATGTCGATCGCATTCCAATCAGGCATCGACGCGACGAGTCGTCTTCAGACCGATCCGTTCCTGCCTTGGTCAGACCTCATCGAACTACGCTAATAATCGTAGTACCGACAAGTCCTCTTCGCTGCAGGCGGCGCACCAACTCATCGCTCAGCCGGACATCGCGAAAAGTTAGGAAGAAATGCCGCCTGCCCCCCAAGAAGCACATGTTGTTCTGCGGGCAGCCCGGACAAAAATGTCCAACCGGCCGGTACAAAATCCGTTCACTTAAGGAGGCGTCTGACTGTAGCGGCGGTCCGTGACCGCCGACAGTCTTGCGGGCTGCGAGATCGTCCGCGATCATAGACCGCCGCTACAGATGATTTCGTCTTAAGTGAACAGTGTTGGGATTAGACGTGACAGCCAATGTTGGAACACTGGCCCAACATTCCCCTTTGGCGTTGAGATGCCGGGCCATCGCGAGCAGTAACGCCAGGCCGGCTCCCGTCGCTTTCGATCGGTCGAGGATGGCGTGGTACACGTCCAGATAGACCCAGCGGCCGATGAGCGGGTAGAGAGCTGGCGGAAGCCGCCAAAGCACAAAGCGACCTGGCCGAACGGCGCACGACGAGCAAGGTGGTCTTGATTCCGTAGGGCGCGAGCAAGAAAAGATCTGACCAATGCTCAATTCCCAACCCTCAACCGATTAATTCAGGGAATTCGGAGTCTGTCCCCCGAATTAATCTGTCCCCCGAATTAATCGGCTGAGAGTTGGGAATTGAGCATTGGTCAGATCTTTTGTGTTTAATTTCAGTCGATCAGGTGTTCCTGGTCATCGGTTCGATCCCGGTCGCGCCCATTAAGTCTAACCTCTCCAGCACGATGGTTTTCCCGGCCTGTTGTTAATTCACCTGATTGTTGGCAGCTGATAAAAACTGCCCAATTTTGCCCAATTCGTTTTCCAAACTTCCCAATTCCTTACCTAACCGATCCGTCGCGATCCCCTCGTTCTCGTCCATGCCGACCGTGTAGACAAACTGCATCTTCACCTCGGCATGTCCCATCATCCGGGCAATATCCAGGCCGGATATATATGGCTGCGTAGATTTGCGCTTGGTGGCCTTGCCGAAGGCGCCATTTGCCGCCTCGGGGATGATGATCTCTGCAATGAGGTTCCCTGGATTTGTCCTCACAGCCTGCGCGCTGGCTGCAGTCAGCCGGCAAAGGACCAGCGCAATGAGTGGTGACAATCTGCAATACAGGCGCATATGGTTCATGTCCTTTCCTCTGCTCGCGCAGTGCTTCCTGTAGCCGAACACTTTCGGACTCTGTCTTGATGCAAAGGTGGTGCCAGTCGTGCAACGCAGCGGAGGGCGACGCAAAACCAACGGGTTTTACGGCCTTACGAACGCCGGCGTTCCGACAATGTGAACAGCGATTCACATTAAATTGTGGATCGCTATTCACATCGGAAATACGATTCACATCTCGAACCGCTCCGATCCCAGCAATCCGGTGCTGCCGCATCAAGTGTTGCTGGATGTCCACTATCGGTGCGCTACGTGCACCCTTCATCAACCGAGAAGCAGGTTGAATCGCGATGCTTTTTGACTCCCCGATATATTTCTTGTTCTTAATCCCCGTCGTGCTTGCTTATTGGCGCTTCAATCGCCGCCAGCAGAACGTGTTTTTGCTGATTGCGAGCTATTTCTTCTACGGATGGTGGGACTGGCGTTTCCTCGCCCTCATGGTCGGCAGCACAACCATGGATTTTCTAATTGCGCAGAAGATTGCGTCAGGCCGTGTGGTTGCGATCCGCAAAAGATGGTTTGTCCTGTCGCTCGTCTTGAATTTTGGGATCCTCGGTGTCTTCAAATACTTTAATTTCTTCATGGATTCCTTTGAGAACGGCCTTGCTATATTGGGTATCCATTACATTCCTCTTCCGCTGATCCGGATCCTCCTCCCGCCCGGCATTTCCTTTTATACGTTTCAAGAAGTGGCTTATATCGTAGATGTCTATAAAGGAAGGATTGAACCCGCCAAGTCCTTTGTCGAGTATGGGCTATTCGTCAGTTTGTTCCCACATTTGATAGCAGGTCCTATTCAGAGACCCAGTCATTTGCTTCCACAAGTTCAAAGCGAGCGTGTCTTCGATGCGGATCGATTCTTTGACGGCATGCTGCTGATCTTTTCCGGCCTCGTGCGCAAGTGTGTAATTGCGGATAATTGCGCTCTTCTGGCGAACGCGGCGTTCGGCGGACAGCTCGGAGCGCCAAATCTCTGGATCGTTCTGATTGGAACGTATGCGTTCGCCTGGCAGGTGTATGGGGACTTCAGCGGTTATAGCGATATCGCTCGTGGAAGCGCGCAGTTGCTGGGCTTCCATTTCATAGTCAATTTCCGTCAGCCTTACTTGTCAAAGCGGCTTCGGGAGTTCTGGCGGCGCTGGCACATCAGCCTCAGCACCTGGCTTCGGGATTATCTCTACATCCCGCTTGGGGGCAGCGCAGGTGGCAAATGGGAAACCAGCAGAAACCTTCTGATAACAATGATCCTCGCGGGGCTCTGGCATGGCGCGGCCTGGACGTATGTCGTTTTTGGCGCCATCCAGGGAGTCGCGCTACTGGTGGAGCACATACTATTCCCGCCCAAAGACAAGCCACGAGAAGGAGCCTCGCCAGAAGGCTCCTTCTCTGTTTGGATGCAGCGGATCGTTACCTTCAACGTTTTTTGTCTGACGCTGCTATTCTTCCGCGCGTCTTCACTGAGCGCAGCCGTTCAGATGCTCCGTGGGCTGTTGAACTGGCAGTGGCGGAGCGAGTACCTGGCCGCCTTCATGATGCTAGGTGTTTTTGCTCTGCCGCTACTCATCGTGGATCTAGTCATGGAATCCGGCGACCAGGAATATCTATTTGCGAAGTCATCTTATGCCGTCCGAACCGCGGTAGCCGCGGCCGCGCTCGTCGTGCTTGCAGTTTTTACGGGAAATGATTCGTATGCGTTTATCTATTTCCAATTCTAGATCCCCGGCTCTCGCTTACGCGAGACTGTTATGCGGCATCTGCGTGGGTTTTGTCGTCTTCGTAAACGGTTTATCCGCCTATCTGCTGGAGCACCACTCCCTAACGTATCGACGTGTCTCAAACCAGCTTATTGAAGCGGCTGGAGCCCGCCCGACGGAACCTGGCCAGCCGGCGTCAATTGTAATGATCGGGAATTCCTTATTCCTGGATGGCGTTCAAGTAGACCGGCTGCAAGACCTGACGTCCAACAACTTGCGGATCTATCCCATTTTCCTTGAAGGCACCGGCTACTATGACTGGCTCTATGCGCTGCGGCGTATTTTCAGTGAGGGGGCAAGACCACAGGTGGTTGTGGTCCAGCTCGAAGTGAACAGCTTTCTTTGGAAAGGGATACGCACGGAATACTCTCCCATGTTGTTCTTTGACGCAGCTGACTTGCTTCGGGTAGGTTCCGATTTAGGCTTCGACCGCACGGCAAAGAGCAGTCTTTTGCTGGCGCACTGGAGCGCGTTCTGGGGCGCGCACAGCATCGTTCGGACGCAGATCCTTCGTCATGCCATCCCCCGTTTCGGAGACCTTTTCGCGCTCATCTCGACACAGGGAAAGGATCTGATGCAGACACAGCGAAACATTCCGATCGGTCCGGAGTTTGAGGCAATCGCTGAAACGCGATTAAAAAGCCTGCAGGGATTGTGCAAGACCTATGGAGCCACAATGGTAATGCTGGTTCCACCGACTCCATCGTCGGAAGACGGCGTCCAGAAGCTTGAACGCGTTTCGCAGCGGATTGGAGTGACGACCTGGGTACCGATCGATCCCACTGCACTCACCGCTCAGCATTACTCGCCAGATGCGTTGCACCTCAATTCCGAGGGCGCCGCGCTCTTCACGTTGGCAATAGCGCGCACCTTCGGCCACCTTTATAAGTCCGAAAAGCCATCATCCGCTCGCAATTGAATAAGCGTCGAAAACCTGCATATTCTCCTCTTCAATTCCGATCCGTCTTTTTTCGGGTGGAGCGTGAGGAATGTTACGCTTGTTTCTCCCTCCATTTCCCTACGATTGGGCAGATACTTCGCTGACAGACGCTCCGTTCGAAACCGTGCTTCAGTATTGTGATAGTGCGAGAAGAAATGAGAGTTGTCTGCGCCATTTTGCTGTTGGTGTCGGGTGTCTGCAGAGTTTCCGCACAGCAGCCCGACGTCGCGAAAGCCAACGATCCATTGGCGGAGGCGAACGCTATCAACTTCCAGGATTATTACCAGTCGACCTTCTACGCGGTCCCTGACGAAGTCCCGTTGATCTTGATAAACGCCATGAATTTGCGCGGTGTGGTCGTTTCGGGACGCCACGTTGTCCGGGCAACGCTGCCACTCATGATCTCAGCGGACGGCGACCCGGATCGCCGCTACCGATCCGGGCTGGGAGACCTCACTATTTTTGATGCTATTGTGCTGACGCGCCGAAATGGTTCCACGCAGTTTGCCATTGGCCCGCTTCTCGTTGCGCCTACCGCGACGCACAAAAGCCTGGGGGCCGGAAAATGGCAGGCGGGAGCGGATGCCGTCATCGTGAAAACCACGGGGGATGGGAATCTGTTTGGAGGCCTGGTCACGGCGCAAACAAGCTTCGCCGGCGATCGGGACCGCAGAATAACGAGGCTTGCGACCTTCCAGCCCTTATCCTTCTATCAGATCGGCGGCGGCTACTACTTCCGATCGACGGCGATCTCGGTCATGGATTTCAAGGACAACCGGTATCTCTTTCCTATCGGGTTGGGGGTAGGGAAGGTTTTCAGGGTGGGCGATGCCGTGGGCAACGCATTCTTCGAGCCACAGGTCACCGTGTACGCCAAAGGCCTGGTGCAACCTACCGTTCAACTTTTGCTAGGCCTCAACCTCCAGTGGTTTAAAACGCGATAAAACAAATTCGACTTTGAAGATTGTTCTCTGGGCAAAACGTCCTCCCAGTTGTTGTTACTCACATAGGGTGTTTTGAACCTGTGAGCCTTATGGTGTGGGGATTGAAACTTGAGCGCGGACAGTTTTCCCGCTTCGCTCATCCGCCGGTGTGCCTCGTCCCAGCCGGGAAGCTCGTCGGCTTCGGTTTCCCAGTGAACAACCGAGGCCTCGTCGCACCATCGAGCCAGGTTCGGCACGACTCCGGCATGAACTTTACTATTGCGGAATGCCCGCATCGATTCGATGTCCTTCCAGGCGCTCATCGTCCAGAATGCCCGGTTTCGATCGGCCAGGAACTTCCCTCGCAGGAACCCTGGCGCTCTCTCAAGAGATCGCCTTAACTTCCTTGTTTCCCAGTACAAGCGGGGTAGAAATCGGATAGACCGAAGACGAAGACGGGTCACGGCAATGATCCTCAACTTGATGCCTCCTGCCCAGGGGATCTAATGCGAAAGTCTTCTCATTCAAGACTAACGCATTTGAAGAAACCCTGCTTTAGACCCCCGTCGTCCCGTGTTTTTTGTCTCTGAAATCCAAACGCGATTGTGGTAATGTCTTTTCACCCTTTTGGATAAAGGGACTTCCAGGAGCGAAGTTTTTGGCACGGAATAAGGCCACCGCCCCGCTCACCGGGTGTCATAACCAGAAATAAAACCAATGAACGACCTTCGTGGGAAAGCTGTCCTCATCACGGGCGGCACCATGGGAATTGGGCTTGCGACAGCGCTTGCGTTCGCACGGCAGGGAGCGCTTTGCACGCTGACCTATAAATGGGGAACTGCGGACCTGGAAGAAGTTTCCGCAAAGTTCCGCGACCAGGACCTGCCGGCGCCCACCATTATTGAAGCCGACGTTGGACGCAGCGAAGATACGGATGCGCTGCTTCAACAGTTGCGTCAGCGCCACGATCAAATCGAAGCCTTTATTTCCAATGTTTCTGTCGGCCAGGTCGTGCGGGATCTCGACGATTACGAACTGCGGTCGCTCTTTGGAAGCATCCAATACAGCGCATGGCCGATGATCGAATACCCACGAAAAATCAAGCAGGTGTTCGGGCGGTACCCGCGCTACATTGTCGGGCTCTCCAGCGGCGGTCCCGATCACTTCTACAAGAACTACGACTTCGTTGCCGCGTCCAAGGCCGTAATGGAAACGCTGTGCCGTTACATGAACTACCGGTTGTTCGACGAAGATGTGCGCATCAACGTGGTTCGGTCGAGGCTGGTTCGCACCGAATCCCTGCGTGAGACCTTCGGCAGAGATTTCGAGGAGTTCGCCGAGCGATTCAATATGGAACGCCAGTTCATCCCTTGCGAGGAAGTAGCCAACGCGGTCCTTGCCCTTTGTAGCGGACTGATGGATGGCGTCAGCGGTCAGGTCCTCATGGTCGATCGCGGCACAACCTTTTTTGACAACCTGATGCGTCTATATAACGAACGAAACAAACTCAAGCTTTGAGCGGGGCTCACAGAAGGAGTCTTATCTGTGGAACGTGAAGAAATAGCGTGTGTTGTCCGTAAGCACCTCGCCGATGTGGTCGGCGACCTCAAGGAATCCGATATCGATATGTCACTCTCGATGAAAGATTTAGGCGCGACCAGTCTGGATATGGTGGAAGTGGTCTCGTTAACGATGCGGGAACTGAAGGTTAAAGTACCGCGCTCCGAGTTGGGCAAGCTGACGAACATGGACGGCCTGGTGGATCTGCTGCACGCATCGATGCTCGAGAAGGTGAAGGCGGCGCCAACCACGTGATAGGGGATTTTCGTGGCAGCACCGTTCTGGTAACGGGCGGCACCATGGGCATCGGCCTGGAGACCGCGCTGGATTTCGGTCAGCGGGGGGCGCAGTGTGCGATCACTTACAAGTGGGGCACTGCCGACGAAGACGAAGTCTACCGGCGGTTCGCCGACCAGGGCTCGCCAAAGCCTCTCATCATCCGCGCCGATGTCGGGAACGCCGACGACACCGGCACGCTGATGCAGGAACTTCGCGGACAGTGGGAGCGCGTCGATATCTTCGTCAGCAATGTCTCGGTTGCGTTTGTCGTGAAAGATCTTGAGGACTACTCACTCAAAGCGCTTTCGAAAGCAATCGAGTACAGCGCATGGCCGATGTTTGCGTATACCAGCCGGATTCGAGAAATCTTCGGCCGGTATCCTCGATACGTGGTTGCCATGTCTTCGAGGGGCCCGGATAGTTACGCGAAGGGCTACGACTTCGTGGCGAGCTCAAAAGCGGTGCTGGAGACGATATGCCGTTATATGAGCTATCGGCTTTATGATGAAGATATAAGAATCAATGTTGTTCGAGCGGGCGCGGTTCGAACGATGTCGCTGCGGGATACGTTCGGTGATTTCGAGGAGTTCGCGAGCAAATTCATGCGTGAGGAGCATTACACCCAGGCAAAAGAGGTCTCCAACTGCGTCGTCGCGCTATGCAGCGGCCTGCTGGACGGCATGCGGGGCCAGGTGATTTCAGTCGACCGCGGTACCTCCTTCCTCGATAACCTCATGCGTCTCTATGACGACCGGGAGCGCCTCGGTTTGTGAGGCCTTATGAAAATTCTGGTCACTGGCGGTAACGGTTTCATCGGTTCCGTTGTGGTTCGGATGCTGCGCGCCCGGGGTCTCGCCGTCCGCTGTCTGGTGCGGCGCACCTCCCGCCTCGATCGCATTGCACATCTCGGCTGCGAACTCGTGGTCGGAGACCTTCTGGATTTCGCTTCGCTGGCGTCCGCCGTAAAGGGCTGCAATCTCGTCATACATCTTGCCGGTATTGCGAAGTGGAATCTGATCCATTCACCCTTGATGTTCGATGTCGTAGCCGGTGGGACGCTAAATGTTCTGAAGACGGCAACAGACGCGAGAATCGAACGCATGGTTTACGTCTCCTCCACCATTGCTCTCGCCGGAACGCGCCAGCCCGCCCTGCGCAACGAAAACAGCAGATCGCCGCTGCGCCTCGAACGCTACGCGTATGCCCGCGCGAAGCATCAGGCGGAGGAGTATTGCACAACATATGGCGACCGTATGTCGGTCACTGTCGTCAATCCCGGCGAAGTGTACGGACCCAACGACATTGAACTGGTGACGGCGGGAAATCTGATCGATTTTGCAAATGCGAACCCTGTGGCCGTGTGTAACGGGGGAACCAGTATTGTTTACGTGGACGATGTTGCTGCGGGCATCATTGCTGCACTTGAGAGGGGTCGTAACGGACAACGCTACATCCTGGCCGGCGAGAACGTCACGATACGGCGGCTCGCCGAGCTCACCAACGAGCTTCTCTCGCTGACGAAGACCTACGTCACTCTTCCGACTCCCGTAGTCCGTGCGGCGGCATGGCTGGGACGTATGTTTCACGTGCCGCTGCCGTTCAATCCGAATGTGATTCCGTACGCGACACTCTATTGGTTTACAGACAACAGCAAAGCTGTACGCGAGCTGGGCGTGCGGTTTCGCAACGCCGAATCGACTCTGCTGCCGACACTGGAATGGTGTCGGAGTACCGGGAGGGTTCCAGCAGGACGGCGGAGAGCTGCGTGACACAGGAGTAAGTTCATGATTTCAGACCCATTCCAATATAGCCTCGAGGATTTTTACATAGGCGAAAACCAGAACCCGCTGATCCCTCCGGAGGACTTCACCGAGTGGTTGAAGGCCGGCGCGCGCACAATAAGCCTTTATGAGCCGAAGCTCCATGGCGCTGCAATGCCGCGGGTCCAGATGGAGTCCGACGGAAAACTCCTGTCCGTCATCAATTTCACTTCGTACAACTATCTTGGGCTCAACAAACATCCGGAAACTATCGCGGCAGCCCAGGCTGCCTTGCTGGAATACGGGACCGGAGCCTGTGGCTCGCCCCTTCTCTGCGGGATGACCGATCTCCATGCGAAGTTCGAGGAGGAATTGAGCAGTTTTCTGGGGACCGAATCCACCATCGTTTATACCAGCGGATACATCGCCGCGCTGGCAGCGTTGAGTGCCGTGTTGCGTCGTGGAGATGTCGCTATCGCAGACAGCAAAATGCACATGTCCGCTGTCGAAGGGGTGCGCCTCTCCCGAGCGAAGCTCGCGACATTCGAGCACAATGATCCTCAGTCGCTGGCTCAGTGTCTGGATCAGCACAAAGGCAAGCGGCGGCTCGTGCTTCTCGAAGGCCTGTACTCGATGGACGGCGATTTCCCGCGGCTTCCTGAATTGCTGGATGTGACGGAGTCACATGGCGTGGACGTGTTCCTTGATGAGGCGCACTCGATACTCACGTGCGGACCGAGAGGAGCCGGAGCGGCCGAGCACTTCGGGGTCGCCAGCCGGATCGGCCTGAAGTATACCTCGCTCTCGAAAAGCTTCGCGGCCCTGGGAGGCGGGGTGAGCGGATCACAGCGGATAATGGACTACGTGCGTATGTATGGCAATGGCTACGGTTTTTCCGTCGCGCTGCCGGCGTCGGTCATTGCGAGTCTTCGTGCCGCGCTCACAGTCGGAAAGACCGGTGCAAACCTGCGTGAGAGGCTCTGGTCCAACGGTCAATACCTGAGAACGAAGCTAAACGAAATCGGCGTGGACACCGGCCGCTCTGCCAGCTTTATCGTGCCCATAATGATTGGGTCCGATCGCAAACTGATGTATGACCTCTGTCACCAGATGCGACGGCGCGGCTTGTTCCTGCCGCCGGTCGATTATCCGGTCGTGCCACAGGATCAGATCCGCTTCCGCGCTTCCGTCACTGCGATGCATACCCGGGAAGACATCGATGAGGCGCTCAACATCATCGAGGACACGGTGGTGCGTGCCCTCGGTAAACGGACATGACCATCGTCTACATGTTTCCGGGGCAGAATTCGCGCTATCCCGAGATGATCGATCGTCTGCGGCAGTGGAGCGGATGCGACCGAATTCTCCAGGATGCTTCCGACGTTCTCGGGCGTGACCTCCCCTCGCACTATCGTGCCGGCAATCCGCAAATGTTTTCGCACAATCGCGATATTCAGCTTGGCGTCTTTCTCGCTGCTTACATTCACAGTGAACGGCTGGCTACCGAAGGCATCCGCCCGGATGCTTCGCTGGGTCTTAGCCTTGGTGAATACAATCACCTCGTCGACATCGGCGCCCTGTCGTTCGCAAGTACGTTGCGCCTTCTCGACGCCCGGGGCTTGGCATATGAGAATGGTCCGCGCGGTCTGATGATGTCGGTGTTTCCGTGCGGCCGGGAGCAGGTGAGACGGGCACTGGGCGAAACGGCCGATATCTCGATAGAACTTTCCGCGAAACACTTCGTCATCGGCGGTGAAACGGCATCCGTACAGGCCGCGGCAGCCTGGCTCGAAGAAGAAGAGTTCGTTGAGGCGAGGGTAATCGATGCCGCTTTACCGATGCACTCCCGTCTCTTCCGGCCGGCAGCGAATGCGTTTCGCGAAGCCCTGGAGAAAACGGAGTGGGCGCCGGCGCGGAAGGCGTATCTGCCTAACGTCGATGGAGAGTTCCTGATCGCTGCCCGCCCCGAAGATTTCGTGGATCGCCTGTACCGGCATGTTTTCAACACGGTCCAGTGGGCACGATCGGTCGCTGCCATCGTCAATCGTTACCCCGATGCCATGGTCGTTGAAGTTGGACCCGGACGCATTCTCTACAATGCCGTCAGCCGCGAGTACAAACACGTGCGCTGCTTCTGCACAGACGATCCCGAGTCGGTTCGGAAACTTCAGGAGGCTCACCATGCCGCTTGAAGGACTGGAGGCGATCGTGCGATCCGGAACGCGGCGGATGCTCTGGCAGCCGTCGGCTTCTGCTCGCAATGTTCATATTGGCCGCGATGATATTGAGCACCTGATTCCGCATCGTGATCCGTTTCTGTTCGTGGACAGAATCACGGCGATCGATCTGGAGTCGTCGTTGCTCCGGGGAGAACGGTTCATTGACCCGGAGGATCCGATATTTGCGGGACACTTTCCCGACCATCCCGTTTATCCGGGAGTCCTTTTGGTCGAAACGATCGCGCAGTTCGGGCTCTGCCTGCTTTATTTCAGCGGGAAACATACATTTGAGGTGTTTCGAGATGAGCGGCCACCACAACTTCGCTTCATCCGGGTTCACCATGCGGCATTTCTTTCCGAGGTCGGACCCGGCCAAAGGGTCGATGTAACTGCATCCGCAATCGAGCGGAACGACTATACGGCAATCTGCGCCGGGCAGGTCACGAAGGATGACACCATTTGTGCGTTTGGTGTGATGGAGGTTTACTTTGTTGAAATCTGATCGCATCGCCATTACGGGAATGTCGATTAACACCCCTCTCGGAGACACGCTCGAAGGGTTTCTCGAAGCATTGCTGGCAGGACGTTCGGCTGTTTCGCACTGGAAGAAGATCGACACTTCGCGAATCTACAGCAAGATAGGAGCGGACCTGAGCGACTATGATATCGCTGCCAAAGTGGCGTCGTTCGAAGGCCGCATTCCCAGCGACATGTTCAAACGAATGCGGAAGCTGATCCAGTACGTGCCGTGGTCCACGCGGCTGACGATTCTGGTGACACTGGATGCGTTTCTGGATTCCCGCCTTGCCGAAGCAGGTTTCGATATGACTCTTGTGGCCGCCATCGTTGCCGGCCACAACATCAATTTCAATTATCACTACGAGCAACGCCTGCAGTTCGCCGAGGAACCCGACTTCATGGATGGCATGCTGTCCTTGCATGGACTGGACACGGATCATGCCGGCTGTATTTCCGAACTCCTCGGCGTCCGTGGGCCGATCTATACCGTTGGCGCGGCCTGCGCGAGCGGAAACAGCGCCCTTCGCAGTGCAGTAGACGAGATCCGTTATCACGACGCTCAGGCGGCGATCGTCGCGGGTGCGGTGGTGGATTTTTCGCCTCCGGACCTCCATGCGATGGCCCTGATGAACGCAATCGCTTTCGAGAGTTTCAACGACCGGCCGCAGGCCGCAAGCCGGCCGTGGGACATCCGTCGCGAGGGATTCGTTCCCGCTCACGGCGGAGGCGTGATGGTGCTCGAGCCCCTCACTTCGGCCGTCAAACGCGGGGCAAAGATTTATGCGGAGATCGTTGCTGTGGAAGCGAACTCGGACGGCAGTCATCTGCCGCAGCCTTCGGAAGAGGGCCAGACTCGTTTGATGCGCCGTGTTCTCGAAAAAGCGCAGCTGGAGCCCGAGCAGATCGACTACATCAATGCGCACGCGACTTCGACCCCGCTCGGCGACATTACGGAGATTCGTTCGATCAAACACGTGTTCGGGGACCACGCGCACAAGTTGAAGCTCAACGCGACGAAATCCTTGCTGGGTCATACGTGCTGGTCGGCGCCGATCGTCGAAAGCATTGGCGCGATTCTGCAGATGAATGCGGGGAAGCTGCATCCTTCGATCAACATCGACGAGCTCGATCCGGAAGTCGATCTGGAAATCTGCCGGGGCCATGTGGTCGAGACGCCGGTGAACTATGTGATGAAGAACTCCTTCGGGTTTGGCGGCATCAACTGCGTGAGCATTTTGAAGAAGTTTGACAGGTCGGAGTTGTGAGGGCGAACAATGATCTTTTTTGTGACAGGCGGGTCGAGGGGAATTGGGGAATCGGTTGTCCTTGAAGCGATCCGGCAGGGGCACGACGTGGGATTCACGTATCTGAACAGTGAAAAGCGCGCCATGCAGATCATCGAGACTGCGCGGCAGCTCAATCCCGACTCGAGCTGCAGGGCCTACCAGCTGGATGTTCGAAGCGCGGCGGCCGTCGAGGAAGTGGGCGATCGTTTTATAGCTGACTTCGGCTCCATCCAGGTTGTCGTCGCGAATGCGGGAATAAACAAGAACAACCTCCTGGTGCAGATGTCCGACGAGGAGTGGGACGACGTACTGCGCACGAACCTCACCGGCACGTTCTATGTCTGCCGCCAATTCCTGCCGGCGATGCTGGCGAATCGTTTCGGACGATTCGTTCTGATGTCATCGCTCGGGCACAGCGGCGTCTCGGGACAGGCGAATTATTGCGCCAGCAAAGCGGGGCTTCATGGACTGTGTTCCTCGATGGCGAAGGAGTATGGCCGGAAGGGGATCACTACCAATGTTGTGGTGCCCGGATTCTTCGAGACGGACATGACTCGCGACGGGATGTCCGAAGCCAACAGGAAATTCTGGATCCAGTTCTGCCCCGTCGGCCGCACCGGCGAGCTGCGCGAGGTCGCGCACGCCGTCATGTTTCTCGCATCGGAGGGTGCATCCTTCATCAACGGTCAGGCGATTCCTGTTACCGGGGGCCTCGATTGGGCGCCCTGACTTAATCAGCGCTCATTCTTGCATCGTGGTGTTTCCGATTCGCTAACCCGGCCACAATGGAAACCAGATCCGGGACGGCTACTGGTTTCGAAACATGAGCGCGATATCCTGCCTGGAGCGATTTCTTTCTGTCCTCCGCGCTGGCAAACGCTGAGAGCGCGACGGCGGGTATGTCCTTCGAATCGGCGGGCAGTTCCGAACGAATCGCCTGGATGAGTTGGTATCCGTCCATATCCGGCATTGCGACGTCGCTGATGAGAACGTCGGGCTTCTGATGATTCAGTTGAGCCAGTGCGTCAGCCGCCGACGATGCCAGGATCACCGATGCGCCATAGTGCTGGACTGCTTCGCCCAGCATGCACCGTGTGTCCTGGTCATCTTCGACAACCATAACAGTCAGCCCGTCCAGGAACTCGGAGTTGCTTTTCTTCTGATCGGTTTCAACCTGCCGAAATGCCGGAAGTGGCAGTTCCACTGTCATGGTCGTGCCCTTTCCTTTGCCCTCGCTCTGCGCAACGACTGTACCGCCATGCAGTTCCGTAATGGTCCGGACGATATTGAGACCAAGCCCGAGGCCGCCGTACTTCCGGGTAGTAGAGGAATCGGCCTGTCGGAACCGATCGAACACGTATGGCAGGAACTCCGGACGAATGCCCTCGCCTGTATCGCGCACGCGTATGTCGAACTTGTCGCCAATCCGTCCAAAATCGACGCTGATCTCACCGCCCTTTTCAGTGAACTTCAGTGCATTCGTCAGCAGGTTATAGATGACCTGTTGCAGGCGGTCGGGATCCGCAAAAATCTGGCCTGGCCCATCTGCCTGTGTGCGAACATTTATTCCCTTCACTACTGCCGCAGGACGAATGGATTCTACTGCAGCGTCGATGATCGTGTTGGGCTCGAGCCATTTGGGAGCGATTTTCACTTTTCCAAGAGTGATGCGGGAAACATTGAGCAGGTCATCGACGAGTTGTAACTGGGCCTTTACATTGCGTTCGATTACTTCGTACGCTTTTAGAGCCTTTTCCTGGTTCAATTGTCCGCTATGCAGAAGGTTTGCCCATCCGTAAATCGCAGTCAGTGGTGTGCGAAGCTCATGAGATAGCGTTGCCAGGAACTCATCCTTGGCTCTATTCGCTTCCCGAAGTTCCTCCTCGGTTTTCTTTGAATCGGTAATGTCGATTACGGTGCCGATGAACCGGATGGGTAGCCTGTCCGGATCTTTCCCTTTGAAGGTAACTTTGCCTTTTTCCCGGACCCATTTCAGGATTCCATCCTGCCGCACCACGCGATAGGCGATGTCGTAATCGCCGGTCCCGCGAGGATCAAGGGATTGGTTAATCGTGCTGTGCACGCGCTCGCGGTCGTCTTGGTGGATCATCTCGAGGAAAATCTCATAGCTGGGTTCGCTGCGGGGAGGCAGCCCGAAAATCATTCTGGTTCGCTCATTCACCAAAAAAGTATTCGTGGTGAAATCCCAGTCCCAGGTGCCCAGTTCGGTCGCTTCCGCCGCGAGGCGCAGTGTTTCTTCGCTGTCGCGGAAGGCTTGCTCGGTACGTTTTCGTTCGATGCCCTGTGTGATGGCTGAGGCGACGGACGCGAAATTATCCAGCAGGTCTTCCTTCAGCCGGTGGCGGGCAAAGATTGCCATGACCCCGATGACTTTGTTGCCCTGCAACAAAGGGTGGCCGGCAAACGAGATCATCCCCTCGCGCTTTGCCCATTCCTTATCACTGATGAACGGATCGACCTGGATGTTGTTCGTTACATGCCCCTGACCGGTGGCAGCGATTCGCCCGATCTTGAGAGCGCCCACAGGAATCCGGCTGTGCGGGCCGTCGAGGTGCGTATACATTCCAGCGCTGGCGTGAAGCTCGAGCATATTCTCGGCCTCCTTGATCAGCCATATGCGGGCGAAGGCCGCATCCGTGTGACGAACCACAGCTTCGGCGCACTCATGGAGAATGGTGTCGAGCGGCGCATCGGTTTTGGACAATGCATTGGACACATCAGTGCTGAACGCGACCGCCCGCTCGAGGGATGTCCTGGCTTCGAGCGCCTTGTACTGATCCGTGGCGTCGTGGAAAAAGACCGTGAGGCCTTCCTCAGACGGATAGGCGTTCACTTCATACCAGTGCCCCAGACACGATGAGTAGTAAGGAAAGCAGACGTGGATGTTGTCGTCGACCGCGCGGTGGAATTCAGTCCAGACGATGCTTCCAACCGTCCTCGGGAACGTCCTCCACAGGCTTTTCCCCATGAGAACTTCAGGCCTGCGCGGAGCGAGCGCAACAGCTCTCCTGTTCAGCTGGGTAAAACACCACTGAGTGTTGAGTGCAAAGAAACCGTCGCTGATACGATCAAGTATGGTGTCCAGGCCATTCTCGAGGCTTGGCTTCTGAATACTCAAAGGGATCCACCTCTAATACCTCCCGGGTCGGATCCTGTGAATCGGCCCTTTACTATCAGTCTTTGGCGAACTGGTCCCAGGATGCAACTGCGTTTTTCTAACGAGCGCGAACTGGATTGGGTCTGAGAAGCCCAAAGTGAGCAACAATCTGGCAGCCGCACTAGTGGGATATCTACAAGAGTATCACGATCTTGCCACAGCATTCTTCGTCGATGATAGCGACGCACCAGTCTGTCGTTCGCCAAAATCGACCGTGGGACCATCATCATGATGATTGACGAACCATCATAATGATGGTGCTCCCAACGGTCGCCTTTCGTTCCAACGTCTCTCCAGGTCCGACAAATCACTGCTTTAGTTGCCGCGCTTTCGTCCTCGCGCCAGGAAATGGAATTGCATTGTTCCACAGCGGCTCGAGGTTTTCAGAAATCAACGAGCAGGGTTGAGCTTCAGTTCAATCCAACAATTCCAGGAAAGGAGAAACTTCATGAAGAATACGATTGCTGCTCGAACTTCAAAGATCCAACGGTCCAGTATCGAAGATATCTCGACTGTAGGTACTGAGCTCAGTGACGAGCATCTTCAGTTGGCATCCGGCGGCCTCAGGAAGATTGAAATAATCATAGGCCCGGTCACAACCGAGATAGCTGCGAGCTGTACTTACAACGACGACACAGACTGGCGTAAAGACGATTGATATGTGAATACCAGGTTCAGGGGCGCAACCCGCGCCCCTGTTTTCTCGTTATTGGTCGTATACGGAGATGGTTAGATATGATTCTTGTACTCACAGAACCTACGGATCCCCACGCCGACCACATGGAACAGAAGCTGCGGCAGCGCGGCGCCGACTTTGTTCGCTTTGATCCCGCGCAGTTTCCTTCGAATGCAGAGGTGTCGCTCTCGTACACAGTGAACGGGCAGCTTCGCTCCAGGCTTTCGCTTGGGAACGAACATGTGGATCTTAACGATCTGGACTCCGTATGGTATCGCCGCCCCGGCACTTCTGTCCCACACGAAGAGATCACAGACAAACTCACCAGGGACTATGTCGTCGAGGAGTGCAGGAAGTTTATGCACGACACCTGGAACTCCATAGACTCTTTGTGGTTGCCAGGGCCTGAATCCGTGATTCGACGAGCGGAGCTGAAAGCTTCGCAGCTCAAGGTCGCCGCTTCAGTCGGTTTTGAACTGCCTCCCACGCTCTTCACGAACAGTCCGGACGACTTTCTCGATTTTTACCGGAAGCACAATGGGAACATCGTGAGCAAGCTTCCGAGCAGTTCGCTCTACAAATATATTGCTAAAGACTTCAGCCGGTACACCCAGGTCGTCTCGAGGCGAGATGTCGCTTATGCGCGCTCGGTTCGCTTGTCCCCCGTTATCTTTCAGGCCTACGTGCCCAAACGTGTGGAGTTGCGTATCACGGTTGTCGGCGGCGAAGTCTTTGCCGCAGAAATTCACTCGCAGCACAGCAACCACACGCGACACGATTGGCGACGCTACGACCATTTCCAGACACCGTATTTTCCACATGAATTGCCCGGTCATGTGCAGCAACTCTGCGTCGAACTGGTTGAACAACTGGGCCTCTGCTACGGCGCTATCGACATGGTTCTCACACCCGACGACCGATATGTATTCCTCGAGATAAACCCCAATGGCCAGTACCTCTGGATTGAAATGATGACTGGCCTGCCGATCAGCGACGCTATATGCGAGCTTCTAATATCCGGAAAGCGCGCACGCCAATCCGCACGGCAACCCTTGCACACTTATGCCGGATGAAACGAATGGCATTTGATATTTCCAAGGAGATGGCAATGAAAGAAACGGTAGGACAAACATTGGAGGAGACGCTGGATTACCTCTTGGCGCTGGCCCGGGATGGTGTTCGACCCGACGAAGCCCGTTCCGGTCTCCAGCCATTACAGCTGCGGCATTCCGAGGTGGGAATCCAGCTGATCTGGGACGAGGAAGCCTACAATCAGTCCGTACATTACGACGCTCTCCTCCATTTGCCGGAGATGGGAACCGTATCCTTGAGCTATTGTGACGATCACGCTCTCCCATGGCCGCTGCGCGGGGTTCATCGTTTCAGCGATGCAGATCTGGTACGCGTTAATAACAACGTCCTGAAGGTGGATCAGGCTGTAGCGTGCCTGGATTTCATCTGGGAGGAATCCCGAATTACCGACCAGCTCGTCGAGGTATGTCTGGTCCAGGAAGAGCTCGAGAGAAATCCTGTCGACCTTTCCGATCAGGAACTCCAACTAGCCATGGACAGCTTCCGCAGGGCGCGGAAGCTGTACAAAGCCGAGGATACCTACAGCTGGATGGAGCGGCGAGGCATAACCCATCAACAGCTCGAGCGCTTCGCCGGCAATCAGGCCACAATCGCAAAGTTGGTCGACCGGCTTGTCGCGAACAGGGTGCAGGATCACTTTGATAAACATTCAGCCGACTTCGATACCGCCTGCATAGCTCGATTTCGCCTATCGGATGAAATGAGCGCCGTGGAAACATCCGAGAAGATTCGTAGCGGCGAAGTGACCTTCTTTGATGCTGCACAATACGGTTTCGTTGCGGCGAAGCCATCGCAGCGGTTCACTGGTGATCTCTTCAGTGTTGTCCGGCGGCGAGAGGCGCCCGCGGAGATCCGGGAATCTTTGTTTGGGTCTGCGCCGGGTTCTATATTAGGGCCGATCCGCGAGGAAGGTGGGTATGCCATCATTCGCGTTTTCTCCCTTACCGCTGCCAACCTGGACGAGCCGACCCGAAACATCATTAAGAAAATTCTTTTCGAAGAGTGGTTGGAGCAACGCCGGCAGGCGGCAACTATCGATTGGATGTGGGGAAACCTGAACAAAACGGCTCAGGGCGCCCGAACCGACGCGTCTCTGAACCTTTCACCGAGATAAGAAAATGAGGCTGTCGTCTTTCAATGTTGCGGCAATGCTGTTCATGCTGACGATTGGAATCGGGCTCGGTGCTTTAATGTTCCGTAACACACCCGAGATGAGCGCGACAGCAGACCCACCGCCGGCGCCGGCCGTTTCTGTATCCTCGCCGGTTGTCGTGCCGTCGCCGGATAAGGCGGGCGGGCCGGAAGTGAAAGGGTCAGATCCGTCCCAATACGTGGCCGTGATCTTCGCGCGGCAATCCGCAGATATCGTTGCACGGTCTGAAGGTAGATTGGAGGCGGTTTACGTGAACCTGGGCGACCGCCTGAAGCCCGGCGACGTCATTGCCAGAAGTGAGTCACGCTCCATCGCCCAACAAGTACAAATGGAAGAAGCCGTATTGCGCTCAGCCCAGGCCGAACAGCGCAACGCGGAAGCGGAGCTCAAAGACGCCGAGAGCCGCTATCGGCGCCGCGACCAGCTGTGGGCATCCGGACTGATCTCACAAGAAGATTTGGCAAGCGCCAAAGTTCAGATTGAAAGAGCAGAGACCAGGCTGGAGGTGGCCCAGGCCCGGGTTGCCGAACAGATGGCCCGGATTGAGGAAACCAAAGAGTCCCTTGCCAATACCGTGGTTACAGCGGCCTTTGCTGGAACCGTGGCAGCACGATATCTCGATTCGGGTGCGACCGTACGTTCCGGTACACCGATTATCAGCCTCATAAAGTCTGAAGATCTGTGGGTCCGATTCGCGATTCCTGAAGCGCAACAAACTGCCATGAGCATCGGCTCTCTCATTCGTTTCCAAGCCGACGGCGTGACCGTAGTAATACCTGGGGTGATTGAGTATGTTTCTCCGGCGCTCACAACGATCTCACAGGAGTTTCTCGCAGAAGCAAGATTGAGAGTGCCTGCCTTTTTGCTCGAGCAAATTAAGCCGGGTGCCAGCGGGATAGTTTCATTGGCCACATCGGCCACCCGGGGACTGTAACAGGGAAACCCTGGAGGAAAGCAGTGCCAAACGAATCGACTATTTTCCGGCAAGAAGCTCTGGAGTTCCAGTCTCGTGGACGAGTTGCTAAGAGCGACGTGTTGCGTATTTCTCCCCAGGGGACAAACTGGGCCTATTGGCTGCTTATCGGTTTATTCCTGGCAAGCTGCGTGTACGTGGTCTTCGGGAGAATTGACGAATATGCAACCGGGACGGGGGTCATCAGGGAAACGGGACGTTCCATTGTCACCGCGATCACGGGCGGGACCATTCACGATATCGCAGTACAGCCCGGGCAGACGCTGGAGGCTGGGCAGCCGCTACTGCACTTTGATGATTTTCAAGAACGAATTGAACTTGAACGACTCCACAAAGACTTCAACTCACAGCAAGTCAACCGGCTGAAGAATCCAAACGACCCGATTGCCCATCAGCAGGTCGCGTCCCTTAGAACGCAAATTGAGACCGCTGAAAGGCGCCTCAAAGAACGAACACTTCTTGCGCCACGCGCGGGCAAAGTGCAGGACATTCGTATTCGTCCCAGTCAGTTGGTGAATCCGGGCGAGTCACTGCTGACCATCGTGGGTGAGAACGATTCTCTCGCAGTGATCGCAATCCTTCCGGGACATTATCGGCCGCTCCTCAAAAAAGGCGGCGCGCTGCAGCTCGAGCTAAACGGGTTTCAATACGCCTATCAGCGCGCGACGATCGATGCGGTTGGAAACGAAGTTGTTGGCCCGAACGAAATTCGCCGCTTTCTTGGACAGGAGATTTCTGATTCGTTGACCTTGCAAGGCTCGTCGGTCATCGTGCAGGCACAACTGCCATCGCGAAGTTTCGAAGCCGGCGGCCGCCGGCACGAATACCACGACGGAATGCAGGGGACAGCGGCCGCACGCGTGCATTCTCAAAGCATTTTGGTCGCGCTCGTGCCGGGTTTGAAAGCATTGTTGGAGAGAAACGATGAATAGCCCGCTTGTTGATCGCTTTCCTGCGTTGCGCAGGCTCCAAGCCAAAGGCACAACCAGGCAGATCCCTTTCATCCAGCAATTGTCGGCCACAGACTGCGGCGCAGCGTGCCTGGCGATGGTGCTGGCTTATTACGGCAAGCATGTTTCATTGGGTGAGATACGCGATGTGAGCGGCGTGAATCGCGACGGCGTGGATGGGTTGACATTGTTGAAGGCCGGCCGCTGGTACGGATTGCAGGGTCGAGGTGCCAGGCTGAATGTAGACGATTTACGGTACGTGGAAAAGGGAACGATTCTGCACTGGGAGTTTTCTCATTTTGTCGTCTTCGACAAACTGCGAAAGGACGGCGTTGAAATTGTCGATCCGGCTTGCGGCCGGCGTTTTGTAGGAATGGAGCAGTTCAGCCAGTCGTTCACGGGCGTAGCGGTGATCTTCAAGCCGTCCAGTCATTTCGAGCCAACGTCCGAGGGTACGCAGCCGGTCTGGAGCTATGTCAAGCGCCTGGTCCGCCATTCGGGTCTTCTGTGGCGCATTGTTCTCATATCGCTTCTACTCCAGCTTTTTGCGCTCGCGGTGCCGGCGCTGACGGGATTGCTCGTGAGCCGTGTCGTGCCGCGTAGTGACATTCATCTCTTGCACGTCGTCGGTTTCGGTCTGGTGGGGGTGGTGCTATTTCAATTCCTGTCCTCGTTGATCCGGTCGAAGCTGCTGCTCTATCTTCGCACCCAGCTTGATGCGCAGATGACACTTGGTTTTGTGGAACACCTGTCTTCTTTGCCATATTCCTTCTTTCAGCAGCGTTCAAACGGCGACCTGATGATGCGCGTCGGCAGCAACAACACGATTCGGGAGATATTGACTTCGAGCACGGTGTCAGGCGTCCTGGATGGCGCAATGGTGACTTTGTATCTCTTGATTCTGCTGGCCGCCAATCCCCCATTGGCCGCTGTCGCAGTTGTCCTGGGCTTGCTCCAGGTGGGCCTCTTCCTCCTGTCATATGGCCGTTACCAGGAGCTGATGTCTCAGGACCTGCAAGCTCAATCCAGGACACAATCTCATCTTTTGCAAATGCTCGCCGGAATCGAGACTTTGAAGGCGAGTGGAACTGAAAACCAAGCCGTTCAACAATGGTCGGATCTGTATGTCGATCAAGTGAACGTTTCATTGTCACGCGGGCGCTTGAACGCGACTGTTGAATCTTTGATGAGCGCCTTGCATCTGGGATCACCCTTACTGGTGTTGTGGTTTGGCGCAGTCCAGGTGGTGAGCGGCAATCTCAGTCTGGGAACAATGCTGGCATTGACTGCCCTGGCAAGCGGGTTCCTCGGCCCGATCTCGACCTTGATCACCAGCGGGCTGCAGCTTCAACTGTTGCGCAGTTATATTGTGCGGATTGATGATGTGCTCAAGACCCCGCGGGAACAGGATGAGAGCAGAGTCCGCACAGCTGAACGTCTATCCGGGGCGATCCAACTGGACAAGGTTACGTTTCGTTACGGACCGTTGGCGCCAACGGGAGTCGGGGATGTTTCGGTGAAGATTACGCCAGGCCAAATGGTCGCGATCGTCGGTCAATCGGGAGCCGGCAAGTCCACACTCGCGAAACTGATGCTGGGTCTTTACCAACCCTCGTCGGGTCGTGTTCTCTATGACGGAGTCGATATCGCTGGATTGAATCTTAGCTCGGTGCGGCATCAAATCGGTGTCGTCACGCAGCGGTCGTACCTGTTTGGCACAACTGTCCGCGGAAACATAGCGCTGAATGACTCGAGCGTTGCGATGTCGAAGATCGTCAAGGCGGCCGAGCGTGCTTGTATTCACGAAGAGATTACTGCGATGGCTATGGGATACGAAACGATGGTCATCGAAGGAGGCGGATCCCTCTCTGGCGGCCAGCGGCAACGGGTGGCGCTGGCCCGGGCTCTTGTTCACGAGCCTGCAATCGTTCTGCTGGATGAGGCAACCAGCGAATTAGACGCGATCACCGAAAACCAGGTTCACCGGAATCTTGCAGACTTGCGTTGCACGCGAATCGTGATTGCCCACCGGCTCAGCACCGTCCGAAATGCCGATATCATTCTGGTCTTGAATGAGGGGACCATTGTGGAACAAGGCTCCCATGAGGAACTTCTTGAGAATAATAGATATTACGCCGCATTAGTGCGCAGCCAGTTGAAAGCTGAAGAAGTTGATGTTCGGGACAAATCCGAATTTCGGAATTCGAAAGCTGAACGTTATTGCTTTACGAGCACGACGGGCGCGTTGTGAGCGCCCGCAACAAGTTCAAAGAAATCGCGGACCTTCGCATAATCGGATGGCGGCGCCACGATTTCGCGGATCTCCAGCGTTTCCACCATTACGATTTCGCCATCTTGCACTTTCCAACTCGTCTCCAGCGTGCCGTACGGACTCTCGATTTTTGCGGGCTCGGGCAATTCATCGAGTTTGAACCCGTCCGGAAGCTTGATGCGGATGGAATCGCGTCGGAGGACCGCTTCGAGCTTCACGGGGGCGGTGCGTTGCCTGGACGTAAAAGAATATTCGCCGCCTGAGGTCAGGAGTCCCGGCCGAACCACGAAGAGCCGTCCCTGCATAAGTTGCCCAAAGCGTTCGGCGGCCAGATCGAGATTTACAGCAAGAAGGTTTTCCTGTTGAAGAGTATCCGTCGCGACCCGGCTTAGAGCCACTCCGGGCAAACGCCTGGAGTAGGAGCGCTCGAAGCGTTTCTTCAGTTCTGTGCTGCCTTCCAACTTTTCCACCGCCCGCCATGAGACGCCGGATTGTCCGAAATACCGCCGTTGCACGCGCGCATCGAGGCGTCCCGTGGCGTCCAGCGCCGCATCGACCGTGGATTCGATACGATTGGCGCTGGCCGATAAGACAGGCACCTGCACCAGAGCGCCGGATGGTCCGGCGATTACCAGCGCATAGCTGCCCTGCTCGTCCAGCGGCAAATCGCCCACCGGCGTAATCGAGTCTGTCGGATCGAACAAAAGCAGCCTTCCCAGGCCCTGCGTCTCGATGACGGTGGGGCCTGCAATCGCAGCGGACACGCGGACCGCGACAATCGCGTGGTTGAACTGCATTGGAGAAGCCCACTCCGGCCGCACGTAAGTGCGGTCGTCGGCAGTGATGGTTGTGAGATAGGCTTCGATCCCCACTGCCTTCAGCAAAGCCCGCATGAGCGTCGCTTTATCCTTGCAGTCGCCGTAGTTCTTGGAAAGAACATCGTCGGACCGTCGCGGAGTGTAGCCGCCGCCGCGAGTCAAATTAAGCGAGATCGCTACATACTTCGTTTGTTGAACGAATGCCGCGACCGCGCGAATCTTTTCGATCTCGCTGGATGCAGTTGCGGTCAACTGCGCCGCCTTGGCGCGTACCGGTTCGGTAAGTTCGGCCGGAGGATCGACGAGACCAGAGAGCCATGTGGAAACCGCCGTCCAATCCTTTAGTCCCCGCAGTCCGGCCGAGTTTTCAGCAGGCGGAAAATAGCTGACGACCACCCGCGGCGCCATCGCAGAAAGTGTTGGGCTGTAATCTTCGCGTTCGATCCATGGTAGATCGCGTAGCTCCCACGTGGAGGTGTTCCCGACAATTTTCGGTTCCATCTGGTCCCGGTTCAGCATCGCGGCCTTGAATTCCCATCCCGCAGGCATCGCCAGTGAAAAACGCGAAACCAGCACCGGAAGCCGCTGCTGGAACTCGTATTGATACTGCGTGAATAGCGTCTTTTCTTCTTCAGTCACTTCCCAGGCGAAAACGGAACCCGGCGGCGTGGTGCCGCATTCAAGGATCTTCGTGCGCAGTTCCTCATAGACGCCGTCGCTTACCGCGGCGTCGATAATGCGCTCCTTGCCGTAGAAGGTGGTTTTGCCGGACGGCGGAATGAGCCATCCTTGAAAATCGCGGATGCGCCCGCTCTTATTGTTGTAAGTGCGAGTGGCAGAGATGGTCTCGCCGCCGGGCTGAACGATTTTGAGGACGCCTCGCTCGCGCATCACACGCCGGCCGTCCGCATCGACGCTGACGAACTCTTCCTGCAAGAGCACGACTGCGGTCACCTTAACCGGGTAGTCCGGAGTTTTCCGCGCCGCAGCTTCTTTCACCCAATCCGGCACGTCATTCGCAGCGCGTGCTCTGCCGCCGGCGATAACAATCAGCAGTAACGACGTACATAGAAGGCGCATCAGTTTGCCCTCAATGAAAGCGTGTGCGTGTCCCTGAGCTGCACTTGATCGAACACTTTCTTGATGGTTGGATAAAGGCCGGCTTCGAAATTGAGCGCGCCCTTAGCCCCGAAAGTGAACTCTCTGGACACGACTAACTCCGGCGTCGAGTCTTTGCGGACGGTCATTGTCAGCTTGTATCCGCCCGCCCCTCCAAAATCGAGGCTTCCCGGATTGTCGGCATTCTCGAGGTCGAACCCATCCGGCAAGGCGATACGAATATCATCCATCTCTTTCCATGCAGACGGGAACTGAATGGGATAGTGCCGCTCCGACGCAGAGAACAGAACTCCCTGCGATCTTCGGAAGGCATTGGGGTGAAACAGAATTCGTTTTCCCGTGACCTGCGCGAAAAGAGGCGCGTCGATGTGATAAACGATTTCGAGCGGCTTCGAGGCGTCGTCTACATTTTCCAGCTTGAGCCCGGTAACTTCGGCATCCGGGAACATCCGAACGATATGGTCGTGAAACCACTCTTCGCGCTGCGCCGCGGACTGGCGGGCCATTTGGGAACGATAGTCTTCTGCGCGGTGGCCTGTGTACACCTCCTCTACATCGCCGATCAACGATCCGTTTGAAGAAAGTTTGAGTTTCGCAGTACGCTCTTCCGCCGATGCTTCCGGCGGAGCAACAGGCGTGAATGTGAAAATAGCGGCCTTGGGATCGGAGACGATCGCGAACATTCCTTCCTGCTGGGAAGGGAGCATTCCGGGCAAGAGGTGCTTGTGGCCGACATCGAAGATTCTCCATGAATCACCGTCTTTGATCCCCATCGAAACATCGTCGATGAAATATCGCTCAGCCAGTTTCCTTGGATCGATCAGAACCTCGGCCTTGTTTTGGACCAGGACCGGACGCACATCCAACCCGGCTTGCATTGCGAGCGCGCCAAACACGACGTTCATCTCGTAGGAGAATGCCATTCCGCTCTTGAGAATTTCCGTGGACGTGCGTTCACGGTCCTTGGGCAGTTTCTTGATGAAGTCATTGCGCTCGGCCTCCGTCACATCCGGATCGGTCACATTGCGGACGCGCTTCCGCATGTAACTCACCAGGGCCACGATCTTTTCGTCGTCGTTCTTTGCGCCTGCAACGGCCTGCGCCGCGGCGGCCTTCTGCTCCGAGTCGCCTTTCAGCAAACCTTTAAACTCGTTGAAGGTTTTTTTGGCTTCATCGTTCCAGTATTTCTGCGGGTCGCGATTGCCCTGTGGCCGATAGTAAAGAAGCGCCCACGGTTCCACATTCGGATCGCTCGGGGAGTATGGTTCCTCGCGAGACGCAGCCAGCCTGGTGACCGTGGTCTCCGTCCATCCATCGCGGTCACGTTGCAGAGGCGTAGGATTGCAATTGAACGGAAGAATGTACATTTCGTCAGTCGCCACGTAATCGCTGGAGAGAGGCTTCACGAAGTATGTGACTTTTTGAACCGGCAGGTCGCGCATGAATTCCAGGCGAAGGTATCGGAACCGGTTGTCATTTTCCGTTTGCTTCCAACGGTACTCGAGAATGGCGCCGTCCTCAATGCCCGGCATTGCGAAGGAGACCACCTTCACCTTTCGGCCGCCACCGCGAACCAGATCGCGTTTATAAACTGTCTTGCGATCGAGCTCGAGGATCGTGCCGTCGGGCTTGATGGTTCGACCTGCGACATCGAGAATCCCGTCGCGATCGCTAAAAGGCAGATCGACCGTGCCCGTCTTCTCGCTGGCCTTCGCGTTGAAAATCTTGAGCCGAATGTAGTGATACAGAACGCGCTGCAAGTTCGATGAGAGATATTCGTCGACGACGTGAACCCGCCACAGCAGGATTTCGGCTCCTGCGTCCTTTTCCACGACGGGACTCTTGAGTTGGCGCTCCGCGTCCGTGACCGGAAGCCACTCGACAAATTCGGGTGGCGCCAGTGTTCGCTGCTGCGCCGCAAGCGGCTGTGCCAGACAAATCGCGGCTACTGCCGCACACACGAGAACGGAAATTGCGGGAAATGAGCTTCGCATCCTGAAAATCGGCCTCCATGTACCAGTTGATTCGAACGCCCACTCCGAACGCCTGAAAGCGCAAGCAAATTTGCTTGATGTGGGGTTAGAAAAATGGATCGCGGACAAGTCGAGCGGCACGAATTCTTCCTGGAGCAGCGATAGCAGTTCCCGCGCAGCAGAGTTTCTCTGAGCTGTATCCATTTTGCGGGATTGTAACCGAAAATTTCAGCTATGAAACCCGAAAAAATCGGTCGTTTTCGGCGTTTATTATGAAGATGTTACACGCGCAGGGGTCTGGATGTAATGCGGATGAACACATCCTGACCTCTTGATTCTGCGTAAGGCCCTGACTCCGTTGAACCGGACCCGGCCCGGCCTGCAGTGCCAGGCTCGATTGCAGAAAAACTCTGGAATCGGGCCTGAACCCAACTGTAGCGGCGCTCTATAGACCGCAGCTACAGTTCGGTTTGCGTGTTCACAGCATTTTTCCGCAGGCTGTCAGGGTGTACATTTTGAGACCGTAAAAGAGACGGCGTTCGACGGCAGTCCGCCAATGTCAAAACGGAGTCTGTGTTCCCCTTCAGTCCCCGCGGCAAAAACTCCTCCCACACTCAAGACGCCGTTGCCATCGGTTTTACCCCAGTCTGAAACCCTCCAGGCTCGCCCATTACTCGTTCCTATAAGGTGGACCGTCGTATTTGGTACTCCATTGGTTGCGCTCAGGGTCCAGGAGCCTCCGGGACAGAATTTTACGGTAGACAAAGAGAGGACCGGCACAAGCGGACCGCAGCGGCGTTCGTTATTCGGGATATTCACTGTCGTCGGGTTTCCAGCGGAAATGATGAACGTGTTATACACTTCGACTTCCTCTGTCCCCAGATTCATGGCCCTATGGACGTGGAACTCGGTCTCTTCGAAGGCGCCGCCTGCCGCGAACGTCTCCACCTGGCCGCATCCCTCCTCGACGGTGAGAGTACCGCGTTTTATGACGTTGTACGCACGGCCTGGATGGTAATGCCATTGCAGGGTTTCACCGGGCGCAATAATAAACTGCCGCACAGTGACAGTGGCAGGGCCGTCGAAGAGTTCCGAGTGCGGAATCGTACCGACGGCAAGGATATTCGATACAGCGGAATACGCAGTGATTCCCAAAAGGATGGCGCAAAAGGCGACGGCAAGCACAATTATTTTTCTCGATTTCATTCACTTCTCCTGTTCGCATGTTTTCTGGACGGGCATCTACAAAGCCCCTACCAAATAAGGCGTAATCCATCGCAAAAACTCGCAAGTGGATCGAAAAGGAGCTATCGGTGGCGGTGCTATAATCGCCCGGACACAAACAGAGGGAGCATCAGTGAGCATGGCCTCGCGACACGAGATTACCGAATGGCTCACAAGTTGGAGCAACGGAGATCAGCTCGCCTTGGAAAAATTGACTCCACTTGTTTATCGCGAGCTGCACCGGCTGGCTCAGGTTTACATGCACGGAGAGCGCCCTGGTCACCCCCTCCAGGCCACGGCGCTTGTCAACGAAGCCTATCTGCGCTTAATCGATACGGGCGAAATGCGCTGGCAGAACCGGGCTCATTTTTACGGGGTTGCTGCAAAGTTGATGCGGCACATCCTCGTTGACTTCGCTCGATCGCGCAATGAGCTGAAACGCGGCGGCGGCGCACCTCAGGTGTCACTGGATGACGCACTTACAGTCAGTGAAGAGCGCAGCGCCGAACTGGTCGAACTCGACCACGCCCTCACCAAGTTGGCCAGGCTCAATGAGCGGCACAGCCGTATCGTGGAACTGCGGTTTTTTGTTGGGCTGACCGAACCAGAGATAGCCGAAGTATTGCACGTCTCCCCTCGCACTGTGAACAGTGACTGGAGCCTGGCGCGCGCATGGCTAATGCGCGAATTGAATGAGAGCATGCCGGATGACACCTGAACGGTATCAAAAAATCGGAGCGCTTTTCGGCGCAGCCAAGAGGCTTCCACCCGGGGAGCGTTCCGGCTTCCTGGCTCAAGCCTGTGGAGCAGACGAAGCTTTGCACCGCGAGGTCGAATCTTTATTAGGCTACGATGATCAAACTGACAACTTCATCGATCTCCCGGCACTGCAGCTGAGCGCTGAATCGCTTTCCTTGAAGCCGGAACCTGACCTGTCAGGCAGGCAAGTCGATCACTACGAAATTGTGTCCTTGCTAGGCAGAGGCGGGATGGGTGAAGTCTATCGCGCACGAGACTCGCGGCTGGACCGCGAGGTCGCGATAAAAATTCTTCCCGCCGCCTATTCGAGCGATGCGGACCGGCTGCGCCGCTTCGAGCAGGAAGCGCGTGCAGCCGGCCGCCTGAATCATCCGAATGTGCTGACCGTCTACGATGTCGGCGTATATCAGGGCGCTCCATATATCGTCACCGAACTGCTCGAAGGCCACGAACTACGCACGCAATTGAAGCAAGGAGCAGTTGCACAACGCCGAGCACTCCAGTACGCGCAACAGATCGCGAACGGACTGGCCGCGGCGCACGCCAAAGATATCGTCCACCGTGACCTCAAGCCGGAGAACATCTTCATTACGAGCGACGGCCGCCTGAAGATCCTGGATTTCGGTTTGGCAAAACTGAAAGCGCCAGTCTCGACCAAAGGCTCTGACGACGCCCACGGTTTCACAACAAAGCCCGGCATCGTCATGGGTACGGTGGGCTACATGGCGCCGGAGCAGATAAGGGGACAGGAGACTGACGGCCGGGCCGACGTGTTCGCACTCGGGGTGATTCTCTACGAAATGCTGGGTGGTAGAGCCCCATTCTCAGGTGAATCCGACGTAGAGCTCATGAATGCGATTTTGAAGGAAGATCCGCCGGAGCTGACCGAGGCGAATGGAGACATTCCTCGGGTGCTCGCCAGCATTGTGCAGCGCTGTCTTGAAAAGAACGCGGAGCAACGGTTTCAATCGGCGAGCGATCTTGCTTTCGCGCTCGAAACATCGTCGTCGGTATTCCCAGCTCCCGATATTGCCGCCAAGGCTATTCCACGTTCGGTGTCCACGCGCCGCCTCAGGTGGCTCAGTCTTGTTGCGGTCCTGGTCGTTGCCGGCGGATTTATTGCCTGGCGGCTGCAGCGATCGGACTATTGGTGGCGTAATCCGCTCGTCAATGCACAATTCACGCCTCTCACCGATTTTCCGGAAAGCGAGAGAAGCGCTGCAATCTCGCGAGACGGGAAGTTCGTAGCCTTCATCTCGGACCGAGATGGCCCTTTCGACGTCTGGGCGGGGCAGATCGGCACTGGCGAATTTCAGAATGTGACCCAAGGGCGGGCGCCGGATATCGGTAATCCTCGTGTGCGGAATTTGGGATTTTCGCCAGACGGATCGCAGCTTACGCTCGAGGTTCGTATCATGGGCCGCGTTTACGCTGCTGAACGGGGAGTTCATTGCCACTATTTGGCCTGGTCGCAGGACGGAGCTTTCATTTACTTTGTTCGAGGCTTTCCTCCTGATGAAATGGACATCTGGCGCATAAAACCTACTGGTGAATCTCTAGAACAAATCACGTTTCATAACTCATTCGTCGCTTATCCGACCTTGTTGAACGAACGAATGCTGTTTTACATCGCTAGAGGTGACAATGGCACCGGTCCGTGGCTTTATGGAATGGACGTTGAACGGCGTCTTCCTCACCGCATTAGTCTTGGAGTCGAGCAATATACATCCATCGCCACCAGCGCTGACGGGCGCCGGTTAGTTGCCACTGTGGCGAATCCGGATGCGGGTCTTTGGCGAGTGCCAATTTCGGATCAGACTGTCGAAGAATCTGCAGCGCGGCGAATCTCCCTTCCGACAGTGCGAGGGCTTTCTCCCCGGACTGGTCCGGGCTATATGCTGTACCTTTCCTCAAAGGGCGGAAACGACGGAATCTGGAAGTTCGGTGACGCAACAGCCGTTGAACTGTGGAGCGGTTCGCATGGGCGAGTCCAGGAAGGTGCGACCATTTCACCCGATGGCCAGCGCATAGCTTTCACCGCTCAAAAGGAAGGACGAAATAGACTTTATTTAATGAACTCGAACGGGACTGGTGTCACCGAACTTGCGTCTTCTCTTAATGTTCGGGGTGCGCCGGCCTGGCCGCCGGTTGGCGAGTGGCTCACATTGGCGGCCGACCAGGGTAAAACTGCCGGCCTTTACAAGGTTCCCCTGGATGGGGAGCCGCCCATTCAGCTAATCGGAGAACAAGCCGCGAATCCAGTCTGGTCGCCGGACGGACGGTTCGTGGTCTTTTCTGGTGTAGAGGTGGGAACGACGTTTCCCCTGAAAGCAGCGACTGCGGACGGCAAACCGTACGATATTCCCGAACTGGTCCTCTCTCGCGGCGCAAACCGTTTTTCATTCCTGCCTGGGCGACCGGTCCTGGTTGTGTTGAAAGGGGACGTCTGGCACAAAAACTTCTGGCTGATCGACCTTGTTACAGGACGGCAGCGTCAGCTCACCAACTTCAGCCGTGAATTCCTCATCAGCGACTTCGATGTTTCCCCTGACGGCAAAGAAATCGTCTTCAGCCGCGTGAAGGAAAACTCCAACATCGTCCTGATCGACATAACCGAGCGGTAGGCCAGAAAGCCGAGGCCCTGGGAGGGATGCGTTTACCTGGCAGCGCCGACTGATTTGGCGCAACGGAAGCCAATGATCTGCGTTCGAACTTCAGGATGTTCGCCCCGCCTCCATCCGTCCATCCTCCGCCGCGCGTCACTCTGTACTGATCCGAAGCCGGCTCCTGCGGATTGCGATCGGCCGGGCGTTTACAGACTAGGCCTTCGATTTCGCGGCCTTTGCGATGCCCTGATAGTTGAACTCGAGACTCTCGCAATACATTTCAGCTACGACGCGCCGCACGTTGGAGAGTTCAACGGGATGGTTCTACGGACCGCGGCGCAGCCTTGAGACCCAGGATGTCCGTGATCTCGGAACTGAGATCCACTAACCGGAGCGGCTGGGACAGGGTCGCCGCCGGTTCACCAGGAACGTGGATGATCATCGGAATGCGCTGCACCTTCTCCTGCGCACCCCCATGGTCCCCGATTCGGCCGAACCCGAAGCCGTCGGCGAGCAGTCCGATCAAATGCGGAGCCGAATCACAGGCCATCGTCTCGAGCAACTCGGCATTGTGGCGGCGGGCCCACGCCTGGAAGGGGGCGCTTTGGGAATCGAGCCGCGAGAAGACCCGTTCGTATCGGAACTCCTCACCGGAGCGGCGCAGGGCGTAGACTTCGGTCATGCCGGAGATGTCCGCCATCCCGCGAACGATCGCTTGCTCGTTTGCGGCCGATCTGTCGGCCAGCCAGAGCTTGACGCTGGTGTCCTGATAGCCCGCCTTCAGCTTTCCAAGCTGGTTCAGATGCTCGATCCAGTACGGCGGTTCCACCTTCGCCTGCGAGTTTTCGTAGGGGCAGCAGGACTGATATTTGTTATTGCCGAGGTAAAACTCGTCCTTCTGACCTCCGTGGTCGGCGGTGACGACGATGAGCGTCCGATCTAAAAGCTGGTGTGCCTCCAGCGCGTCGACGAGGCGCCCCAGTTGCGCGTCGGCGATTTTCAGCGCGTCAGAAAGGTGATACTCGCTTGGAATGCTCGTGAGTCCGTGATCGTCCTGTTCGCCGAGCATGTGAGCGACCTTGTCGATCCCTCCGAACGTGAGAAACAGGCCCGACCAGTTCTCGCGGGTCATGATCTCGATCGCGGCGTCGGCTGTCCAGACGTCGCCGCCGAGGTGCGCGGGGTCATGACCGGGGACGTAGCGGGAACCATCCAGCGAGTAGATCGTGGAGAAGGCGGTCCCGTATCCCTCGTCGCACTCCAGCGAGAACCGAGCGTTGGACGAAACATAGGCCGGCACATTGATGCCGTCCGGCGTGCAGCGGCCGGACGCCTTCGCCAGCGTGATAATTGCGTCCGCGGCGGGAGTGCCCAGCACTTCCGCCGCGTAATTTTTCTCGCCAACCGCGAAGACCTTGCCGCCGAATTTGTCGCGAACCCGTGAAGCCAGGAACTGCTCCATCGGAAACCGCGCAAGAAGCTGCCAGAATTGCGGGCGCGTGAGGCTTGTGGTTTCGTAGGCGGCGCCGGGTTTCCCAAGAGTCCCCTTTTCATCGAGGAACGTGTCGTCCTGCCAGGGCAGCCACTTCGGAAGCAGGCCCGTCGAAATCACCAGATGGCTCACGACGGTCTGCGAAGCCAGGTGACCGACATACGACTCCGGGTAGTTGCGGGACGACCCGCGGAAGCGTTTGAAGTTCTCGAGCCCGAAGCGATCGATGTAGTCGGGTCGCATTTGATCGAACACGAGGATCATCAAGTGGTCGGGCGTCGCCGCTGGCCTCGCCGCTGGAGTGTCGCATGCCGAAAGTGTGAGGAGAACAAACAGCCCGATAGAGGCAAATATGCGGCGGATCATCCGGTCATTCTAGCCGAGGGCACAAGGATGACTGTAGTTCTAATGGATTCGCGATGGCGAAGGTACAATGGGCAAGATGAAGCAACTTGGCGCATCTTTGCTGCTGTCCGCGACTATCCTTATGGCACAGAACCCCAGGCAGATTCCCTCGTTCACAGTTGATCCCATGTGGCCGAAGCCGCTGCCCAATCACTGGCTCGTCGGCGCGGTTGCTGGTGTGGCGGTCGATTCGAAAGATCACCTCTGGATTATTCATCGTCCCTCGACGCTTCAACCGAATGAAATACGCGCGTCATACCGCGGAGCGCCACCCGTTCTTGAGTTTGACCCGCAGGGAAACCTTGTCTCCTCATGGGGCGGTCCGGGAAAGGGCTATGAATGGCCGGAGCTGGAGCACGGCATCTACGTTGATTCGAAGAACAACGTGTGGGTGGCCGGAGCGGGGGCGAAGGACAACCAGATTCTGAAATTCACCCGCGATGGTAAATTCCTCATGCAGATCGGCCACAGCGGCAAAAACCGCGGAAGTAATGACACGGAGAATCTGGGCGGTCCGGCTTCCCTGGAAATCGATGAGAAGACGCACGAGCTCTATGTTGCGGACGGATACGTGAATCATCGGGTGATCGTGTTCGACGCGGAGACCGGGGTTTACAAGCGTCATTGGGGTGCGTATGGACGCAAGCCCGATGATTCGTATTTCCAAAACGCGGGCGAGCGCCTTCCAGGTCCATTCAATGGAGCGGTGCAGCATGAGGACCGGCCGAGCCAGTATGATCCGATTGGTCCGCCGCCCCCGCAGTTCCGCGTCGTGCATGCCGTTCGAATCTCAAACGATGGGCTCGTTTATGTTTGCGATCGGACGAACGATCGCGTTCAGGTTTTCAGGAAGGACGGAACGTTCGTCATCGAAGCGTTCATTGCGAAGGAGACCCTTGGAAGTGGATCCGTGTGGGATGTCGCGTTCTCACCCGATGGCGCGCAGAATTTTCTCATTGTTCCGGATGGAACGAATCAAGTCGTCCGAATTCTTCGCCGTGAATCATTGCAGGTGGTCGGCGAATTCGGAAGTGGCGGACACTGGGCTGGTCAATTCTATGGCGCCCACAATATCGCGTCCGATTCCAAGGGGAATGTCTACATCACCGAAACTTATGAAGGGAAACGCTTCCAGAAGTTCGTGTACCGGGGTCCCCGATGAGCAAGGCAGCCGAACTTCTTCGCAAACCGGAAGCAGCGTTCATTGATACCCCTGAATCTGTTCATTTCGATTACCTGACATTTCGCACCCATGATCTGGCGAGAGACCACAAGTTCACGGCCAACACCGCCGGCAACGAACTGTGTCTTGTTCTCCTTGGCGGTCGCTGCTCGGTGGAATCATCGGTGGGATCGTGGCGCGGATTTGGCGAGCGTGCACACGTGTTCGGCGGCCTGCCCACAGCTTTGTACCTGCCGATTGAGACGCGCTTTTCCGTCGTTGCCGAAACCGATTGCCAGATTGCGTTGTGCTTTTCCCGGGCCGAAACGGTTTTTCCGGCTCACCTCATTACACCGGATGAAGTAGAGGTTGAAATACGAGGGGGCGGAAATGCCACGCGGCAGATCAATCACATCCTGAAGCCGGAATTCCGTGCGCAACGATTGATGGTGGTTGAGGTGTTCACGCCCAGCGGGAACTGGTCGAGTTATCCGCCGCACAAGCACGATGTTCACGATCCGCCGGCAGAAGTGGATCTCGAAGAAATTTACTACTACAAGATTGACCGTCCGGAAGGCTACGCGATCCAGCGGATCTATACGGCAGATCGCAAGCTCGATGCGACGCTGACCGTACGTGACGGTGAACTCGTATTGGTGCCTGAGGGTTATCACCCGGTAGCTGCGGCGCATGGCTACACCATCTATTACCTGAACGCGTTAGCCGGCAGCGCGCGTTCAATGGCCGCCAGCGACGATCCCGACTATGCCTGGGTTCGCCAAACCTGGAATACGAAAGAACAGGGCCGCAGATGAACCATGTGAGACTGACGATGGCGCAGGCGCTCGTTCTGTTCCTCGAGAACCAGTATGTAGAACGCGACGGAAGCGAACTGCCTTTCTTCGCCGGTATGTGGGGCATTTTCGGTCACGGCAATGTGGCGGGCATTGGTCAGGCGCTCCAGCAGAATCAGGATTTTCGGTATTATCAGGCGCGCAACGAACAAGCAATGGTCCATGCCGCTACAGCTTTCGCAAAGATGAATTGCCGGATGCGGACATTCGCATGTACATCTTCAATCGGCCCCGGCGCGACGAATATGGTTACCGGCGCCGCAGCCGCCACCATCAATCGTCTTCCGGTATTGCTCCTCCCGGGCGATACCTTTGCCCGGCGCAACGTTGCTCCAGTCCTGCAACAGCTCGAAAGCGAATTCACCCAGGACATGTCCGTTAATGACGCGTTCAAAGCTGTATCTCGATACTGGGATCGAGTGAGCCGTCCCGAGCAGCTTTCATTCACGGTCATGGAAGCGATGCGCGTGCTGACTTCGCCCGCGAATGCAGGCGCTGTCACACTCGCGCTCCCGCAGGACGTACAGACGGAAGCGTGGGAGTATCCCGGCACCTTATTTGACAAACGCGTCTGGCATATCGCGCGGCCGATGGCCGATCGACAATTGCTTGCCGAAGCGGTGCAGTCGATCCGCAAGGCAAGGAGACCTTTTCTCGTGGCCGGTGGCGGCGTGATCTACAGCGACGCGTGTCAAGAGCTGGCGCGCCTCGTTGAACGGACGGGAATTCCTGTCGGAGAAACGATGGCAGGAAAAGGCTCCCTTCCTTATGACCATCCCCAGAATCTCGAAGCCGTCGGCGTGACCGGCACTTCTGCAGCGAACCTCATTGCACGCGATGCGGATCTCGTGATCGCCGTAGGGACGCGCCTTACGGATTTCACCACCGCGTCCAAAACGGCATTTCAGAATGAGTACGTACGCTTCATCAACATCAATATTGCCGAATTCGATGCGTACAAGCACGCCGCCCTTCCGCTCGTCGGCGACGCTCGCGTGACATTGGCTGAAATGACATCGGGGCTTGAAGGCTATCGAGTCGATCGGGAATATGCGAATGCAATCGCCGCTGCAAAGAATCACTGGACTGCAGAGGCGGAACGTTTATTCAACTTGCGCCATGGTCCACCCATCAGCCAGGGGGAAGTGATCGGCATCGTCAACGCGTACTCGCGCCCGGAAGACGTGGTGGTTTGCGCAGCAGGCAGCCTGCCTGGCGATCTTCACAAGCTTTGGCGTACTCGCCGGCCCGGCAGTTATCACCTCGAGTATGGCTACTCCTGTATGGGATACGAAATCGCAGGCGGTCTTGGTGTGAAAATGGCGGCCCCCGAGCGCGAGGTTTACGTCATGGTAGGGGACGGCTCCTATCTGATGATGTCGTCGGAGATCGTCACCGCGATTCAAGAAGGTTACAAGCTCACCATCGTCCTTCTGGATAATCACGGCTTCAGCAGCATTGGGGGACTGTCTCATGCCGTGGGCTCGGGTGGCTTCGGGACGGACTACCGATATCGAAATCCGGAGACTCGCCAGCTCGACGGCGACCACCTTCCAATCGACTTCATTGCCAACGCAGCCAGCCTCGGCGCGCGCGCCATTCGCGCCACGACTCGACAAGATCTGCAGCGGGCATTGGAGTCCGCCCGCGCCGAGAAAAACACGACAGTGATCGTAATCGAAGTGGACAAGGAAATGAGAGTGCCGAGCTACGAGTCCTGGTGGGATGTGGCGATTGCCGAAGTTTCCGAATCCGAAGCCGTACGTCAGGCGCGGGCCAACTACGAAGACGCGCGAAAGAACGAAAGGATTTTTCTGTAACCCTGGCAGGACCAATGAGTGAAGCCGCCCCCGTTCTGACGATGCGTCATATCCGGAAGAGCTTTCCAGGCCTGGTCGCTCTGGACGACGTAGACTTCGACCTTCGCAAGGGTGAAGTCCACGTCCTTCTTGGCGAGAACGGCGCCGGCAAATCGACCCTGGTTAAGATTCTTGGAGGCGCATACCAGAAAGACTCAGGCCAAATAACGCTCGACGATCGTAAGATCGACATTAAGAACCCGCGGCATGCGCAGCAAACCGGCATTGCGTGCATCCACCAGGAATTCAATCTCATTCCACATCTCTCGGTTGGAGAGAACATTCTTCTTGGCCGGGAGCCGATGAGGCTTGGGGCCGTTATCGATCAAACCGCGATATTCCGGGAGGCGGAAAAAGCCTTGCGGGACCTCGGCGTGGAAATCGATGTTCGGAAGCCGGTTCATGAACTGAACGTCGCCCAACAGCAAATCGTCGAAGTGGCCAAGGCATTGTCGATGGAAGCAAGAATTCTCATCATGGACGAGCCCACATCGGCACTGACGGAGCATGAGATCCAGTCACTTTTCGCTACCATTTGGAAACTCAAGAAAAAGGCTGTAGCCATCATCTACATCTCTCATCGCCTGGACGAACTCTTCGAAATCGGCGATCGCGTGACTGTGCTGCGTGACGGCAAATATGTCGGCACTCGCGACGTGTCCAGTATCTCCAAACAAGAGCTCATCACGATGATGGTGGATAGACCCGTCGGCGATCGCTTTCCAAAGCAAGGCGCCGATCGAGGCGAGGAGATATTGAGAGTCGAAGGCGTGAGCATAAAAGGCGCCCTAAAGGACATCAGCTTTTCACTGTATCGCGGCGAAGTGCTCGGGATTGCGGGCCTGATGGGCTCGGGCCGAACGACCCTGGCCCGAACGATCTTCGGACTCGATAAACCAGACTCCGGAAAAATCTACGTCAAAGGCCGGCTTTCTGAGATTCGGTCGCCGCGCGCCGCCATTGCGTCCGGAATCGGATTCTTAACGGAGGATCGAAAAACGCAGGGTCTTGTTCTGGGACTCTCCGTGATGGCGAACATGTGTCTGCCCAGCATCGAAGAAATTTCGAAGCTTGGAATTGTGAGCCACGCCGCGGAAGAGCGGCTTTCCGGGAAATTCGTCCGCGACCTCCATATCAAAACGCCGGCTCTCAGCCAGAAGGTGGTATATCTCAGCGGAGGAAATCAGCAAAAGGTCGTGTTGAGCAAATGGTTGTGCCGCCAGGCGGACATCTTTATTTTCGACGAGCCGACGCGTGGAATCGACGTGGGAGCAAAAGAAGAAATCTATCACCTCATGAACCAGCTCACTGCAAATGGCGTTGCGATTGTCATGATTTCGTCGGAGATGCCCGAAGTTCTGGGTATGAGCGATCGCATCCTCGTGATGCATCAGGGGAAAATCAGTGCGGAATTTTACGCTCGTGTGGCAACTCAGGAGCAGATCCTTCGCAGCGCGCTCGGCGAGTAGTATGGGCGCGGAATTCAGAATAAGCCGAACCCGGCAAATTGGAACGCTGTCCGGCTTGCTGAGTCTGTGCTTTGTACTCTGGATTCTCTCGCCGTATTTCCTGACAGTTTCGAACCTGCTCAATATTGCAGAGCAGACTTCGATTATTGCAGTCGTCGCCGCGGGGATGACCTTCGTGATTATCACGGCTGGAATCGATCTGTCCGTCGGTTCGGTGCTGGCGTTCTCGGGCGTTGTGATGGCCAGCAGTCTGGCGGCCGGTCGATCGATCCCGCTCGCATTGGCGATCGGATTGGCTGCGGGCCTTTTGTGCGGGATCGGCAACGGCGTTTTGATTTCGATAGGCCGTCTTCCTCCGTTCATTGCGACGCTTGGAATGATGAGCATCGCCCGCGGCGCTGCGCTGATGTTTACGCAAGGGCGGCCCATTTCCGGTTTTTCCGAGACCTTCCGCTCCATCGCGAACACGGACGTGCTGCGGGTGCCCTTTCCGGTGATCGTCATGATCGGCGTGTATGTTGTATCGCATCTCGTTCTGGCACGAACAAAACTTGGCCGCTACGCCTACGCAATCGGCGGCAACGAAACAGCGGCGCATTTGTCCGGCGTGAATGTGCGGCTATACAAGACGGCTGTCTACGCGCTGTCGGGGATGTGCAGCGCGCTTGCCGCCGTTCTTCTGACAGCCCGCTTGAATTCTGCGCAGCCTATCGCAGGCATCAATTACGAACTGGATGCGATCGCTGCGGTTGTGAT
>Ga0137394_10000132_pt1 | contig 50679 bp, 54 predicted proteins | sample czobulk116metaG_FD_108278 | JGI IMG/M metagenome (GOLD analysis project Ga0137394, IMG submission 108278) | Vadose zone soil microbial communities from Angelo Coast Range Reserve, California, USA - czobulk1.16 metaG | ecosystem: Environmental > Terrestrial > Soil > Vadose zone | place: USA... | reverse complement strand
GCGATCGCCAGCGTGGTCGTGCTGGGACAGGGCTGCGTCTGGTACAGCGGGCAGTTCTGGGCGCTCTACTTCTTGCAGACGGTCAAGAAGCTCGACGTGCTGACCTCCAGCTACATCGTCGGCATCGCGCTGCTGATCGCCACGCCCACGCTGATCTTCTGGGGCTGGCTCTCCGACAAGGTCGGGCGCAAGCCGATCATCCTGGGCGGCATGGCTCTGGCGTCGCTCACGTACTACCCGCTCTACTCCGCTCTGGGCAACTACGCCGATCCCAAGAACGTCAACTACCCGATGGCGATTCTTATCGTCGTGATCCTCGTCAACTACGTGGGCATGACCTACGGGCCGATCGGGGCGTTCCTGGCCGAGTTCTTCCCGAGCCGCATCCGCTACACCTCGGTGTCCGTGCCCTATCACATCGGCAACGGCTGGGGTGGCGGTCTGGTCCCGATCGTGACGACCTCGATGTACCTCTCCACTGGCAGCGTGGGGTATGCCCTGATCTATCCCATCGTGGTGCCGGCCGTCATGTTCCTGATCGCCATCTTCGTGATGCCGGAGACGCGCAAGCACAGCATCTGGGAGGAAGGGGCGATCGAGGCCGCGCGCAGTCGCGCGTAGCCGGTAGTCTCCGCCTCGCCTGACCTTCCGGTTGGGTCCCGCCTTGGGGGGCGCAGGTCCTCGAGACGGGACCCGACCGAGTTTCCGGACGCCGGTAGTCCGTTCCTTCCCAGCTGGACAAAATGTGCCCGCATTGCCGCCAAAAATGACAGGCCAAAAGGGCATTTCGCCCTGGCCTTCGCCCCACCGTGCCTGCAAAACCGTAGGACTATTGGTGAATCAATCCATGGAGCCCGCCGTCTCATCCCAGGCATAGGGGTTGCACCCGTAGCTGGCCCAGCTAGAGGGCAGGGTGCCAGGGAGGCTAAATCATGGAGACGATTCGAGAGCGGCTGGAAGAGGACCTTAGAACGGCCGTCGGCCGGCTCCGCCAGATGGGCGGGGCGGTTGCGGTCGAGGAGCTACCCGGGCCGATCGGCGCCAACGCGCCGTATGCCGACGAGGTCGACGAGATCCAGGCGAACGAGCGGCGGGAAATCGGATTCGCGACCCGCGAGCTTCTGGTTGACCGGGTCAATCGGCTGTCGGCGGCCCTCGACCGGCTGAAGAGCGGCGACTACGGAACCTGTGTTGAATGTGAAGAGCCTATTTCGCCCGCGCGGCTTCAGGCGCTCCCTGAGGTCACGACGTGCGTTCGGTGCCAGGACCGGATCGAGCGCCTCGGGCGCCAGTTCGAACCGAGCAAGGACGAGGAGCTCGAGGCGGTCGGCGACGACGACTAGCTGACGCCGACCGGACTTCCAGCGGGGCCGGAGGATTCCGGCCCCGCTTTTTTGTGTAGTCTAGGGGCCGTGCGGACCCCGGTCCTCGACCTCGTGCGACCCGGAATTCGCCGCCTCTGCCGCGCCTACTTCGGTCTCGAGCTGTCGGGCATCGACAACATCCCTGCCGACGGGCCCCTGATCATCACGCCGAACCATCAGACCTTCGCCGACCCGGCGCTCGTGACGATCCCGGTACGGCGGCGCGTCTACTACATGGCCTGGAGCCGCCTGTTCGAGATCCCGGTCTTCAGCTGGCTGATCCGTCGGCTTCGAGCGTTCCCCGTCCGGATCGAATCGAGCGATCCCTCGTCGATGCGTGAGGCCGTCCGGCTACTCCTGGCGGGCCACGTCGTCATGATCTTCCCGGAGGGCGAACGGACGCTCACCGGGAAGGTCGCGCGATTCAAGCTCGGCGCATTCCGCCTCGCGGCGTCGCTCCGGGTTCCGGTGCTGCCGGTCACGATCGCCGGAGGCCACGAGTCGTGGCCGCCCGGGCGCGTTTTTCCCCGCCCGGGACGGATCTCGATCACATATCATCCGGCGCTCGAACCCGATCCCTCGCTCGAGCCGCGGCAAGCCGCCAGCGCCCTCGCGCAGCGCGCCCGCGCGGTCATCGCCGGCGGGCTGGGCGAGGTCTCGGCGGCGCCGGGCGCATAGCGTCACCCCCGGCGCTCCTCGACGCGGTAGCCCGAGTCGACGAGGCGCTGCTTCACGGCGTCGATCTGCTCGCGGCCCGAGGTCTCCAGCGTCAGCTCGACCTTGCTCTCGCCGATGGCGGCACGGGCGAACGCGCGCTCGTGCTCGATGTGGAGGATGTTCGCGCGCGCCTCGCCGATGAGGGCCGCGAGCCGCGCGAGCGCGCCCGGCTGGTCGCGCAGGAGGACGCCGAGCCGGACGAGGCGGCCGTCCTTGACCAGGCCGCGGTCGATGATCCGGGAGATCATCGTGACGTCGATGTTCCCGCCGGAGAGCACGAGCACGACGTTCCGGCCGCCGAGCCCGAGCTTCCGGTTCAGGAGCGCGGCGAGCGGGGCGGCCCCGGCCCCCTCGACGACGGTCTTCTCGATCTCGAGCAGGAGCAGGATCGCGTTGGCCAGCTCCTCCTCGGTCACGGTGACCACGTCGTCGAGGTATCGCCGGGCCAGGGCCAGCGTGAGCTCACCGACCTGACGAACCGCGATGCCGTCCGCGATCGTCGACGCCGGCGGCAGCGTGGTGCGCGTCCGCGTCTCGAGCGCCTGCTTCATCGCCGGCAGCGTCTCGGCCTGCACGCCGATCACGCGTACTTCGGGCCTCGCGGCCTTGATCGCGAGCGCCACGCCCCCGATGAGCCCGCCGCCGCCGACCGGCACCAGGACCGCGTCCATGTCGGGGCGCTGCTCGAGCAGCTCGAGGCCGAGGGTGCCCTGACCCGCGATGACGCGCTCGTCGTCGAAGGGGTGCACGAAGGTGAGCCCCCGCTCGGTCGCGATCTCCCGGGCGCGTCCGTACGCCTCGTCGTAGTTGGCGCCCGCCAAGATCACCTCGGCGCCGTGCCGCCGCGAGGACGTCACCTTGATCAGCGGCGCCCATTCCGGCATCACGATGACGGCGGCGAGCCCGAGCCGCGCCGCGTGGAAGGCGACGGCCAGACCGTGGTTGCCGGCGCTGGCGGCGGCGACACCCCGCGGCCGCTCGGCCGGGTCGAGCTGCAGGAGCAGGTTGGCGGCGCCGCGCTCCTTGAACGAGCCGGTCATCTGGAGGTTCTCGAGCTTGACGAAGCAGCGGACGCCGCTCAGCTCCGACAGCGTCTGGGAGTACGCGCACGGCGTCTCGTAGATCGCGCCTTTCAGCCGCTGCCGCGCGGCCACGATGTCGGCCGTTCCGAGCATGCTCCTCAGAACGGCACCCGCGGCTCGTCGAGCGTGGGCGCCATGATGGCGACCGGCATCAACCGCGTCGACGTCGCGTATCCCGTGCGGCCGCGCCAGTCGATCAGGATGAGTCCGCCCTGGCCGCGGCCCTCCTCGACGAGTAGGTCGACGGCGACCTTGGCCGCGTAGTCCGGGTCCTCGGCATCCTTGAGGTAGTGGAGCGCGTGGCGACCCAGCACGACGCGGATGATCGCCTCGCCGTCGCCGGTGCACGACACGCCGCCGATGGAGCTGTCGGCGTAGGTGCCGGAGCCGATCAGGGCGCTGTCGCCGACGCGCCCCGGAAGCTTGCCCGCCGTGCCGCCGGTAGACGTCGCGGCCGCGACCGTGCCGCTGCGGTCGAGGGCGACAGCGCCCACGGTGCCGCCCACCGTGGCGCGCCTGGCCGCGCTCCCGGCGTGGCGCTTTCGCTGGTGGTCCGTGACGAGGGTCGCCGGGTCGCACTCCGGAATCCCCACGGCGCGCGCGAACGCGAGGGCGCCGTCCCCGACGAGCAGAACGTGGCGACGTGTGTCGAGCACGCGCCGGGCCAGGGTGATCGGGTTCGCGACGCGCGCGACCGCCCCGACGGCGCCGCACTGCAGACGGTCTCCCTCCATGATCGACGCGTCCATCTCGACCGTGCCGTCGCGGGTGAGGACCGAGCCGCGCCCGGCGTTGAAGTGCTCGTCGTCCTCGAGCACCCGCACGGCGCTCTCCACCGCGTCGAGCGCGGCGCCGCCGGCCGAGAGCACGCGCCACCCGGCCAGCGCGGCGGCGCGGACGCCCTGGCGGAGCTCGCGCGCCTCGGCTGGATCGGCACCGGCGCCGCCGTGGACGATGATCGTGGGCACGCGGGTCGCCGGGGCGCGGTCGGCGGGTGACGGCATGGCCTCCACCGTGTCACAATCTCGGCGGTTTGCAAAATCCGCGCTCGATCAGTCGCCTGAACACCCGCATCGTGAGCTGCCGCCGCTGTCCTCGCCTCGTGAAACATCGCGAGGCGGTCGCGGCGGCTCCGCCGCGACGCTATCGGGGCCAGCGCTACTGGGCGAGGCCGCTGCCGGGCTTCGGGGATCCGCGCGCGCGGCTCCTGCTGGTGGGGCTGGCGCCGGCGGCCCACGGCGGCAACCGAACGGGACGAATGTTCACCGGGGACCGGAGCGGCGACTGGCTCTTCGACGCGCTCCACCACGCGGGCTTCGCCAACCAGCCGACGTCGGAGCGACGCGGAGATGGTCTCGGCCTCCGCGACGCGTACATCACGGCCGCCATCCGCTGCGCGCCGCCCGCCAACAAGCCGACGCCGGCGGAGATCGCCTGTTGTGAACCTTACTTGCTCGCGGAGCTCGGGCTCCTGACCCGCGTGCGCGTCGTCGTGGGGCTCGGGCGTATCGGCTGGCAGGCGTACCTGAGGGCGCGGCGAGCGCTCGGGGCATCGCGGCAGCGGCCGGCCCCGAAGTTCGGGCACGGTGCCTTGGCGAGATTCGACGACGGCGTGACGCTGATCGCCACCTACCATCCGAGCCAGCAGAACACGTTCACGGGTAGGCTGACGCGGCCGATGCTGCGGGCGATCTTCCAGACGGCTCGCCGCCTCCTGGAGAACGAGGCGACCCGCTAGCGTTCCGCGCGCCGGCGCCTCAGCTAAGAGGCCGTCAGAGCATTTCGAGGGCCGCCCGACTATGCCGGGGCGTCTCGAGCGCGGGGGAGCTTGGGGGCCCGTCGAGGCGCGGCCACGATCGTTGCACTTCGACTCCTGGCCGTTCGAGACGCCATCGCTCAGGCGTGGCCAAGGGCCGAAGCCGGCCTGGACGAGCACCGGGGCGCGACTCCATTCCGTGCTACCCTTCCCCCTGCCTGCCACCCCGGCCTCATGGGTTGACGTTCGTAGGCGTCAGGACCTCGGTGAATCTGGCATTTTTGCTTTCTGCCCATCACCTACGGGTCAACCCACGAAAACCGAAGCGATTCGCCTCCTCATCCGGCAGAAGCTCCAGGACGGTCGCCTTCCGTATGACGGCATCCCTAGATTCTGGGGTGGTCCAAGCGAAGCGGAACAGAGTAACGCCTCCGACAAGTCTGACGGGTGTTCTAGGCGGCGCTGGGACGACGATCGCCGCGCGGGAGGGAGACGGCGACGACCAGCGAGTTTTCACGTCGAGGCCGAGAGGAGACCGGACAGTACCTCGGCCGCCTGGAGCCTGGTGAGGGCGCCAGGGGGCGCAGAGGCTCGCTCGTGATGCTGCCCTGCCGTCGGCACGGGTCGGCGGTCGTCCCCTTCGGAAGGACACTTACTCAAAAGGAGAACGCTATGACCCCCAGTGCTAGCGAACAACGCAGCGAGCAAGCAACTGACAAGACGGCGATTCGTCCGTTTCATGTCAACGTTCCGGAAGCGGACCTTACTGAATTGCGCAGGCGCATCAACGCGACAAAGTGGCCTGAACGGGAAACGGTCACGGACCAATCGCAAGGCGTGCAGCTCGCGACGATCCAGAAACTCGCACACTATTGGGGGACAGAATACGACTGGCGCAGGTGCGAGACGCAACTAAACGCCCTACCGAACTTCATCACCGAGATCGATGGGCTCGACATTCACTTCATTCACGTTCGGTCGAAACACGACAATGCGCTGCCGCTTATCGTCACGCACGGGTGGCCCGGCTCGATCGTCGAGCAGCTGAAGATCATCGATCCACTGACCAATCCCACGGCCCATGGCGCAAGCGCATCGGACGCGTTTCACCTGGTGATTCCGTCGATGCCGGGCTACGGGTTTTCAGGCAAGCCGACCACGACCGGCTGGGACCCCGCCCGCATCGCGCGTGCCTGGGTCGTGCTGATGAAGCGCCTTGGCTACACGCCATTCGTTGCGCAAGGCGGCGATTGGGGTGCGGTTATCGTCGACATGATGGGGGTACAGGCGCCCCCGGAATTGCTCGGCATCCACACCAACATGGCTGGCGTGATTCCACCCGACATTGACAAGGCTGCGCAATCCGGTGCTCCGATACCACCCGGGCTCTCAGCCGACGAGAGACTCGCGTACGAGCGACTGGCCTTCGTATATGCGAAGGGCGTCGGCTACGCCTACCAGATGGGGTTGCGACCGCAGACGCTTTACGGGATTGCGGATTCCCCCGTCGGCCTGGCAGCTTACCTGCTTGATCACGACATGTGGAGCTACGAGCTGATCGCACGCGCCTTTGCCGGACAGCCGGGCGGTCTCACACGAGACGACGTTCTCGACAACGTCACGCTCACCTGGTTGACGAACACGGCGATTTCCTCGGCCCGTCTCTACTGGGAGAACAAGTTCGCCTCCTTTTTCGGTGTCAAGGGCGTCTCCATCCCGGTTGCCGTGAGCGTCTTCCCGGACGAGCTGTATCCAGCCCTGCGGAGTTGGGCAGAGCGGGCATATCCCAGACTCATCCACTACAACAAGCTCGACAAAGGTGGCCACTTCGCGGCGTGGGAACAGCCGAAGCTCTTTTCAGAAGAGGTTCGTGCGGGCTTGAGACCACTGCGCAAATAGCGGAGCAGAGCGCGATGCCCCTCGCTTGGGACGGCTAGCGGGAGTCTAGCCGAACGCCGGGATACACACCAGCGCCCCGGCCACGGGCACCGGGGCGTCGGTGATGCGTTGGGGCCGCCGCGCGCTACTCTTCCACAAACGATCCGCTGAACTTGATCTTCGGGTCAGGGAAAGGAAGGGGACCCCGGGGCCCGTCGAGGCCCCCCATGTCACTAATCGGTCAGATCAGCCGGGAGCCGCGGCCGCTCCGCGACGGTGAGCGAGAGCTCGCGGCGCTGACCATCGCGGAGGATCGTGAGGCGCGCCCGCTGGCCGGGCCGGAGCGTCTTCACCTTCGCGAGATAGTCCTGGTGCGTGCGGACCGAGGTGCCCTCGATCGCGGTCAGGATGTCGCCCCCGACGAGATATTCCTCGCCCTGCACGACCACCGACAGGTTGCCGCCGCGCACGCCGGCGCGGTCGGCGGGGCTGCCGTCGTGCACGATCTCGACGAGGTAGCCCGGTGCCAGCGGCAGCCGGAGAAGCGACGTCACCTGGGCGTCGACCTCACGCCCCTGAAGCCCGAGCCACGGCCGGACGACGTGGCCCGTTTCCCGCAGGTCGCGGAGGATCGCCTTGGCCGCGTTGATCGGCAGCGCAAAGCCGATCGAGTTCGCCTCCTCCGAGATGAACGTGTTGATGCCGACGACGGCGCCGCACCGATCGACCAGCGGGCCGCCGGAGTTTCCGGGGTTGATCGGGGCGTCGGTCTGGATCATCGGCTGCTCGGCGAGGCCCGGCAGGATGCGGTTGAGCCCGCTCACGATTCCGCGGGTCATCGTCTGCTCCAGGCCCATCGGGTTGCCGATCGCGACGACCTCGTCGCCCACGTGCAGGGCCGACGAATCACCCAGCCGCGCGACGGGGAGGGCCGAGGACGCTTCGATGCGCAGCAGGGCGAGGTCGGTCACCGTGTCCATCCCGAGCACGCGCGCCGGCGTGCGCGTCCCCGAGTCGAGTGTGACCGACAGCGAGGCGGCGCCGTCGACGACGTGGGCGTTGGTCAGCACTTGCCCGTCGCGCTCGATGACCACGCCGGACCCGACCACGGTCTCGAACCGTCGCTGGGGCTTGACCTTGTTGATCTTGGTCACCTGGATCGACACGACGCTTGGCGAGACGCGCTCGAAGAGAACCGCCATCGACTCGGTGCAGGCCTGCTGCGCGAAGACGGTTTGCGGCATCGCGATCAAGAAGAGCAACGCGAGGACGCGCATCGTAGTGGATCATACACCGGTCGGGTGTACGGCGGGCGGTATAATCGGACGGTGCGCATCGCCCTTCCGCTCCTGCTGACCGTCTCGCTCTTCGTTCCGTCGGGGGCGCCCGCTACCGACCGAGTCGTCGCCGCCACACTCGACAACGGGCTCCGTGTCCTCCTGCTCGAGGATCAGCGCAGCCCCATCGTGTCCTTCCAGGTGTGGTATCGGGTCGGCTCGCGCGACGAGCACCGAGGCGCCACCGGCATCGCGCATTTCCTCGAGCACATGATGTTCAAGGGCACGCCGGCCCACGGCCGCAAGGAGTTCGCGCGACTCGTCGAGGAAAACGGCGGCCAGGACAACGCCTTCACCTCGCAGGACGTCACCTCGTATTTCGTCGACATCGCCGCCGACAAGCTGGACCTCGTGATCGACCTCGAGGCCGACCGCATGCAGAACCTGCTCCTCGATCCCAAGGAGATCGCCTCCGAGCGCGAAGTCGTGATCGAGGAGCGGCGGACCCGCACCGAGGACGATCCGGGCGGGTTCCTCGGGGAGGAGGTCAGCTCCCTCGCCTTCAAGGCGCACCCCTATGGGGCTCCGATCATCGGCTGGATGGAGGACATCAAGCGGATCACGCCGGAGGAGATCCGCGCCTTCTACAAGATCTACTATGTTCCCAACAACGCGCTGGTCGTGGCGGTCGGGGCATTCCGAGCCCCCGAGGCGCTCGAGAAGATCAAGCGTCGCTTCGGGCGGATCCCGCGCGGAAAGGCCCCGCCGCCGGTGCTCGCGATCGAGCCGCCCCAGAACGGCGAGCGGCGCGTGACGGTCAAGAGGCAGGCCGAGCTTCCCATCGTGTACCTCGCCTGGCACGTGCCGAACCAGAAGTCCGACGACGCCGCGACCCTCGAGGTGCTGTCGACCGTCCTCTCGGGCGGGCGCGCGTCGCGGCTCTACCGCGACCTCGTCTACCAGCGCCAGCTGGCGCTCGAGGCCGGCGGCGACTACTCGTACTTCTCGATCGACCCGAACCTCTTCTGGTTCTGGGCGACGCCGATGCCGGGTCGGACGGCGGAGACGCTCGAGACGGAGCTCTCCGCCCACATGGAGCGCCTCAAGACGGAGCCCGTCACCGACGAGGAGCTGGCTCGCGCCAAGAATCAGATCGAGGCCGCGTTCGTCTACCAAGAGGACTCGGTCCACCGGCGCGCCGCGCTCCTCGCACGCTTCGAGCTGATCGGCGGCTGGGCCCTCAAGGAGCCTTTCATGGCGAAGATTCGCGCGGTCACGGCCGCCGACCTGACGCGCGTGGCGCGCGCCTGGTTCGCGCCGGAAAAAAAGAGCGTCGGCGTGCTGTTGCCGAAATCCTGATGGCCGCTCGAGACCCGCTTGGGAGCTCGAGAGACCGTCGTGCCCCCGGACCGGTGGCGGTCCTCGCCGTCGTCCTCCTGGCGGGCGTGCTCGCGTCCGGGCCCACCGCGGCGGCGCCGCTCGCCCACCGGGAGGTCCTGCCGAACGGCATCGTCCTGCTCGTCGCCGAGCGGCCCGCGGTGCCGATCGTCGCGGTCCGCGTCTTGACGCGCGCGGGCGCCGTCTTCGATCCCGAAGATCGGGCCGGGCTCGCCAACCTGACGGGAGCGGTGCTCACGCGCGGGACCGCGAAGCGCACGGGGCCCGAGCTCGATTCGGCCATCGAATTCGTGGGCGGCAGCGTCGAAGCCGCGGCCGGCCGCGACAGCCTCACGGTGTCGCTGACCGCGCAGAAGAAGGACCTGGCTCTGGGATTCGACCTCGTATCGGAGGTCGTCCTGTCGCCGGCATTCCCCCAGGCCGAGGTTGCCCGGAAAGTGGCCGAGATCCAGGCGGCCATCAAGCGCTCCGAGGAGGACCCGGGCACCGTGGCGGCGCGCGCCCTCGGGCGGCTGGTCTTCCCCGGCCATCCCTACGGGCTCCCGGTCGAGGGGACCCAGGAATCCGTGGCTCGGCTCACGCGCGACGACGTCGTCAAGTTCTATCGGGAATATGCGCGGCCCGACACCACGGTCATCGCGGTGGTCGGCGCGATCACCGTGGACGAGGCGCGTCGTGAGGTCATGGCGCGATTCGGATCGTGGGCGCGTCCCGCCGGTCCGCTCCCGTCGGTGGCGCCACCGGCCGCCCCGGCCTCACCGCGCGAAGAGACGATCAAGCGCGAGCTGACCCAGGCCACGCTCATGTTCGGTCGCCAGGCGGTTCTGCAGACGGATCCCGACTACTTCCCGCTGGCCGTCGCGTCCTATGTGCTCGGGGGCGGCTCCGCGTCGCGCCTGTACGCGCGGGTGCGGGAGGAGTCGGGGCTCGCGTACGCCGTGTACAGCTGGGTCGCGCCGTGGCGCTACGCGGCGTCGTTCGCCGTGACCGCCCAGACCCGGACGGCCGAGGCCCCGAAAGTCGCCGTCATGATCCGCGAGGAGCTCTCCCGGATGGCCCGCGAGCCGGTCGCCGAGCGCGAGCTCGCGCTCGCCAAGCAATACCTCATCGGGAGCTTTCCGCTTCGGCTCGACACCTCGGGTAAGGTCGCCGACTTCCTGGTCGCGGTCGAAGACCGGGGACTGGGGCTCGACTACGCCGATCGCTACAAAGAGCGGATCGCCCGCGTCACCGCCCGCGACGTCCAGCGGGTCGCGGCCAAGTACTTCCCGCCGGCGACCTTCAACCTCGTGATCGTCGCCGAAACCAAGTGAGCGCCGTCGCGGTCACCGGGCTGCTCGTCATGCTCCTGGCCGCACCGCCGATCGTCAGAGCCGCATCGTTCACGCTGGAGCCCCAGCAGAGGACCGACGCGCTCCGGGTGGGCGCCCAGTCGATCACGCGCGACTCGTTCGACGCCGAGTGGCGCGTGGCGGGTGCGTCGGGGGACAGCGTCACGGTGATCACGCCCTTCCACCGGCTCGTCCTGGCAGCCCGCAATGCCGCGTTCAAGAAGGAGCACATGAAGGAGAGCGAACCGGCGAAGCTCCTGCGCGACCAGCAGGACCGGCTGGTGATCTGGGTGAATCTCCACGGGCCGCGGGAGGACTTCGCGCGCTTCTACAGTCCGCGAATCCTCCTGGAGGACCGCGAGATCGAGCCGGCCTTCGTTCAGAACGAGCGCACCGCGGTGCGCACGGATGCCGGCGTGTACCGCGCCCGCTGTGTCTACGGGTTCCCGGTCAAGGAGATGAATCCGAAGGCGCGACTGATCCTGGTCGTTCGCAACCCGGACGGCCGCGACGTCAGCCGCTTCACGATCGACCTCGCGTCGATGCGGTGACCGCAACGCCGCCCGAGCGGCAGCCGAGCGCAGACGGCATGCGAGCGCACGGCTGGGTCGGGCTCGGCGTCGTCGGCGTCGCCGAGCTGCTCCTCGTCTCGCGCGAGCCGACGGTCGCCGGCTGGTTCACGCCGATCGTGTGGACCGGGTACGTCCTCTTCGTGGACGCGCTGGCCGCGCGCTTCACCGGCCGCTCCTACCTCACGACCAACCGGGTCGAGGGGGTCCTCGTGGCGCTCGCGTCGGTCGCCTGCTGGTGGCTCTTCGAGCTCTACAACGCGCCGCGGTTCTGGCGCGGCGGCGCCGACGCGGCGGGGCTCTGGTGGCAATACCACGGCCTCGAGCCGAATCTCTTCCTGCGACGCGTCGGCTACGACTGGTCTTTCGCGACGATCTTTCCCGCGCTGTTTCTGACCGCAGCCGCCCTGCGCGCGACCGTGTTCCGCGGTGCCCTCGTGACCCCGTGGCGTCCGTCGCCGCGGGTGCTCGGGCTGGCCACCGCCGTTGGGGCGGTGGGCGTCGTCCTGCCGCTCGCGGTCGTGTCCGTGTGGCTCGTGCCGCTCGTATGGGTCGGCTGGGCGCTTCTCTTCGAGCCAATCAATTGCCGTCGCGGGCTGCCGTCGTGGCTCGCCGACCTCGGCCGGGGCGACGCTTCTCGCCTGCTGGGGCTCGTGGCCAGCGGGGCGATCTGCGGCGTGTTGTGGGAGTTCTGGAACTACTGGGCCGGGACGCGGTGGACGTACACGGTTCCGTACCTCGGCGGGATCAAGGTTTTCGAAATGCCGGTGCTGGGTTACCTCGGCTTTCTTCCGTTCTCGCTCGAGGTGTACGCCATGTACCACTGGCTCCGCGGGCGCCTCGGTCAGCCGGCGGTGGAGCCGGTGCTATAATCCGCCCCGCGTCAATCCGAAACCTCACGGAGGATGCCCTCATGAAAGCGATCCGAGTCAATACGCCCGGCGGCCCCGAGGTCCTGCGCTACGAGGACGTGTCCGAACCCACACCAAAGGCCGGGGAGGCCACCGTGAAGGTCGACGCCGCCGGGATCAACTACATCGACGTCTACCAGCGCTCGGGCCAGTACAAGCTCGCGTTGCCGTTGACGCTGGGCCTGGAAGCCGGCGGCACCGTGACGGCGATCGGCCCGAACGTGACCGAGGTGAAGGTCGGCGACAAGGTCGCCTACACGGGCGTGCCGGGTGCCTACGCGGAGCATGCCGCGGTTCCGGCCGCGCGCCTGGTGGTCCTGCCGACCGGGGTCAGCACCCGCCAGGGCGCCGCGGCGATGCTGCAGGGCTTGACGGCGCACTATCTTGCCTGCTCGACCTATCCGCTCAAGAGCGGGGACACCTGCCTCGTACACGCGGCGGCCGGCGGCGTCGGGCTGCTGCTCTGCCAGATCGGGAAGATGCGGGGCGCCCGCGTCATCGGCACGGTCTCCACCGAGGACAAGGCCAAGCTCGCGCGCGAGGCAGGAGCCGCGGACGTCATTCTGTATTCGAAGCAGGACTTCGAGGCCGAGGTGAAGCGGCTCACCGACGGCAAGGGCGTGCAGGTCGTCTTCGACTCGGTCGGCCAGACGACGTTCGACAAGGGGTTCAACTGCCTGGCGCCGCGCGGGATGATGGCGCTCTACGGCCAGTCGAGCGGCCCCATCGGCCCCTTCGACCCGCAGACGCTCAACGCCAAGGGCTCGCTCTTCCTGACGCGGCCGAGCCTGAACCATCACATCAGCACGCGCGCCGAGCTCCTCCAGCGCTCGGGCGAGCTGCTCGGCTGGATCCGGGACGGCAAGCTCAAGCTGCGCACGGAGTTCGAGTTCCCGCTGAAGGACGCGTCGGAAGCCCACCGGGCGCTCGAGGGACGGAAGACGACGGGGAAGGTGCTCCTCGTTCCGTGAACATCGCGCAGCACCGGGAGGTCTCCGCGCGTCACTAACCCGCATTATTCACGAAGACGGCGCCGCGAGCCGGACGGGGCCTGGCACCAGGGTGTCCCCGGCCCACCGGGCTCCGTCACCCACTCGCCCGAACGCAGCTCTTCGAGCTGCGGGCGGGACGCGGGGGTCCCACTTCCGCCCGGCGGGCCGGGGACACCCTGGTGCCACCCGTCCGACGCCGCAGTGCGGTTCGTGAATAACGCGGGCTAAGGGGACCGGCTGGCGCGCTGCGATCCGGGGTGGCTGGCTCCACTCCGGCGACCTTCGGCTACCGCGACGCCGACGGCTACTACTTCCTGGTCGACCGCGTGAAGGACATGATCAACGCGGTCAAGGAGCGGCGGTCACGGCGTGCCCCGACCGGCAAGACCGTGAAAAAAGTACTCAGGCGACGGGCCGCGCTAGAATAGGCCCGGAGGTAACCATGCGACCAAGAGCTCTTCTGCTCATAGTAGGACTTTCACTCGCATCGCTCCTGCTGCTCGACAATGCGACCGTGTGGGCGCGCGCCGGGAGCGGCGGAAGCCGTGGCTCCCGTTCGTACTCGTCACCGACCACGCCGTCCAGCCCGTCGAGCCCCTCGCGCATGACGACGCCACCGGCCGCTTCGCCCCAGCAGCCCATGCAGCGGCCGGGCATGTTCGGCGGCCTGATGGGAGGCATCGCCGGCTTCGCCCTGGGCGGGCTCCTGGGTTCCATGCTGTTCGGAGGCATGGGCGGCGGTTTCGGCGGCGGCCTCGGGCTCCTCGAGCTCGTGCTGATCGGTGGTGCGGTGTTCTTCCTGTTCCGGATGCTCCGTGGCCGCCAGGCGGCTCGTCCCGAGCCCGCGTACGCTGGCGCCGGTGTCGCCAGCTCGTACGGCTCGAGCGGGCAGGGGTGGTCGACGGGAGGAGGCGGCACGACGGTCGAGGTGCCGCCGAGCGTATCGGACCTCGATCGCGGAATCGGGTACATCCGCGGGATGGACGGGAGCTTCGACCCGATCGGGTTCGCCGACTGGGCGAAGGGGATGTTCACCGACGTCCAGGGTGGGATCGTCACGCGTGATCTGGGTGGAGTGCAGGACCGCCTCACGCCGCAGGAGTTCGCCCGTCTGCAAGCCCAGTGTGATCAGCTCCGGGGTGCCAGGCGGACCAACCGGATCGAACGGGTGCGGATCGGGCGCGCGGAAGTGACCGAGGCCTGGCAGGAGAGCGGCCAGGACTGGGTGACGGTATATTTCGCCGTCTCGCTCGTGGACTACACGGTCGACGACGCGACCGGCGCCGTGGTAGAGGGGTCGGCGACGCCGGAAGACATCGAGGAGTACTGGACCTTCACGCGGCCGGTCGGCCCGAAGCCCTGGCGGCTGTCGGCGATCCAGACCGCGTAACCGCCTTCGGGGGTGCGCGTTTGAAGCGCGCCTTGAAGTGGCTGGGCGTGATCGTCGCGGTGGTCGTCCTGGTGACGATCGCCGCGGCGATCGCGCTGCCACGCCTGGTCGACACGCCGCGCGTCCAGGCGATGATCGCCGGCAGCGCCACGCAGGCGATCGGGCGCCCGGTGAAGTTCGAGTCGTTGTCCGTTGCTCTGTTCCCGCTGCCTTCGATCGAGCTGCACAAGCTCGAGGTCGCCGACGACCCGCAGTTCGGCACCGCCCCATTTCTCACGCTCGACACGGGTCGGATCTACCTCAAGCTGCGTCCGCTGCTGGCCGGCCGCGTGGAGCTCGGCGACATCACGCTCGAGCGACCGCGCATCGCGCTCATCCAGAGCGCGGACGGACGCTTGAACGTGGCGAGCCTCGCCCCGCCGTCCGAGCCCAAGACCGCGTCGCGACCGGGACGGCCGAGCGGCGGCGGGACCGGCGGCGCCGCCGCCGCGATCGTGTCGCAGGTGAAGATCAACAAGGGCCTCGTCACCTACGTCGCGCGCGGGAAAGGCGCGGCGCCGACTCCGTACCGCGTCGAGGACCTGGACGTCACGGTGACCGGTCAAGGGGCGCAGCTCGGCTTCAAGGGCGCGCTGCGCGTGAAGCCGGGGGATCTCGCGGTCAAGCTCGCGGACGGCCTCGTCACGCTCAACGGCGCCAAGACGCTGCTCGAGGCGCCCGTCCGCGCCCGGGTGACCATCGAGGGGAAGGACATCGAGCCGCTCGTCGCCGCGGCCGCGGGTCCGAAACCCGAGATCGCCGGGCCGATCAAGGGAGACTTCACCCTCGCCGGAACGCTGGGCGTGCCCCGGGTCTCGGGCAACGTGGAGCTGACGAGCGTGAAGGTGACCCAGGCGAATCAGGCGTGCCCCGAGCCCAAGCAGCGCACTCTCGCCCTCGGCCCCCTGAAGCTCGCCGGCGCCTCGTGGGACGGCGGCCGGTTTCAGAGCCGCCCCGTCACGACCTCCGTCGGCAACGGCACGATCAGCGCCAATCTGACCGCGACGCTCGAGCGAGGCGCGCGCGTGCAGCTCGGTGACCTGACCATCAAGGCGGTGCCGGTCGAGAAGGTCCTGGTGGACTTCCTCTGCGAGGGCTACGCGGTGAGCGGACCGCTCGACCTCACGGGCGCCCTGTCGACCAGCACGGCGGATCTCCTGAACACGCTCGGGGGCTCGGGCCAGCTCCGGATCGGCCCGGGCAAGGTGGTCGGGCCGCAAGCGCTCGCGCTCGTCGGCGTCGTGACGCGCGTGGCCAGCACGGTGTCGTCGGTGCTCGCCGCCGACGTGCCGAAGGCGCTCACGTCATCACCGGTCGACTTCGACTCGATCACCGGGACCTACCAGATCACGAACGGCGTCCTCACCACGCGGGACCTCCTGTACTCGAGCCGGGCCATGAAGGTCGCGATCGCGGGCGAGTATGGCCTCGCGACGGGACGCATGAACCTCGACCTGCGCGTGAATCACGGACGCGGCGACGTGCGGGCGAGCGTCAGCGGGAGCGCGTCGTCGCCGTCGGTCCGGGTGGATCCGTCCTCGCTCGCCGGCGAGGTCAACCGGGAGAAGGTCGAGGGCGGAATCCAGGATCTCCTCAAGCGCTTCCGTCGCTGACTTTCAGGCTCGGCGGGTCGCGGTGAAGCGCCCGCCGCCGAGCTTCCCGTCCTCGACCAGTCCCACGAAAAACGCATGGAGCTGGTCGTACTCCAGATATTGCGCTTCGCCCAGGCGCGCCACCCCGTGCGCGCGCAGGGCCCGGTGCATCTCGAGCCTCTTCCGCACGATCGGCCGCCACTCCGCGGACAGGTCCTCCGCCTCGACCGCCGTGAAGCCGGCGCGCCCGAGCAGCCCGCAATAGCTCTCGAGGGTCTGCAGTGTCGTGGCCGCCATCCACTCCCAGAGCTGCCGGCGCTCCCGATCGCCCAGGCTCGGGTAGGCGATCCAGTCGGTGAAGGCGAGCCGCCCGTCCTGGACCAGGACGCGGTGGCACTCCTCGAGCACCGCGGGCTTGTCGGCGACGTGCATGAGCGCCTCCTGGCTGAGACAGGCGTCGAAGGCGCCGCGCGCGAAGGGGAGCGCCGTCGCGTCCCCGCGGACGACCGTCACGCGCGGCTGGCTCACGAGGCGGTTGAGCCGGGCGGCGCCGGCCGCGCGGCCCGCGTGGAGCTCGAGCGCGGTGACGGTCGAGCCCCGGCGGCTCGCCAGGAACCGGGCGGGTCCGCCGAGGCCCGCGCAGACGTCGAGGACCCGGCTGGTGAGGCCGATGCCGGCCCGGCGCGCCAGAGTGTCGACGGCGGCCAGGCCCCCGTAGTGGTCCTGGTCGAACTCGAAGAGGGCCTCGGCGGTCAGAGGCCCGCCGAGGCCCCGGGCGGCGAGGGCCGCGAGTACCCGCGCGTCGCTGATCGGGTGCTCGTCGTAGAATGCCTTCACGCGCCTGGGGGTGCCTTGAAGCATGGGCTGACGTATGGTAAAAGCAAACCAATTTCATCACACCTTCGGCGAGGGAAGCCCATGGGCAGCGGGAGCAGAGGCGGTCTCGAGGACATCGTCGTATCGACGTCGGACATCTGTTTCATCGACGGACGCGAGGGCCGGCTCGTCTACCGCGGCTACGACGTCAACGACCTCGTCGAGCATTCTTCCTTCGAGGAAGTGATCTTCCTGCTGTGGCACGGCGGGCTCCCGAGCAAGAAGGAGCTCGTCGCGCACACGAAGGCCCTGAGCGCCACCGCGAACCGGCGCCTACCACCGGGGCTCGTCTCGCTCCTGAAGGCGCTGCCGAAGAAGACGACCCCGATGGAGGTTCTGCGCACGGGGGTGTCGGCGCTCTCGGCGTACGATCCGGACGCCGCCGACAACTCCAAGGACGCCACGGCCCGCAAGGCCCTCCGGCTGACGGCCCAGATGCCGACGCTCGTGGCCGCGTGGGAGCGGATCCGCCGGGGCAAGGCGCCGGTGGCGCCGAACCCGAAGCTCAGTCTCGCCGCCAACTTCCTCTACATGATGAGCGGCACCAAGCCGACCCCGCTCGCGGTCAAGACGTTCGACGTGGCGCTCATCCTCCACGCCGACCACGAGTTCAACGCCTCGACCTTCGCGGCCCGCGTGACCGCGGCGACCATGTCGGATCTGCACTCGTCGATCGTCTCGGCGATCGGCGCGCTCAAGGGACCGCTCCACGGCGGCGCCAACGAGCAGGTGATGTTGATGGTCCAGAAGATCAAGTCGCCCGCGAACGCCGACGCCTGGATCCGGAAGACGCTCGCCGATCACGGACGCGTCATGGGCTTCGGCCACCGGGTCTACCGGGTGGAAGATCCACGGGCGAAACACCTGCGCCGACTGGCGGAGGAGCTGGGCAAGCAGGCCGGGAACACGAGCTACGTCGAGATCCTGGACACGGTCGTGCGGGTCGTCGGCGAGCAGAAGCGGATCTTCCCGAACGTCGACCTCTATTCCGGCGCCGCGTACGCCTCGATGGGCATCCCGACCGACCAGTTCACCCCGATCTTCGCGATGAGCCGGGTCGTCGGCTGGGCCGCCCACGTCATGGAGCAGCACGCGAACAACCGGCTGATCCGGCCGCGTGCGGAGTACACCGGCCCGACGCACGCCACGTACGTCCCGGTCGACAAGCGCTAGGGAGGCTGTGCGCGCCGCGTCGCGCGTGAGCCTCGTCATGTGCGTCTTCAACGGGCTCGAGGACACCCGACGGTGCCTCGAGAGCCTGCGCCGCACGACCGAGCCATTTCACCTGGTCGTCATGGATAACGGCTCCACCGACGGTACCGCGGAGTTCCTCGAGCGCTTTCCCTACCCATACCCGCACACCTTCGCGCGGAGCGCGGCCAACGCCGGCGTGATCGCGGCGCTCAACCGTGCCTGGCGGCTCGCCGACACCGAGCTCCTCTGCTTCCTCCACAACGACACGGAGATGCCGGAGCCCGCGTGGCTCTCGCGCCTCACCGACGCGCTCGCCGAGCCGGGGGCCGGCCTGACCGGCCTCTACGGCGCCAAGCGCCTCCGGGCCGACGGGCGCGCCGTGAGCCGTACCATCGTGCACAGTCTCCTCCCGCGGCCGACCGTCCGCGCGCCGTGGGAGGAGGTTGTCTTCGTCGACTCGGTCTGTATGTGCATCTCGCGGGAGCTCATGGATTCGATCGGCGGCTTCGACGAGGGGTACGGTTTCTACCACGGCCACGACCGCGACCTCTCGCTCGCGGTCCTCGAGCGCGGCCGGCGCTGTCTCATCGTTCACGCGCCGTTCGATCACCACGGCGGCCGGACCCGCACGCGCGGCTTCGCCGCGGATCCGGAGCGCGAGCGGGCCGACCTGGCCCTCCGCCGGGCCTCGGTCGCGCGCTTCGCGACGAAGTATCATCATCGACTGCCGGCCGACGTGCGATCGACCCCCCGGCGGATGTCCGACTGGCTCAGGACCCGCCTGCGGTGAGCCCGCTCCGGATCGGCATCGTCGGAGCCCGGTTCTCGGCGGAGCTACACGCTACGAACTACCGGCCGCTCTTGGGCCAGCGGGTCGAGCTGGCCGCCGTGTGCTCGCGCACGCGGGAGCAGGTCGACGACTTCGCGAAGCGTCACGCGATCCCGCGCGTCCTCTACGCCGGATATGTCTCGGCGGCGAGCGGACGCCGCGTCGAGCTGTCGCGGCCATGATTCCCTTCGCGAAGGGCCACGGGCTCGGCAACGACTACATCGTCATCGACGAGAAGGACCTTCGAGCGCCGCTCTCCCGGAAGGCCATCGAGCGGATCTGCGACCGGAACCGGGGAGTCGGCTCGGACGGCATCCTGCTGCTCGTGCCCACACAGCGCGCCGACTTCGGCCTGCGTATCTTCAACCCCGACGGCAGCGAGGCCGAGAAGTCGGGGAATGGGCTCCGCATCTTCGCGAAGTATCTCTGGGACCACGGCCGCGCGAAGAAGGCGACCTTCACGGTCGACACGAAGGGCGGCATCGTCGAGTGTCAGTGTCGCGTGGAGGGCGGGCGAATGGGCTTCGTCACGGTCGAAATGGGGCGAGCGACCTTCCGGGCGCCGGACATCCCCATGAACGGTCCGGACCGTGAGGTCGTCGGCGTGCCCCTCCAGCTGGGAGACGGCACCACACTCGCCGTCACGGCGGTCTCGGTCGGCAACCCCCACTGCGTGACCTTCGTCGAACGGCTCGACGAGGGCGAGTGCCGGCGGCTGGGTCCGCTCGTCGAGCGTCACCCGGCGTTTCCCAATCGGACGAACGTGCAGTTCGCGCGGATCTCAGGGCGCGACGCGCTCGACATCCTCATCTGGGAGCGCGGCGCCGGCTTCACGCTGGCGTCCGGATCCTCGTCCTGCGGCGCGGCATCGGCGGCCGTCAGGAACGGGCTGTGCGACCACGGCCGGATCAGGGTCGGGATGCCGGGCGGCGAGCTCACGATCGAGGTGCGGCCCGACTGGTCGCTCCGCCTCGACGGACCGGTCGAGGCGGTCTATCAGGGGACGCTGTCGGCGGAGTTCGCCGCATCGCTATGAAGCGGATCTGCGTCTTCTGCGGCGCGTCGGAGGGCGGGCGTCCCGCTTACGCCGAGGCGGCGCGGCGCCTCGGCGGCGAGCTGGTCGCGCGGGGTCTCGGCCTCGTCTACGGCGGGTGCGCGGTCGGGCTCATGGGGGTGCTCGCCGACACGGTGCTTCACCACGGCGGCGAAGTGATCGGTGTCATCCCCGAGCCACTCGTCGCGCGCGAGCTCGCCCACTCGGGCCTCACCGAGCTCCGCGTCGTCGGCTCGATGCACGAGCGCAAGGCCACGATGGCGTCGCTCGTCGACGGGTTCGTCGCGCTGCCGGGGGGACTGGGAACCCTGGACGAGACGTTCGAGGCTCTGACGTGGGCGCAGCTCGGCATTCACGGCAAGCCCGTGGGTGTCCTGAACGTCGAGGGCTACTGGGACGGGCTGCGTCGCGTGATGGACCACGCCGTCCAGGAGCGCTTCGTGCGTCCGGAGTACGCGGCACTGCTGCTCTTCGCCGACACGCCGGCCGATCTGCTCGACCGCTTCGCGGCGTGGCGGGCGCCGGATCTGCAGCCCACCTGGGTCGATTCTAACCGGACTTGATCAGCCGGCCCCGCGCCGACCCGCGAGGCGATCGCTTGGCGCTTCGCCTGAGCTTCGCGAGCGCCGGCATGGCGGCGAGCTGCTCCTCGGAAAGCTCGTCCCAGAAGATGCCGGCCGGCTTCGGCCGGCGACGGCGCGTACGGATCGCGCGCTCCGGCGTCACGATGATGTCGAGCGGGACGTCGTGGGCCGTCATCGGAAGGGGCTCGTCGAGCACCTGGAGCTCGTGGACCGAGGTGACGACCGGCGTCTCGTCGTCGGCGACGCCCAGCTCGCGGGCCAGTGCCCACTCGAGGTCGCTGTAGCCTCCGCCCTTCCCGACCCGCGCGCCGGCCGGATTCACGGCGACGCTGCCGGCCACGATGAGATCGATCCGACCGATCCGCTCGGGCGCAACCGGCACCCCGAACGCGGTCGCGCCCTTGATCGTCGCTGCGTGCGCGAGCTTGCCCTGGAGCTTTCGCGGATCCAGCCGGAGGAAGCAGCGCTCCGCGCGGAGGCGCGGGACGGCCATCACAACCGTCTTGCCTTGCCGAAGAGCGGTCAGCCGCACCGCGCGCTGGGGGGCGTCGGGATTGCACTTGATCCGGCGCGCCGCCTTCCACTCCGGCAGCTCGGCCAACCGGCGCGCCGCCACCTCCGCGCCCGCGAAATTCGGTATCCGGTCGTGAAGGGGCAGGGGAAAGCGGCCGACACGGCGCGCGGTCAGCAGCGCCCAGACACGCTCGCGGATCTCGGGCTTTCCGCTCACGCTCGGCTCTTGGCCACGGCCGGCTCGAGCCGGGCGAGGACGACGGGCGCGCGCGACGCCGCACGCGCGAATGCGCCGGCGAGCTTCACCGCGCACCATCCGCCCGCGATCGCGGCCGCCGATGCCAGTACCAGGGCGAGCGCCGTGTCGGCCGGCGTCGGGAGAGCGTGGCTCAGCGCCGGCAATCGCCCGAGAACGCCACCCGAGACGGCGACCAGGGCCAGGCCGAAGACGACCACGGCGAGCTGCCAGTACCTCCGCGGGTTCGCCATCGTCATGAGCGCCGCCGGAGCGAGCGGGATCAGGCGCAGCGTCAGGGAGCGCCCGGGAGTCGTGCCGTTCCGGCGAGCCATCTCGTGCGCCACCGCGACGGGCGACGTCGGGTCGGCCGCGATCGCCTCCTCGATCGCCGAGGTCGGCTCGAGCAACGCGAAGCCGAGATCCCCGACCAGGATGATCGAGAGCTGCACGACGAGGGCGCCCGCGGCCAGCGCGAACGGAGCGCTCCGGCTTTCCGCGAGACGGGCGACGAGGACGAGCGCAAACGTGAAGGCGAGCGCTCCCAGCACCGCGAAGGTGAACAAGAAGATCGAGCCTCGGCGGAAGGCGGTCTGGGCCGACTGGTCGACGAGGATATAAAAGGTGCCGAGCAGCAGGATCCCCCCGGCAGTGAGCGCGCCCCAGCGCGTCCAGCCCTCGTCGTACACTTCGAGCGCGATGAGCAGGCTGCCGAGATTCGAGACCTGGAAGCCCGCGAGACCGAGCAGGTGGGGCGGGCTCCAGAGGGTCACGTCGAGCCCGAACAGACGGTGCCACAGGTCGTCGATGGGCGCCGCCAGGATGACGATCGCCATGCCCCACCACGCCAGGTGAAAGCCTCGTGTGCCGCTGAGGCCGGCGAGCGCGACGGCGCCCGGCGGCGCCGTTCCGCGTCGCGCTCGCCACGTCTCCACGACGAGGACGCCGAGCGAGATCACGGCGATGGCCGCCACGGCCGCGTAGGTCATGACGTGCGGGGCGATCCAGAACGAGTCGCGCCCGATGACGAGGTGCCAGCGGATGTCCCAGCCCACGCCCCAGGCGCCGACGAGCTTCGCGACGAGCAATGCCCAGAGCGCGCGGCGCCGGAGGGTCATCCGCACGACGTCATGATACACTGCGCGCCGCTGTGATTGCGTCGTGGTGCTGGGACCTCGTCGAGCCGTACCTCAAGCGCAATCTGGTCAATCGCGGCGTCGCACGACCCACCCGCCGGGAGATCCTCGAGGAGTTCGCGCGCGTCTGGCCCGAGTTCACCGCGACCATCGGCGTGCAGGAGCCGTGGGCGGGGACGATCCGCTTCAAGTGGCTCGTGCGCCTGCCCTCGAGCGAGATGGAGCCGCTGCTGGAGGATCCCACGGGCTGGATCGGCGCCCGGTACGGCGGGGGCAAGTTCAAGATGAACCTGCATCACGGGATGCACTTCGTGAGCACCCGGAACTTCAAGCCCGAGGGCGACCCGCGCTGGCGAGAGGAGCCGGCGCTGGATCTGGACGCGTAGGCGGGGACAAGAGAGGGAGAGGGGACAAGAATGCCGAGCGACGAGACGCGACGCTTGTTGAAGCTCTTCGGCGTGGCGGTGACCAGCCTGGAGGACGCGATCGACCGTCGGGCGCCGATGGACGAGATCATGAAGTGGGATCAGGAGGTCGCCGAGCGCACCCGCGAGACGTTCGCCTTCGTCGAGCGCCTGCGGAGTCGACGCATCGCCTGATGGCGGCCCGCGTCGACGCCTCGGGGACGGCCGTGGAGCTGGCGCGGCCACCGCGCCGGATCGTGTCGCTGGTTCCGAGCACCACCGAGACCCTCTGCGCTCTGGGGCTTGCCGATGCGCTGGTGGCCGTCACGGTCTATTGCGTCGAGCCGCGCGAGGTCGTCAGGGACAAGACCCGGATCGGCGGCGAGAAGAATCCCGACCTCGAGAAGATCCGGGGGCTCGAGCCCGACCTGGTCATCGCCAACATCGAGGAAAACCTCCGTGAGCACGTCGACACGCTCCGCGCGTGGTCCATTCCGGTCTGGGTCACGTACCCGCGCACGGTGGCCGAGGGCATCCAGCTCATCGCCGACCTCGGCGCGGTGACCGACACCCAGGCGCGCGCGGCCGAGATGCTCCGGGAAATCGAGCCGCTGTACGAGCGCGTCCGGAGCGCCTGCGCGCGGCGGCCGCCGGTGGCGGCGTTCTACCCGATCTGGCGCGGACCGTACATGACGATCAACGGCGACACATACATCCACGACATGCTGCGGGTCTGCGGGGCGCGGAACGTCTTCGCCGACCGGCCGGAGCGCTATCCGACCGTGACGCTGGACGAGGTCGCCGCGCAACGCCCGGCCGTGATTCTGCTCCCGGACGAGCCGTTCCGGTTCAGGCGGGCCCATCTGGCCGACTTCGCGGGATACGGCGAGGTACCCGCGGTTCGCGACGGTCGGATTCACCTCGTGGACGGGAAGCCCTTCTCCTGGCACGGGCCGCGGATCGCGGAGGCCCTGCGGATGCTGCCAGGACTGATCGATCCGGCGGCTACTGCTTCTTGATCGGCAGGAGCCAGTCGAGCCACGGGGCGGCGGCGGCCATGAACAGCCCCGGAATCAAGACGCCCGCGACGAGGCCGACGATCGACAGGAAGACCAGCGAGATCAACATCGCGCACAGATCGAGAATCACGGCCATGGCCTCACTCTACCTCGAGGACCATCTCGATCTCGACTGGAATGTTCACCGGCAGCGCGGCCATGCCCACGGCCGAGCGCGCGTGCTTGCCGATGGCCTCGCCGAACACCTCGACCATCAGATCGGAGAATCCGTTGATCACCTTGGGCTGGTCGCCGAAGCCCTCCGCCGAATTCACCATGCCCAGGACTTTGACGACGCGGCGGACCTTGTCGAGGCTGCCGAGGTTCGCGCGCACCGTGGCCAGCAGGGCGAGGCCCACCTCCCGCGCGACCTGGTAACCCTGCTCGACTGAGAGATCCTTTCCGACCTTCCCCTGCGCGGTCGCCTTGCCGTCCCGGACCGGCCCGTGGCCCGAGACGAAGAGCAGGTTGCCGGTCCGTACGGCGCCGACGTAGTTCGCCATCGGGCTCGTCGTCTTGGGAAGCGTGATGTTCTTTTCCTTGAGTCGTGCTTCTGCGCTCATAGAGAGACCTGTCCTCCACGAAGTGAATGACAGCGGCCGCGTCATCGTGGCACACTACACCGTGCCCGTCAAACCTGCGCCGGTGACGCCGGTCCCGGCCGCCACGCTCGTCCTCCTGCGCGATCGCTCTGCCGGCGCGTTCGAGGTCCTCCTGATCCGCCGCCACCGCGCGAGCAAGTTCGCCGCCGGGGACTTCGTGTTTCCTGGGGGCAAGATCGAGGTCAGCGACGGCCGCGACGACGCCGCCGGCTGGTGCCGGAGCGTCGACGCGGCCCAAGCCGCACGCCGGCTCGACCTCGCCGCCGCCCCGCAGGCGGCGCTCGGTCACTGGGTCGGCGTCATCCGCGAGACCTTCGAAGAGGTGGGGATCCTGCTCGCCTACGCACCCGGTGGTCAGCCGGTGCGCGTGGACGATCAGCGCTATTCGGCGTACCGGCGCGCCTGTCAGGGCGATCATCGCGCCTTCTGGGAGATGCTGAGCGCCGAGCGCCTCACGCTTGCGACCGATGGGCTCGTGTACTTCGCGCACTGGATCACGCCCGAGACGCAGCCGCTCCGCTTCGACACGCGCTTCTTCGCGGCGGCGATGCCACCGGGTCAGGAAGCGGTCGCCGACGAGCGCGAGATCACCGAGGTCCGATGGCTCGCCCCGCGCGAGGCGCTCGATGCGAATGCTCGTGGCGAGCTTCCGCTGCGCAATCCCACGGTGAAGAACCTGCAGCTCTTCGACGGAGCGCCGTCGGCCGCCACCGCGCTCGAGAGACTGAAGGGGCGCGAGGTGCGGACGATCCTTCCGCGCGTGATCATCGAGGGGGACAAGCGGCTCGTCCTCCTACCTGGCGACGCCGGCTACGACTGAGCCTCTCGCTCCCTGAGGGGGTCGCGGGGGGGCCATGTCGGGGCCCCTAGTCGAGTCTCGCGAAACCGAGGAGCGCCACGGGTTTCCCGGGGCGCTCCGCGCCGCCCGGGGGGCTGTGGGGGGCCATGTCGGGGCCCCTGGTCGAGTCTCGCGAAACCGAGGAGCGCCACGGGTTTCCCGGGGCGCTCCGCGCCGCCCGGGGGGGTGTGGGGGGCCATGTCGGGGCCCCCCACTCTAAAAATACGCGAGCAGCCGCCCGCAGGCGATCACGCCTGTCCACAGTACGAGCGAGAGCCCGGCCGCGAAGCGTGCCGCGAGGGGTGCGCGCGCGCCCTGATCCCACTCGGCGACCTGCCGGAACGGCCGGAAATGGAAGGCGGCGGCGTTGAGGGCGGCTGCGACGAGCAGGATGAGCTTCAGCCTGAACGCGGGGTTCCCAGCGAACTCGGTCGCGTGGGCGACGAACATCAGGCCGCCCGTCGGCACGATCAGGAGCGCGCTGGCGCGCGCCCACGGCAGGAGGTGGCGCTCCATGCCGGTCACCGGGAGCTGCCGCGAGAGTCCGAGCAGCCTCAAGTCGAACATCGCCGCGCTGCCCACGAGGACGACGAAGCCGATGATGTGGAGGATCTCGACGATCGGATAGAGCCACAGCGACTGGCGCATCGCCGTCGCCGCCGCGGTGGACTCGAGCGACGTGAGCCAGCCGACGCCGCCGGCCGGAGTCAACGGAGCTCCACCGTCGCTCCCTCGATCGTGATGCGCTCGGCGCGCATCTCGTCCTCGACGCTCCGGTGTGGGTAGCCGACGACCGTGGCCCTGGCGCCGACGCGGAGCTTGGCGGCCGGCAGTCCACGGTTCTCCATGCGCGTCGGCGGCGCGAGCACGACGAGCCAGACCTTGCCGGGTACCTCGAGGCGCACGTGACCGTGGGGATGCTCGTACCCGGCTTCCTTGATGGTGCCGGTGAGCGTGAGCTCCTTGCTCGAGTCGTAGCCGCTCCAGCCGTGGTGTGCGCCAACCGGGACGACGCCCACGGCGGCCGGCACGAGGAGCGCGATGGCCGCGATCATCCGCATGGTCAGCCCTCCGTTCACCCGGAGGCGCCCTGGCCGGGCTGGCGGGCGTTGACCAGCACCGCCATGTTGCCGTACGGATGCTTGTTCTCGAGCATCAACTGGTGGCACTCCGGAATGTCGTCGAAGGTGTAGGTACGGCTGAGGCACGTGTCCACCTTGCCCTCGCTGACGAGCTTCGTGACGTCCGCCGCCTGCGCGTCGTTGGAGAGATGGCTGCCCTGGAAGCGCTTCTGGCGCATCCAGTGATAGCGCAGGTCCATCGTCGCGGTGTAGCCGGTGGTGCCGGCGCAGATGACGACCATGCCGCCCGTCGAGCAGACGAACACCGACGTGGGCAGGGTCGACTCGCCCGGATGCTCGAAGACGATTCTCGGGCTGACCCGCTCGCCCAGGCCGTCCCAGATCGCCTTGCCGAAGGCGCGCGCGCCCTTCGCCCATTCGCCGTAGGCCTTCGTGTCCTCCGTGTTGGGCATCGGGCCCCAGTGGGTGAACGGGCTGCGATTGATGACGGCCACTGCACCGTGCTCCTGGCAGAACTTCCGCTTCGCATCGTCGGAGACGACCGCCACGGCGCGCCCGCCGACCGCGCGCGTGATCTCGAGCGCCATGCTGCCGAGGCCGCCCGCCGCGCCCCACACCAGGACGACGTCGCCGGGCTCGATCACGTGGGGCGGCCAACCCATGAGCATCCGGTACGCCGTGGAGGCGCAGAGCAGGAAGCAACCCGCTTCCTCCCACGTCAGGCGCCTGGGCTTCGGGACGCACTGGTGGGCCTGACAGCGCGCGAACTGGCAAAAGCTCCCGTAGTTCGTCTGGTAGCCCCAGATGCGCGTGCTCTCGGCGAGCATCGGGTCCTTGCCCGAGCGAACCCAGGGATCGTCGGGACGCCACCATCCGCTGTGCACGATCACCTCGTCGCCGATCCTCACGCTCTGCACGTCCCGGCCGACCGCCCACACGAGGCCCGAGCAGTCGCTGCCGCCGGCGTGGAAGTCCTCGGGCTCGCCCGCCCGCTGCCGCTCGGCGATCACGTCGACCGGCGTGCCCAGCGCGGCCCAGACGTTGTTGTAGTTGATGCCCGAGGCCATGACGTAGATCAGCACCTCGTCGGGGCCGAGGGTCGGCGTCGGGATGATCTCGCGCCGCCAGGCGTCGCGCGGCTGGCCGAAGCGGTTCTGGCGGACGAGGTATGCGTGCATCCGCTTCGGCACCTCGCCGAGTGGCGGTCGCTCACCGAGATCGCAGAGATCGATCATGCGTTGAACCCTCTACCCGTTGAATTCTTTGACCAGACGCGGGAGCCGGGGATCGTCGAGGCCCGACTGATACGGTTGATAGAGCGCCGTGCTGTCGAGCAGCCCGGCGTAGCGCTCCTTGAGCCGGCGGCCGATCGTGTCGTAGCTCCCCGTGACCGCGAAGGTGTCGAGCATCTCGTCGGTGATCAGGTCGGCCATGCCCTTCCAGTCGCCCTCGATCGACTTCCGGTGCAGCGCCGGCGTGAGATCCTGCCAGCCGTGGGCCGCGAGCACGGGCTCGTAGGTGCGGGTGGAGGCGTAGAAGGCGATCTGCTGCTTGACCGATTGCCGGTTCCGCGCCAGCTCTTCCTCGGTGTCGCCGACGACCACGAAGCTCGCGGTCGTGTACGCGAAGTCGGCGCGCGCCCGGCCCGCGGCCCGGAGCCCCTCGTCCACGGCGGGGTTGACGTACTCGCGCAGGTACTTCGGGCTGTTGAACGGGTGCACGTGCAAGCCGTCGCAGACCTCGCCCGCGATCCGACACATGTACCGGTTGACGCCCGCGATGTAGATCGGCACCTTCGGGTGCGCGATCGGCCCGGGATTGAAGAAGGGCGTCATCAGGTCGAAGCGATAGAACTGCCCCTTGAAACCGAGCTTCGTCCCGTTCTGCCAGCAGTCCCAGATGTGCCGCAGCGCCAGGACGATCTCGCGCATCTTCGGCCCGGGCGACTCGAACTTCACCGAGAAGCGCCGCTCGTTGTGCCCCTTGACCTGCGTGCCGAGTCCGAGGATGAACCGACCGTCGGAGGCCTTCTGAAGGTCCCACGCGATGTGCGCGAGGACCATCGGGCTCCGCGGGAACGCCACGGCGATCGCGGTGCCCAGGTGGATTTGCGTCGTGACGCCGGCGGCGACGGCGAGCGGGAGGAACGGATCGTGCTGGGTCTCGGAGGACCAGAGACAGTCGTACCCGAGCGCCTCGACCTTCCGTGCGTAGGCGGGGATGGACTTCAGATCGTGCGTCAGCATGCCGACATCGAGCTTCACGGGGCCTCTCCTAGGGTCGGGATAGGCCATTGTAGCGGAGTGCGTGAGCCCGCGACAGGCGGCCGATCGCGCGAGCGACCGGTGAACTCGGGCTAGCGGCCCCTGGCTTCGTCGCCGCGGAGCGTCATGCAGGTGGAAGTCGCCCGTGCCACCAGCCGCTCCTTGTCGTCGACGACGTCGCACTCGACGAGGCCGATCGTCCGCCCACTCTTCACGACCCGCCCGGTGGCGACGAGCTTGCCGGTCCAGACCGGCTTCAGGAAGTTGATCTTGAGCTCGAGGGTGGTGAAGGTCTCGCCTTCGTCCAGGGTCGCGGCGTAGGCCATCCCCATCGCGGCGTCGGCCATGTCGCACAGGATGCCGCCGTGGAGCGTGCCCATGGGATTGGCGTGGCGCCCCTCCGCCGTCAATTCGACGACGGCGCGGCCCGGCTCGACGGCCGTCAACGCGAAGCCGATCAGGGTCGCGACGGGCGGCGGCGGGATTTCCCCCTGCCGCATCTTCTGGATGAGATCGAGCATCCGTGGCATCGGGAGCCCTCAGTTCCGTCCCGTGTTCCAGGCGCCGAGACGGATCGCCCCGGCCAGGGTGGAGCCGAAGAGGACGAGTGCCAGCGCCATGACCGCGAAGAGCGCCGTGAGCTCGCCGGGCGCCCAGCGGAGGATCAGCCAGCCTCCCGCCGCCGCGCTGACGAGACGAAGAGCGCCGGCGAGCATCGGCCACAGGAGCCGCCCGGCTCCCTGCGACGCGAAGTAGAGTGCCAGTCCGAGGCCGAAGAAGCCGTAGGCAGGGCCGACGACGCGGAGGTACGCGGCCCCCGCCGCGAGCACCGCGGGCTCGTCGCTGAACAGACCGAGCCACGCGTGCGGGAAGAGGGCCGCGGCGAGCCCGATCGTCTCCGAGACGGCGGCCGCGATCAAGGCGCCGGTCCAGGCCACTCGCCTGGCGCGGGCGCCCTGTCCGGCGCCGAAGTTCGTGCCGACCATCGTGACCAGGGCCGAGCCGAAGCCGAAGACGAGCGGGATCAAGAGATACTCGAGGCGCACGCCCATGCCGTAGCCGGCCAGCGCGAAGGTGCCGAACGACCCGACCAGGGCCGTGAGGAGGACGACGGTCAGATTCGTCATGACGTTGTTGACGAGGCTGGGCGCTCCGACTCGCAGGATCTCGCGGAACAGCGCGCGCTCGAAGCGGACCGTCGGCGAGAGACGGACCAGGCTCCGGTCGGAGGCGAGATAGACGACGAGCACGAGGGCGCCGACCATGTAGTACGCGACGACGGCGAGGGCCGCGCCGGTGACGCCGAGCCGGGGCAACGGCCCCCAGCCGAAGATGAGGGCGGGGGAGAGGGCCACGAGGAGTGGGCTCCCGCCGAGCACGACGCCGGCCGGAAGCAGCATGTTGCCGGTGCCGCGGACGGCGCTCGCGAGCGTGTTGAACAGCCAGACCGCCGCCGCGCCCGCGAAGATCACGTTCGAGTAGGCGAGCGCCGCCTCCAGCGCGCCGTCGCGCGCGCCCATCGCGCTGTAGATCGCGCGCCCGCCGCCGAGCACGATCGCGGTGAACGCGGCCGCCATGGCCAGGGCGATCACGATCGCGTGCGTCACCAGCCGGCTCGCGTCCGCGCGGCGCCCCGCCCCGAGCGCCCGCGCGACCGCCGAGGCGACCCCGCCGCCCATGCCCCCCGCCGACATCGTCTGCATGAGCATGACCAGCGGGAAGGTGACGGAGACACCGGCCAGCGCGTCGGCGCCGAGCCAGCCGACGTAGTAGGCCTCCAGGATGCTGATCGAGACCTGGGCCACGAGCATGATGACGTTCGGCGCCGCGAGGCCGAGCAGCGTCGGGGTGATGGGGCCCTCGAGCAGCCGCCGGGTCGTGAGATCCATGTAGCTTGCTATTCTATAGTCACTAGCTTTTCTGTCAAGACGTGCGATAGACTCGGGGTGTGCCCAAGCGTTACGGTCAGGCCTGTCCGGTCGCGAAGTCGCTCGAGCTGGTCGGCGACCGCTGGACCCTTCTGCTCGTCCGGGACATGCTGCCCGGGCCCCGACGGTTTCAGGATCTCCAGCGGAGCCTCCCGGGGATCCCGCCCAACATCCTCTCGGACCGCCTCAAGCTCATGGAGAAGCACGCGCTCGTCACACGCCGGTTCTACTCCGACCATCCGCCCCGCGCGGAGTACGCCCTGACCGACAAGGGGCGCGAGCTGGGGGTCGTCGTGGGCGCGCTCGCGGCGTGGGGCTCGCGCCACGTCCACCGGCAGACCGCGCTGGTGCACGCCGAGTGCGGGCATCCGGTGGAGGTCAAGTATTTCTGCCGCCAATGCGCCGGGCGCGTGCGCGGTGCCACCGTCGAGCTTCGCCGGCGGCCCGCGGCCCGGAGGACGGCGAAGCGGGCCTCTAGGCCTGGCGGATCCGCTCGGGAAGCGCGCTCAGCACGGCGCGGGCCTCGCGGATGATGGTCTGGACCACTTCGCCCGCGCCGGGAAGGTCGCGGACGAGACCGACGCTCTGGCCGGCCATCATCGGGTAATAGTCGGCGTCGCCCTGCTTGAGCGCCGCGATGTAGACGTCGTTGGCGGCGCTGCGCTGAATGAGCGGCGGCAGCACGGGCGCGCCCGACTCGGCGTACTCGCGCGTGAAGCGATTGGCGAGTGCGCGCGCCCAGAGGCCGCTGAGGGTGTCCGTCAGCGTGGTGGTACCGCTCTCGCTCTCGAGCAGCCGCTTCTTGTAGAGCTCGGGGGCCATCGATTCGCGCGTGGCCACGAAACGCGTTCCCAGCAGGACGCCGCTCGCGCCGAGGGCGAGGGCGGCGACGAGCCCGCGGCCGTCGGCGATCCCGCCGGCGGCCACGACGGGCACCCGCACCGCGTCGACGACCTGCGGCAGCAAGGCCATGATCCCCACCGTGGTCGCTTCGGGTGACGCCGGCTTGCCGTCGATCGACCGATGGCCGCCCGCCTCGCCTCCCTGAGCCACGATCACGTCGGCGCCGCCGGCGGCGGCGGTGCGCGCGTCCTCCACGGTCGAGACCATGGCCATGACCTTGATGCCGCGCCCGCGGCAGTCCTCCACCAGCCCGGGCTCGAGCCATCCCAGCGCGGCCGAGAAGACCGGCGGCCGCTCCTCGAGCACGACGTCGACCGCGGCATCCACGAGATCGGGCGCCCGGCCGGGTCGGGCCATCGTCGTCGGGATGCCCAGGTGCTGGCGGAATCGGTTGAGCATCCCCTGAGCGCCGCGCACCGTCTCCTCGCCGATCGCGTCGGGATCGATCGGCGGTCGGAGCGCCCGGTGCAGCCAGAGATTCACGCCGAACGGCCGATCGGTCAGCTCGCGGACGCGGCGGATCATCGTCCGAAGATCGTCGGGGACCACGTTGAGGCCGGCCAGGATACCGAGGCCTCCAGCCCGGCACACCTCCGCCACGAGGTCCGGCCCGGCGATAGCGCCCATGCCGGACTGGACGATCGGATACTCGATGCCGAGCAGCCCGCACAGCGCGGTGCGGAAGGTCATGGTGTAACCTCCTTGATCGCCTGCGTGCGGAGCTTGGCGCGTTGGACCTTGTCGCCGTGCGGGCCGGGCGCGCGCGGCACGTCCTTGACGAACCGCACGGCGGTCGGAATTTTGTAGGAGGCGATCTTGCCGCGGCAGAACGCTCGGAGCTCATCCTCGGTCAGCCGTGAGCCTTCGGCCGCGATCACGTACGCGACGGGCGCCTCGTTGAGCTTGGGGTCGGGGACGCCGACGACGAACGCCTGCTCGATCTGGGGATGCGACATGAGAAACGCCTCGATCTCACCGGGCGCGACCATGAAGTGGCTGATCCGGAGCGTCTCCCGGAGCCGGCCCTTGAAGATCGTGTGGCCGTCGCGATCTCCGACGCCGAGGTCGCCCGAGCGGAACCAGCCGTCGGCGGTAAAGGCGGCCGTGGTCTCCTCCGGCTTCTGGTAGTAGCCGCGGGTCACCAGCGGGCCCCTGAACTGCAGCTCGCCCTCCTGGCCGGGCGCGCACGGCTCCCCGGTGTCCGGGTGGACCACGCGGACCTCGAGCCCGGGCGCGGGGTTGATCCCCGGCAGCTTCCGCAGCGCGAGCGGCTCGTCGAGGTGGTGGAGCATCGCCATCGCGTTGATCTCGGTCATGCCGTAGGGCTCGTAACCGAGCCGCACGCCGATCCGCTCCACGAACGCTTCGAAGAGTCCGTGGGCGCCGCCGCCGGTGGAGCCGAGGCCGCCGGTGCGCAGCGACGAGCGATCGTAACGGTCCAGGTCGGGATGCTCGAGCACGCCCTTGACCATCGTGTCGACCGCGTTCCACACGGTGCAGCCCTCGCGCTCGATCAGCGAGAGCGCGCGCAAGGGATCCCAGACGTCCATCAGCACCAGGCAGGCACCGTGACTCCAGGTCGTGAGTGGAATGTTGACACCGCCCCAGGTGCCCGCGGCCGGCAGCGCATGCAGCACGCGGTCCTCGGGCGTCATCCCGAGCGCTTCGCCGATGTTCCACCCGTGAGGGACGCAGTTCCGGTGGGTGATCATCGCGCCCTTCGGGAACGACGTGGTTCCCGAGGTGTACAGAATCGCGAAGACGTCATCGGGCTCGGCGCCGGCGAAGCGGGAGGGGCACGCGATCGGCTCCGTCACCCACTCGCCCGAGCGCCGCTCTTCGAGCTGCGGGCGGGACTCGGGGGTCCCACTCCGCCGATCGCGTGCCCCTCCCGCTTCGCCGGCGCCGAGATCCAAGATGTCGGCGAGTCTGTGGCATCCCGCGTAGGGGTCGTCGGCGTCGACGATGATGTGACGGAGCGCCCGGAATTTCTCGAACGCGAGCTCGCCGGGAACCGCAGCGGGCAGCCCGGGCAGCGCCTCGTGGAGCGTTTCGAGGTAGTCGATTCCGCCGAGATGATCGGTCAGGAGCAGCGCCTTCGTGTCGGACTGACCGAGGATGTAGGTCAGCTCGTGGGCCTTGTAGCGCGGGTTCAGAGCGACGACGATCGCGCCGATCGTGGCGCAGGCGTACTGAGCGAAGAACCAGGCCGGGCGGTTGGGCAGCCAGATCGCGACCTTGTCACCGTGCTCGATCCCGAGCGCCGAGAGGCCGCGGGCCAGCGCCTCCGCTTGTTGTCGGAATCGCGCGAATGTGATGCGCGCGTCGCCGAACACCATGGCCGGACGTTCGCCCCAGCGCGCGGCGGCGGCGTCGAGCAGCGATCGCGCGGTCGCCTCGGCGAACGGGTTGGCGGCCATGGTCACTACTCGAGGCGATAGAGCTTCGCGGCGTTCCGATGCGCGACGCGCTCGGCGACGTCGGGCTTGAGCTCGCCGAGGATCCGTCGCGTCCAGAGCGAGAGCCGATCGAGCATCACCGGCTCGAAGAGCCGCGCCGTCCAGAGGTCCACGCCCATCAGGAAGCGATCGGGCATCTTCTCGATCAGCGCCTTCCAGCCGGGATCGAGCGGGCCGGTCTCGGAGGCCAGCGCGGGCGTCCGCTGGAAGTGCATGCCGGAGAGGTCCACGAAGAGATTGGGGTTGCGCAGCAGCAGGCGGTCGAGGCGGCCGGGCGGACCTTCGCCGCCGTGGGCGAGCACGATCGTGGCCTTTCGATGCGCGGCGAGCGCGCGATCGAGGGCGGTTTCCGCCGCGTCGGTCAGCTCGTAGTGGATGACGATCGGCACGCCGAATTTCGCAGCCACGTCGAGGATCTTGCCGAAGGCGGCGCTGGTTGGATCCCGATCGATCGTGCGCCGGCCGACCTGGCGCATGTGGACCTCGCCGATCACTCGAGGCCGGCCCCGGTTCAGCTGGAGCTCGAGCTGGCTCGCCGCGCTCTCGGACGTCGGGTCGGGCAGGGGCAGGCCTGCAACCACGTAGTCGGGATACTTCCTGCTCGCCGCCGTCAGCCAGGCCGTGTCGTCCTTCTGCAGACCGCCGACGCCGAGGAGCACCACCTTGACGACGTTGTGCCGCTTCATCGCCGCGACGTACACGTCGATGGCGGTGGCGTTCGGCACGTGCGAGTGGGCGTCGATCAGCGGTCCCCCATAATCGGCGCCCCACGCCGACCCCGCGCCGAGCAGCCCGACGAGCAATAGGGGGCCCATGAAGAGACTCGTGCCCCTCCGCCCCGCCCCGCCGACCCGGAGACGCATCAGATGACGCCGTCGCGCGAAAGCGCGTGGAGCTCGGCTTCGTCCAGGCCGAGCGATCCGTAGACTTCGTGGTTGTGCGCCCCGAGCGCGGGTCCCGCCCAGTGGATCGCCGCCGGCGTCTCCCCCAGGCGCGGCGTCGGCGCCGTCATGCGCACCGTCCCGAGCTCGGGATCCGCAACGTCGACGAGGATCCCGCGCGCAATCACGTGCGGGTCCTTGGTGATGTCGGCAATGTCGTAGACCGGGGACGCCGTGAGGTCCATCGTCTCGAAGAGACGCAGCATCTCGTCGAGCGTGCGTGCCCCGATGGCGCCCGTGAGCGCCACGTCCACGAGGTCGTTGTGGGCGACCCGCGTGTCGTTGGTCGCGAACCGCGGGTCGCTCAGAAGGCCCCGGAGGCCCAGCCCCTCGAAGAGCGCGGTCGCCGAGGCGGGCGTCGACGCCGACAGCGCGACCCACTTGCCGTCGCGCGTCTGATAGGTGCCGCGCGGGCTCGCGTTGTCCGACTGGTTGCCGTGGCGCGCCCGCACCGTGCGGTCGAGCGCGTACTCGGCGGCGGTCGGACCCAGCACGGAGAGCAAGGGCTCGTAGAGGGAGATGTCGATCACCTGGCCTCGGCCGGAAACGTGATCGCGGTGCCGCAGAGCGGCCAGGACCGCGGCCGTGCCCGAGAGTGCGGCGACCATGTCGGCCATCGGAAACGACGGGAGCGTCGGCGGCTGGTCGGCCGGGCCCGTCGACGCCGCGAAGCCGCTCATCGCTTCGACCATCGTGCCGAACCCGGGCCGGTCGCGATACGGGCCGTCCTGGCCCCAGCCGGACACGCGCGCGAAGACGAGCCGTGGATTTTCTTGGGAGAGCACGCTCCAGCCGAGGCCCCACTTCTCGAAAGTGCCGGGAAGGAAGTTCTCGATCAAGACGTCGGCGCTCCGGCTCAGCCGCCGGAGGAGCGCCTGCCCTTGCGGGCGGGCGAGATTCAGCGTGACCGAACGCTTGCCGCGCGCATACACCTTCCACCAGAGCTCGCCCCGGCCCCGGAGCCACGTCCGTAGCGGATCGCCCCCGCGCGGATTCTCGACCTTGATCACGTCGGCGCCGTAGTCGGCGAGGATCGTCGCGAGCACGCCGCCGGCGATCAAGCGAGAGCAGTCGATGACCCGCAGGCCGGAGAGCGCGCCGCTCACTTCCGTGACGAGGCCTTGAAGTGGTGCGCCAGCGCGTCCATCATCCGGGCGAGCGCCTCGTTCTCGGTGTGTCCGGTGGCCTGGACGTTCCAGGCGACGGCGATCGCGACCCATTCGCCGAGCTCGTTCCGATGCACTTCGACCTCGAACTGCATGACCGCCACTTTACCTCAGAAAGCGGCACCAGGGGACCCGGCCGTGGGGACCGCCGCCGCCGCCCCCGCCCCCCTAGTGGCTGCGAGGGAGGACGGGATGGCCGGCGGCCGCGTCCGCGATCGTGTGGTCGTTGTCGGCGGGGACGGCGCCGCTCACGCCCACCGCGCCGACGATCCGCCCGTCCTCCACGAGCGGAACCGCGCCCTTGCCGAAGACGAAGCGGTAGTCGCCGAGCGTCGCGACGTTGTCGGCGAAGAGCTGGCGCTTGGCGAACCGCTCTTCCAGATCGAGCGTCGTCGCGTGAAAGGCGGCCGCCGCGTTGGCCTTCGCACGCGCGATCTCGGGCGTCACCCAGAGGGCGCCGTCCATCCGATCGCAGACGACCAGGTGGCCGGCGTCGTCCACGACGGCGATGGCGACCTTGAAGCCGAGCGCCCGCGCGGTGGCGAAGCCGCGTTCGATGCTCGCGCGCGCCCGCTCTCGGGTGAGCGCCATGTCAGGGAATCTCCACCCAGACTTCTCCGGCTTCGATCGTCACCGGATAGGTCGCCACCCGCCCGCCGCGTGTGGGCATCACGCATTCACCGGACTTCACGTCGTACATCCAGCCGTGCCAGGGACAGGCGAGCCGGGTGCCGGAGAGCCGGCCCTCGCTGAGAGGGCCGCCCTGGTGGCTGCACTCGTCGCTGCACGCGAAGACGTCGTCCTTCACGCGCGCCAGCACGACCCGCGTGCCGTCGGCCTCGACCAGCGTCAGCTGGCCGACCGCGAGATTCTCCAGGCGGGCGACACGGCAGCGACTCACATCTCCTCCTTCGCGACGAAGGCGCGATAGAGGCCGGTCATGTATTGCCAGCGCATCTCGGTCGCCTGGCGGACCGCGTCGACCGCCTCCGCCTGCCGCGCGGCGGTCGTGCAATGCCGTTCGACGATCTGGTAGCCGCGCTCGCCGTGGACCTCGTCCGCCTCGATGTGGATCGCGAAGAACTCGACCTCGTGATCCGTGAAGCCGTAGTGCGCCTTGAGCGGCGGCAGGTTGCGCTGGTAGATGCCCGGCACCTGGGATTCGAGCCCGACGAGGAGCCCGGCCGCCGCGATGTGGAACGGCTGGTGAGACATCTCGAAGCACCACGCGGTGAGCCCGCGGGTCGTCGGGAGCTGCTGCTTCGACTCCACCTCGGTGCGGGAGACGCCGCACGCCTCCGCGAAGCGGATCAGCAGGTCGACGTGTTTGGTGCCGGATTCTTCCTCGATGATGTTCTCGAGCAGGAAGTCCCGAGCGTCCGGGTCCGGACACTCGCCGTACACGGTGGCGCACCAGCGCGCGAACTGCGAGACGTACTGGTAGTGCTGGGCCGCCCAGGCGCCGAGCTGGGCACGCGTCAGCTCGCCCTTGACCCACTTCTCGGTGAAGGGGTTCAGGCGGCTGTGTCGGGCGCTGACGGCGGCTTCCAGCTGTGCGCGGAACGGGCTCTTGCTTATCGGGTTCCTCCTCGATGCGGAACCTAATGACACACGATCCCGATCCAAGTCAAGCGCGGGTGGCGTTCCGTGACGCCACGACGGGGCCTCAGAGCGCGGTGACGCGGTTCCGGCCGAGCCGTTTCGCCTCGTTCAGTGCCCGCTGGGCCGCCGCGATCAGGTCGTCCGCCGAGGCCGCGTCAGCGGGGAGGCCGGCGACGCCGAAGCTCGCGGTGATCGTCCCGTGCGCGAACGGATGGGTCGCGATGACGCCACGGATCCGCTGCGAGTAGGTGACGGCGCCGGCCTTGGGTGTGTTGGCGAGCAGCGCCGCGAACCCGTCGCCGTCGAGGCGGGCGATGATGGTGAAGCTCCGGGAATGCTTGAGCAACAGCCGCGCCACCTCCCGGAGCACCTCGTCGCCCGCCGCACCACCGTGGTCCGCGTCGAGCTGCTTGAAGTGATCGATGTTCAGGACGACGAGCGACAGGGGGTGGCCGAACCGGGTATGACGCTTGACCTCTTCGTCGATCCGCAGGTCGAAGTAGCGGCGGTTGTAGAGCTCGGTCGAGGCGTCCTTGAACGAGAGATTCTCGAGTCGCGCGTTGCGGATCGCGACCGCAGCCTGGGAGGCGAGCGCCCGGATCAGCTTCTCGTCGTCGGGCTCGAACGGAACGATCGCGCCGGACTCGTCGAGGGCGTTCAGGAGCTCGAGCACCCCGACGATGCTCCCGGTGAGGTCTTGCAGCGGAACAGCCAGCACCGAGCGCGTCGAGTAGTCGCTGGCGGCGTCGAACCGCGGGTTGAGGGCGCGCGTCTCGTGCGCGCCGAGCGCGTACGCGTCGGCGATGTTGACGAGCTGGCCGGTCTGCGCGACGTGGCCGACGAGGCTCGGCTCGGTCAAGCGAAGCGGCTCGGCCTGGAGCCGCTGCTGCAGCTCGAGGGTGCCCAGCTTCCGCTGGAGGAAATCGTTCTGGACCACCGCGAACCGCAGGTGGTTGCCCTCGCGCAGGAACAGCGTGCCGGCCTCGGCCCGCGTGAACCGGCGCGCCGCCTCCAGAACGCGTTCGAGCAGCGCGTAGAGATCGCGCTCGGTGGTGAGCGCGAGGCCGATCTCGAGGAGCTCCTCCAGGAGTTGTTCGCGGCCGAGCATCGTCGACGGGCTCACGGGACGGCGACTCGATTCCGGCCCAGATGCTTGGCATCGTACAGGGCCTGGTCGGCGGCGACGACGAGGTCGTCGACCGTCGTGGCGTTCTCCGGGAGGCTGGCGACGCCGAGGCTGACGGTGACCGGCCCGTGCGGGAACGAATGCTGCTCGATGACGCCACGAATGCGCTCCGCGTAGGTGAGGCCCCCATCCTTGGCCGTGTTCACGAGGATGATCGCGAACTCGTCGCCGCCGTAGCGCGTGACGATGCTGAAGCTGCGGGAGTGCTTCACCAGGATCTGGGCGACGTCTCGCAGGGCCTGATCGCCGGCCCGGTGGCCGAAGCGGTCGTTGACGTCCTTGAAGTGGTCGAGGTCGGCCAGGGCCAGCGAGAGCGGCTCACCGAAGCGGCAATGGCGCTTGAACTCCTCCTGCATCCGGATCGTGAAGTAGCGACGGTTGTACACGTCCGTCAGCGCGTCCTTGAACGAGAGATCCTCCAGTCTGGCGTTGCGCAGCGCGACCGCGGCCTGCGACGCCAGCGAGCGCACGAGGCTTTCGTACTGCGAATCGAAGGGCACGACGCGTCCTCGGTCCAGGGCGTTGATCAGCTCGAGGACGCCGAGGATGTTGTTCGCCGGGTCCTGGAGCGGGACCACCAGAATCGACTGGGTGCGGTAGTTCAGGCGCGCGTCGACGCTGGAGTCGAACGAGTATGGCCGGTCCGGCGGGATCATGTAGGTGTCGTGCAGATTGAGAATGTCGCCGGTGAGGGCGACGTGACCCGCGAGGCTTAGCTCCCGGAGATTCAGGGGCTCGGCCTGGAGGCGGCGGCGCATCTCCTCCTGACCGAGTTCCTTCGCGAGCTTGTCGTTCTGGACGACGGAAAAGCGAAGCTGGTCGCCTTCCCGGAGGAACAAGGTGCCGGCCTCGGCGCGCGTGAACCGGCGGGCCTCGGTGAGGATGCGCTCGAGCAGAGTTCCGAGGTCCTGCTCACTGGTCAGAGTGATCCCGATCTGCACGAGCTCTCTGAACGCCTGGGTCATGTTCAACGTCGATAGCTCCGATTGCTGCAGGGCTCGCTGCCGGCCACCGCGTCCGCCGCGCGCATTCCGTCGCCTCCAAGAGCTCGGGTCCGGAAACTCCGAGCTCAGACTGATACGATACACACCTAAGCAAGCCGGATGCCACTTTAACCAGCACAGGCAATTTATAGAATTGTCTTTTAAGTCCCTGAGATCGGGAGGTCTGGCTTCGGGTCCTCTCACCTCCGTGGCCAGTCCCTGGCCAAGTAAATTCTTATTGTTGACAAATTCTTTGTCGACCCTATGCGAGCCGATGACAGGTAGGCGATATACCGTGTCACGCTGTCTTTCCTCGATCGTCGCTTGACACGCAACCCATCGGTTTCCTTGGCTGTAATCTTCGCGCTCTCCTGGCACAGCGGTTGCTCGACGGATCGGGGATGCTTCGATGAAGCTGACATTCAAGCGCCGAGAAGTGACAAGTCTGCAGCATCTTGCAACGCTCGTCGCAGACAACGCCGACGCCATGGAGCCCGGCCTCCAGATCCTCGCGTCGAATCTCAATCTCGGCCGAACGAGCGTCGAGCTCGCCGCGATCGACGGTGAGCATGTGCCGGTCCTCTTCATCCTGGGCCTTACCGCCGATGACGCCATGCTCGTGCGAGCGCTCGAGGCGTACTCGTGGTGTCTCGAGTATCCCGAGTCGGTGCAGCGACTCGTCCCCGCGACCCTGGAGCCCGGGTGGCCGCCGCGGATCGTGTTCGTAGCGGAGCGCCTGCTCGAGTCGTTCGTGCGCAAAATGCGGCTGCTCAGCTTCTCCGCAGTCGACTGCTTCGAGTTTCGCTACGTCGAGGCGAACGGCACGACGGGCTTCTATCTGAACCGGGTCGACTGGGCACCGGCGTCCCCCGGCTCCGAGACGGTCGCACCGCGGCCAGCGCGCGTCGAGCAGCCGATCGTCGAGGAGGCGGTCGTTCCGCGCGAGGAGCCGAGAGTCGTGCCGCGCGAAGAGCCGAAGCTCGTGCTGCTACGCGAGGAGCCGCGGGAGGAGCTGCGCGAAGAGCCAAAGGTCGCGCCGCGCGAAGAGCCGAAGATCGTCCCGCTCGTCCCGGTCGAGGAGCCGAGGATCGTGATGCTCCACGAGCCCAAGGCGGCTCCCCGGATCGTCGAGCCCGCGGCGACGAACGGCGCCCTCAGCAGGGACGCCAGTGAGCGAGCGGAGCGGCCGCCGGTAGTGCTCAAGGGGCTGCGTCCGCCCACAGAGCCTCCACCCCGTGGCCGCTCGCGCGAGGTGCCCGATGTGCTGCCAGGCCCGGTGGAAGGGAAGCCCACGGCCCCGCGCGAGGTCGTCAAGCCCCCGGCGCCGCCCGCGCCCGCCAGGAGCGATGTCCCGAAGAACGGCGCGTCGAAGAACGACCTCACGCGGAGCGATGCCCCGCAGGGGGACCTCGCGCCGACCTGGAGGAAGTTCCTCGACCGGCTGACGAGCACGTTCGACACGCGGCCAGCGTCCGCGCCGGCGGCGCCGCGGGCGAGTGTCCCGCCGGCGACGCCGCCCCCAGCTCCAGCTCCGGCTCCGCTCGAGATCCTGCCCTTCGCCGCGGACATCGAGGTCACCGCCAACGAGGTGGCCCCCGACGAGGCCACCGGCGAGTCCCACGACGTGATCGGTGACCTGACGGAGAAGCAGCGGCGCATCCTCCAAGGACTCACCCTCCCGGACAACGGTGAGCTCGCGCCTCAGTGGCGGAAGTTCCTCGACCACCCGGCGCTCGACGAGACGAAGATCGGAGTCGTGCGAGGGTATCTGCAGCGCGAGTTCCCGCTGTGCACGGTCTACGACTTCTACGATTTCCAGCGGAACGCGCAGGTCTTCCAGCTCCAGGACAACCTCGGCAAGGTGACCCAGCTGATCACCATGACCGCGGAGTTCTTCGACATCCACCGGGATCTCGAGATCAGGGCGTGGATCGAGAAGCACCGGCTGGCGCAGGCGATGCGCCAGGCCGGGCAGGCAGGCGTGCTGGTCTCGCAGGCCGGCCTCCAGATCGAGAGGCGCTAGGTCCTCTCGCCTCGTCTGTCGTCAGCCGTTCCAGCTCCAGAACAGCGTTCGCTCGGGCGAGATGCGAATCACCGTCGCGGTTTCTCGGTCGAGCCCCAGAACCCGATACTGCGCGTACTTGGCCCGCAGGAGATCGACGGCGACCGCCCGCTCAGGCCCGTCCGTGAGAATGTCGGCCCGCCCCTGCACGATCACCCAGCAGAGCCGCGACCACTCTTCGTCGTAGCGATCGACGGCCAGGGACACGCGCGGGTTCTCCGCGATGTTGCGCACGCGCCGGAGCGCCCCGGCCGCGACCCGCTTGGGCTTCGCGTCGATTGCGGAGAAGCACGCCCGGCCGTCGAAGACGTAGCACACCGGCACGACGAGCGGCTGACCCGCCCGGTCCGCCGTGCCGAGCCGGGCGACCCGGCTCTCTCGCAGGAGCTCGGCGGCGAAGGCGGGGAGGTCGCTCACCGAATCAGCTTGGCGTGCTGATCCAGGAGCGACAGCACCGGGTCGCGACCCTCCGACGGCAGCCTCAAAATCGCGCGCGTGACTCCGGCGGCGGCATAGGCGTCGAGCGTGGCGCGCTCAGCCTTCGCCGCGAACACCGACACCGAGATGGTCGCGGGGTCTCGGCCGGCCCGTGCGGCACGCGCTCTCAGGTCGACGAGCCCGGGCAGGATCGCCTCGGCGTTGCGCCCGCGTGGAAACCAGCCATCGCAGAAATCCACGACGCGCTGGAGCGTGTGACCGCTCTCGCCGCCCAACAGGACCGGCGGGTGCGGCTTTTGCGCCGGTTTCGGATACGACCAGATCGGGTCGAAGTTGACGAACTCGCCGTGGTACTCGGCCGCCTCCTTCGTCCAGATCTCCTTCATCGCGAGGATCCGCTCGCGAAGAAGCCGAAAGCGTGTCTTGAAGGCGGTGCCGTGGTTCTCCATCTCCTCGGCGTTCCAGCCGGCCCCGATACCGAACAGGAACCGTCCGTTGGAGAGGAGATCGAGGCTCGCGATCGTCTTGGCCAGCGTGATCGGGTCGTGCTCGATGACGAGGCAGATGCCGGTGCCGACCTTGAGCGTTCGCGTTGCCGCCGCCGCGGCGGCGAGCCCGACGAACGGGTCGAGCGTGTGGGCGTACTCCTTGGGCAGCGGGCCGCCGCCGGCGAACGGCGATCGCCGGCTCGTCGGAATGTGGGTGTGCTCGGTCACGAACAGAGACTCGAACCCCCGCTCCTCCGCGGCCCGCGCCAGCTCGTCGACCCGGATCGAGTAATCCGTCGGGAAGATGAAGACACCGTAGTGCATGGCCCCTCCTGTGGGCGGCCGGCCCGCGCCAGTCAGGCGGGTGCCGGCGAGAGCGAGAAGTGCGTGTGTCGGGCAAGCCGGCGGCCGTCGCGCCGCTCGAAGCGGTCGAGCCTCACGCGAAGACGGCCTCGGGAAGGAACGCCGAGACGATCCAGTTGGGCGCGTCGACGATCTCGCTGATCTTGAGATCGACGGCCACGCTGCAGAGGATGTAGGCCTCTTCGCGGCCGAGGCCGCGCTCGTCCACCAGGTGCTCGATCATGTAGCGGATGGCCTGCTGGGCGCTGGCGAAGAGGTCGGGGCCGTGAGCGGTCGTCGCGAAGCACGGCCCGCGCTCGAAGGCGGACGCGAGCGGCCCGCGTGTCCGAAAGCGCGGCTCCCGGATCCCGCGTCCGGGCTCGAGACCGAATCGGAGCGTGACCCGCGCCATCATCTCGACGGCCGTGACGCACACCTCGCCGTCGCCCTGTGCGGCGTGAGCGTCGCCGACGCTGAAGAGGGCGCCGTCCACCCAGACGGGCAGGAGGAGCGTCGTCCCCGCGACCAGCTGCTTGATGTCCATGTTGCCGCCGTTCTTCCGAGGCGGCATCGTGCTGTGCCCGCCGGGCTCGTCGAGGGCCACGCCCATCACGCCCGGAAAGGAGGCGATGGGCACTCTGACGTCGCGGCCCATCCGCGCGTGAGTGCCGTCGCTCAGGTCCCAGATCGTCAGGAACGGCTTCGGGAACTCGGCCTCCGGCAGGAGGCCCCGGCCCGGACGGATCGCCGTCCAGCCGAAGGCGGCGGCGGGCTTCACCTCGAGGATCTCCACCGTCAGGATGTCGCCGGGCCGGGCCCCCTTGACCGCCACGGGACCCGTCAGCGGGTGGCCGCGGAACGGACCACGCGCGAGCACATCGGAGTGGGTGGAAGTCGGCGAGTAGTATCCGTCGGCGGCGTCGCGCGTGTCGAACACCACGGTGTCGCCCGGATCGATCGTGAGCCGCGGTGGCAGCGCGTTGTTCCACTCCCGGTGGACCGTCTCCCGGTCGAGGTGGTGCGTGGTCGCCATCGGGGTCAGGGTCCTCCGGTCATCGGGCCAGCTCGTTCCAGACCACCATGCCCGTGCCCGACCGCCACGCCACGGCGGGCATGTAAGCGAGCACGTCCGCCGGACCGCGGGTGAAGGCGAGGACGAGCACCCAGGCGAGCAGCTCGGCGGTCCCTCCGGAGCCGGCCGCTTCCATCCGCTCGAGCGTGCACTCGCGCAGCAGCGCCGCGTGGTCGCCCTTCTTCAACAGATCGAGGAACCATCGATCGAACTCCTCGTCCACCCAGAAGTATCGGGGCCCGCCCGGCTCGTGCGAGAGCCCCCCGGTCGCAACCACCGCGACCCGCTCGCCACCGGGGTAGGCGGCGAGCATGTCGCGCATGAGCGTCCCGACGTGATACGCGCGCTCGGGCGTCGGAATCGGCGGCACGGTGCAGTTCATCGTCACGGGGACCATCCGGAACTGGGCGTCGGGGTTCAGGTAGTGGGTCGGCACGGAGATGCCGTCGTCGAACTGCATCTCGCGGAGGTAGGCGAGCGACAGCCCGTGGCGCGCGCCCTCGTTGACGATCCACCGCGCGATCGGCGCGTGGCCGGGTACACGGTACTTCTCCATGGCGAGCCACTCGTCGAACCACTCGGCGGGCCCGACGTGCTCCTCGCCGATGCCGACGGTGTACTCCGGCATGTTGTTGATCGGCCAGTTGAGCAAGTGGTCGTTGCTGAACATCACGACGACGTCCGGGCGCGCCGCCTCCAGCCGGCGCCGCATCTCGGCGGTCGCCTGGAGCGCGAGCTGCTGGTATTCCTGGGAGGCCCGGGTGAACCATCCGGTGAGGCCGGGCGAATGCGTCATGGCCATCGCGGCGACGAGCCGGGCCATTATCGCGCTCGCTCGAGCCGAGCCTGCAGGGCCATCGCCTTCGCCGTCTCTTCCGGGTATGCGCGCTGGTAACACTCGAGGGCGGCGCTGGCGTTGCTATTGTGCGCGGCGCCGAAGAACAGCCGGAGGATCTGCGGCACATAGTACTGATGCACGCCGAGGTCCATCATCCGGCGGGGGTCCTTGTCGCGAACCGCCTCGTACTCGGCACGGCTCAAGCCGAACTCTCGCGCGAGCCCCTCGAGGTCGCTGACGAATCGCGCGCGCAGCGCGGCGTCACGGCGGACGTGAAACATCATTTCGTTGACCGCCAGCGTCTTGTCGCAGCGCTCCACGTTGCCCACCCATCGCCTCCCGAAGTGGGGCTACGCCCCGGTCCCGTCGGCGCCGGCCTTCAGCGCGTGGAGGTCGAACACCTGAGCGACGCCCGTCGTCGTGGCAACCGCGGTCTCGCCCATCGGCGACCTCCTGTGGGTTCGTGACTGGTGGGCAGTTTACCTCGTCACGCGGAAAGTCTAGCACGCTTGACTTCGCACGGGTTTGGTCTGACAGTGCCTCGCGCGACGACAGCCTATGGAGATCAGGGCCCTTCGAGGCTACCGATATGCCGGCCACACGGCGCGCGACATCTCGTCGGTCGTCGCGCCGCCGTACGACCAGATCAGCGCCGAGACCCAGGACCGCCTCTACACGATGAGCCCACACAACATCGTCCGGGTGACGTATCCGAAGGAGGCGGCCGACAAGTACCGGGGCGCGCGGGGCGTGCTCGACGCTTGGCTCGCCGGCGGCGTGTGGCGTCGCGACGCGCAACCCGCGATCTACCCCTACCATCAGACCTACACCGTCGGCGGCCAGCCGGTGACGCGGATGGGCTTCATCGCCCTCGGCGAGGTGAGCGATTACGGGCGAGGCGTGGTGGTGCCGCACGAGCGGACGCACGCCGGACCGAAGCGGGACCGGATGGACCTGCTCGAGGCGACGGCCGCCGACGTCGGGCTGCTCTTCATGCTGGCCGCCGATCCGGGCGGCGAGCTTCGGCGCGCCACGACCCCCGTCGGCGACCCGATCGCCGAGGCGAGCGACCTGAAGGGAGAGCGTCACCGCCTCTGGCGCGTCACCGAAGAGACGACGATCGCGCGCGTCCAGGCGCTGATGGCACCGCGCCCGGTGATCATCGCCGACGGCCACCATCGGTACGAGACCGCGGTGGCGTACGCGGGGCGCCGCCCCGCCGCCGCCCACAAGCTGATGGCGTTCTTCGCGCTCGAGGCCCCGGGACTGACGATCCTGCCGAACCATCGCCTCGTTCACAGCGTGCCGGGCTTCGACTTCGACGACTTGATGCAGGCGGCGGCCCGCTGGTTCGACGTGGCCCCGCTCGCCGACCCGCTGGCCGTCCGGCTCGAGAACCGGACGATCGGCGTCGTCAGCGGACCCGACGCCGCCCTCTTGAGACTCAAGCCCGGCGAGCTCGAGCACATCGCATGGCCGGAGAAGACGTCGCCGGCCTGGCGGGGGCTCGCCGTGTCGATCCTCCACGAGGGACTGCTCCGACCGCTGCTCGGGATCACCGACGCCAAGCTCGACGCGAAGACGCACGTGGACTACACCGCCGACCGGGCCGAGGCCGTCGAGCTCGCCCGGGCCGGAAAGTGTCAGGCGGCGTTCCTCATCGGGCCGACGACGCCCGAGGAGCTCCAGGCGGTCGTTCGCGGCGGCGAGCTCCTTCCCCAGAAGTCCACCCACTTCTACCCCAAGCTGCTGGACGGGCTCGTGTTCCATTGTCTCGGCGAATGAGCGCGGCGGAGGCGCCGGTGACGCCGCGCTATACCGGCATGCGCGTCAAGCGGCTCGAGGACCCGCGGCTCCTTGCCGGCCGCGGACGATATCTCGACGACCTGACGCTGGCCAAGACGCTCTCCGTGAGCTTCGTCCGGAGCCCGCACGCGCACGCGCGGATCGGGCGGGTCGACGCCGCGGCGGCCCGTGCCCTGCCCGGGGTCTTCGCCGTCGTCACCGCCGATGAGCTGCGCGCGGTGACGAAGCCGCTCGCCCCGCGGCTCGAGGGCGAGGGATTCACGCCGACGGCGTGGCCGGCGCTGGCCGACGGCGTCGCGCGCTTCTGCGGGGAAGCGGTGGCGGCCGTGGTGGCCGCGAGCCCGTACGCCGCGGCCGACGCGCGCGCGCTGATCGCGGTCGATTGGGAGCCGCGGCCGGCCGTCGCGACCCTGGACCAGGCGCTCGCGGCGAACCGGGTCCTGTTCCAACGTCGCCACCGACAGGGCGACGTCGACGGCGCGTTCGCGCGCGCGGCGATCGTCGTCGGCGAGACGTTCGGGCACGGCCGTTGTGCGCCCTCGCCGCTCGAGCCGCGGGGTATGATCGCCGACTGGGACGGCGAGGTCCTCACGGTCTGGTCCCCCAGCCAGTGTCCGTCGATCTTGCGCACGGCGCTGGCGACGGCCCTCGGGCTCCCGGAAATGCGCGTCCGGATCGTGACGCCCGACGTCGGCGGCGGCTTCGGGCTCAAGATGCAGGTCTTCCCCGAAGACGTCGCGGTGGCCGCGCTCGCGCGGCAGCTCGGCCGTCCGGTGAAATGGATCGAGGAGCGCCGGGAAAATCTCGCCGCGGGGTCACAGGCGCGGGAGCAGCGGACGACAGTCGCGGTTGCCGCCGCGGCCGACGGCACGCTGCTCGCCCTCCGGGCGCAGGTCGTTTCCGACGCGGGCGCGTATCACGCGTACCCGGTCACCGGCGCCCTCGAGCCCCTGGGAACGGCGAGCATCTTGCCGGGCCCCTACCGGACGCCGGTGTACGAGTACGAAGCGCTGGCGCTGGCGACCCACAAGCCACCGCTCGGCGCCTATCGCGGCGTCGGCATGACGATGGGCGCGTTCGTGATGGAGCGCCTGCTCGACCTCGTCGCGGAGCGCGCCGGACTCGACCCGGCCGAGGTGCGGCGGCGCAACCTGATCCCGCGTGAGGCGTATCCGTTCATTTCGGCGACCGGCTTCACGTACGACAGCGGCGATTTTCCGAAGGCGCTCGAGCAGGTCCTGGCGGCGGTCGACTACGACGAGCTGCGACGCGAGCAGCAGGTGGCGCGCGCGGCCGGACGCCTCGTCGGTATCGGCATCGCGTGCTACACCGAATACACGGGGATGGGATCGACGGGCTTCCGGCGGCGTGGCGCCTCCGACATCCCCGGCATCGAGGCGGCGACGGTCACGGTGGATCCGGATGCCACCGTCAGGTGCGTCGTGAGCTTTCCCACCCAGGGCCAGGGCCACGCGACCACCATCGCCCAGATCGTGGCCGATCGGCTGGGCCTGGCGCTCGAGGCGGTCCGCCTGCAGCCCGTCGACTCGGCCGGCTCGCCGCGCGGCAGCGGCACCTTTGCAAGCCGAGGCACGGTCGCGATGCTCGGGAGCGCGGGCGCCGCCGCCGACGCGGTCGGGCACAAGCTGCGAGCGCTCGCCGCGCATCGGCTGGAGGCCAGTGCCGCCGACGTGGTGCTCGACGGGGGGCGCGCCTTCGTGCGCGGCCTTCCCGATCGCGCGGTCGCCCTGGCCGAGATCGCGCGGATGGCGTATTCGCCGCCGCTCGACGGCCTGCCGGCCGGCCTCACGCCCGGCCTCGAGGCCACGGTTTATTTCGACCCTCCCGGGCCGACCTTCTCGGGCGCGGTGCACGTCGCGGTCGTCGAGGTCGATCCGATCACGGGGCGCGTGGCCGTGAAGCGCTACGCGCTCGTCGAGGACTGCGGACCCGTGATCAACCCCATGATCGTGGAAGGCCAGATCCACGGCGCCGTCGCGCAGGGCATCGGCGAGGCGCTCCTCGAGTCCGTCGTGTACGATGGTGACGGCCAGCTCCTCACCGCGACGCTCATGGACTATGCGCTTCCCAAGGCGGACGACCTGCCCTCGATCGAGATCAGTCATCTCGAGACGCCGTCACCCCTCACGCCCGGGGGCGTGAAAGGGATGGGCGAGGGGGGGACGATCGGCGCGCCGGCGACGATCGCCAACGCGGTCGCCGACGCCGTGCGCCATCTCGGCGTGCGGATCACCACGCTTCCGATTCGTCCGGAGTCGCTCCTCGGGCGCTCCGAGGCGCGGCCGGAGCGGCCGACATGAGGACCTAGCAATGGGAAAACAGGACATCGAAATCGCGCGCGCAGTGAAGCTCCAGCCGATCCAGGCGATCGGCGAGGCGCTCGGGTTGAATGGCGGCGACCTCGAGCCGTACGGGAGCTACAAGGCGAAGATCCGCTGGGAGGCGATCGAGCGCGCGAGCGCCCGCCCGGACGGAGCGCTCGTCCTGGTGACGGCGATGACCCCGACGCCCGCGGGGGAAGGCAAGTCCACCACCACGATCGGCCTCGCCGACGGGCTGCGCCGGCTCGGGAAGCGTGCGGTCGTCGCGATGCGCGAGCCGTCGCTCGGGCCGGTGTTCGGCGCCAAGGGCGGTGGAACCGGCGGGGGTCACACCCAGGTGGCGCCGATGGAGGACATCAACCTCCACTTCACCGGCGACATGCACGCGATCGGGGCCGCGCACAATCTCCTGGCCGCGATGCTGGACAATCATCTGGCGCAGGGCAATGCGCTGGCACTCGACGTCAGGCGGATTCTCTGGAAGCGCGCCCTCGACATGAACGATCGCGCCCTGCGCCGCGTCGTCGTCGGGTTGGGTGGGCCGGCCCACGGCGTCCCGCGGGAGAGCGGCTTCGACATCACGGTCGCCTCGGAGGTCATGGCGATTCTGTGCCTGGCCCGCGACCTCCAGGATTTCAAGGCGCGGGTCGAGCGCATCGTGGTCGCCGAGAAGGGCGAGGGGACTCTGGTCACGGCGCGCGAGCTCCGGGCCGCGGGCGCGATGGCGGTCCTCATGAAGGAGGCCATCAAGCCCAACCTCGTTCAGACGCTCGAGGGCACGCCCGCGCTCGTCCACGGCGGGCCGTTCGGCAACATCGCCCACGGCTGCAACAGCCTCATCGCCACCCGGCTGGGGCTCAAGCTCGGCGAGGTCGTGGTCACCGAGGCCGGCTTCGCGAGCGACCTGGGCGCCGAGAAGTTCGTGGATATCAAGTGTCGAACCGGAGGTCTGGTGCCCTCGGCGGCGGTCATCGTCGTCACGACGCGCGCCCTGGCGCTGCACGGGGAGGAGAACCTGGCCAAGCACGTCGAGAACGTGCGCCTCTTCGGTCTCCCGCCGGTCGTCGCGCTGAACCGCTTCACCGACGATACCGACGCGAAAGTCGACGCGGTGCTGTCCAGCTGCCGGACGCTCGGGGTGCCCTGCGGCGTGTCACG
>Ga0137394_10000131_pt1 | contig 50746 bp, 37 predicted proteins | sample czobulk116metaG_FD_108278 | JGI IMG/M metagenome (GOLD analysis project Ga0137394, IMG submission 108278) | Vadose zone soil microbial communities from Angelo Coast Range Reserve, California, USA - czobulk1.16 metaG | ecosystem: Environmental > Terrestrial > Soil > Vadose zone | place: USA... | reverse complement strand
AAGATCGGGCACATGACAACTCGTGCATCCGGATCTCTCGAAAAGCCGGCGCCCGTGTTCGGTTTCCTGATTTTGCTCGTAGACTGCGGGCTTGAAGTAATTCAGGAAGTAGAATTCCATGTGATCGACGAGGCTGGTCGGGATTTCATTTCGGACTCCGTCCCGGTCCGGATCCGCGTTGGGATTGTCCGTTGGCGGAGCCTTTACTGTATCCGTCGAGCCGTCCAGAACCATGCCGGCAGGCGTAGTGACACGGCCGCCGCGGCTTGCGAGCGCGGTATCCGGGTCCACAGCCTGCAGCCCCATCTCTGCTTGCCAGGCGCCAATGACGAACTCTCGAATCGACATTAATCCTCCGTGTGCGAAGAACGGACGAACACGAAGATCCGGATCGACACCATCGACCTCCGAAGTATCGACTGCACCGTTGGGAAACGCAGTGAGGTGACCGTAAGGAATCCCTTTGCTGTTCAATCGCATGCGGACCTGCACGCCACTTGCTCGCGCCGCCGCCAGCGCTTGCGAACGAATGGACCGCAAATCGGAGGTGATTTCATCCCCCAGCATTTCCTTCAAGCCGAGGCCGAACAGGTGCGGTGCATCGCGGCTGTCCGGCCGTGTCGCGACGTCGCCGCCGGCCCCTGCAGATCCCCTCGGACGCCCATGACAGCCCGCACAGCTATCGGAGAGACCCGCACCAATCTCCAGTGTTTCATTAATATTTCCTGAGCCGTCGCCGACGATCGGGCCAAGCCCTTCCGACACGCTCATCTTTCGCTGAAATATCTGGCGCCCGCGGCGAATCGATCGGAACGGATCCCGGCGAATGATGAACATTGAGGAGTCGGGCGTCATTACATCTCCCCGGCCTGCACCGGCTTGTTGCGCGGGCGTTTTCTTGACTCCTTCGTTCGCGATATTGGGAGCCTTGTTCTTATCAATCAGTTGTGCGATCGCTGGTACGGCCACCACCAGCACCAGCGCGAGCGCGATCGCGCCGTGGTGAGAGCGTTTCTTCGAAGCCATGAGTACACCTCCTGAGGAGAAGGTGTCTGGAATTGAGAAATTATCTCAGCACACGGAAGGAATAGTTGCCGAGGGGCATGGACCGACCCGCAGTCAACCCTTCGAGCGAGATAACGTAATCGCCGGGCATAAAGCGGGAAGAGAGGAAGCTGATGGCAAGAGTGTCTCTGGAACTGGATTTCAAGTTGGATAGATCCGATAGGACTGTGCCTCGCGAGTCACGGAGAACGGCTCTATGCCTTTCGAATGTTGAAGTGTCGGGCAAATCCAGCGACAAAACGAGCCAGCCCGGCGTCTCCGGAAGGACGACCCTGTTGACGGGCGGAGTGGCGTTGTCCGGGCCGCCTCTCGTGATTACGAGCGGAAACACGAGAGCCGTGGCCTGCGGCTGAGCCGTCGCCGCGATCTGGTCGTTGAGGGCAGCGTTCTTGTTTCTCTCTTGCTCGAGGGATGCACTCGCCTGGGAAAGGCGATTCCGCAAATCCAACAGTTCGCGCGTGGCGAGCAAGCCGGCAAAAATCAGGATCGCCGCGGCTGCGGTAGCAAAGGCATACGTTCGCAAGCTCGTGCGCGATTTTACGACGGGTATTGGTCGTGAAGTCCGAGCAACGAGATCCTTCCTCAGCGCGCTTCGAAGACTTTCGGTCGCCTCGAGCCGATTCAGGCATTCCGGACACGAGACGAAGTGCTCCTCGAAACGCAGCCTCACCTCACTCGGGAGCTTATTCATCAAGTACAGGTCGGGAATGTTCTGCTCAACAATTTCCTGATGATCCATAAGTAGCCCGGCGAAATTTCCTTCTCATTGGAAGGTGTCGCCTCATGCCGGATAATTCCATACTATTTTTCGGATCTTTTCCGAAGATACTTCTCGTACAGCAGACGATAACGTTCGCGCGCACGGAAGAGAATTCGATTGAAATGAAGATCGCTCACACCAAGGTCTTCGCAGATGCTCTTCTTCTCCTCCTCGGCAATATAGAACCGGTACAGCAACTCTCTGTCTCGGTCGGAAGGAAGTTCGTCAAGAACCTTCCGCACGGTTTGAATCTGTTCGGAGCGCAACAGTGCATCCAACTGCGTTGGCGGCCGCGCGGCCGCGAGCGAATCCATTTCTTCGTTATCTGCAAGTGTCTCGCGCCGCGCAGCACGCCGGCCATAGTTAAGGATGAGATTGCGGGCGATACCGCAAACGAACCCCGAAAGCCGGTCCGGGTCGCTCAGCTCGCCTCGACGGATGCTTTCAACAGCAATGCGCAACGTATCCTGACAAAGATCGTCAGCCGCATCACGGGCCTCCGACGATCTTCTGAGAATCACGAGGATGCCGCGTCTGTATCGAGCAACGAATTCCTCTTCTGCTGCGATATCGCCGGCCCGGATTTTAGAGACTAGTTCCGCTTCGTCGCTCGTGCCAGACTCCCTTTGCGGACCGAGGGTCACTTCCATTCGCCTTGAAGGATGAATCCAGCCCAGTAGTAGGGAGACGACCAGCGTGGCGTTTTCGACATGTCGAGTTGAGCGGCCCGCAAGGCGGCGGCAGGCCGGAGACCGTCGCGAAATAGTCCTTCATAGAAGCGTTTCATCAATTCCGATGTTGCGCGATCGGGAATGCGCCACAAACTTGCGACAACTCTGGGAGAACCTGCGTACATGAAGCCGCGCGTCAAGCCGATCAGTCCCTCGCCCCGAACATCCTTTCCGAGAGCGGTCTGGCAGGCGCTCAGCACGACAAGGTCCGAGCGCAGTTTCAGACCATAAATCTCGTTCATTCGAAGAAAACCGTTTTGAGGCTTGCCCTGGGCATCGACGAGCGACAGCACGAGACCGGAGAGTTCCGGATGGCTGCTGTTGATCAAACCGTGAGTGGCGAAGTGGATGATGCGGTAATCCTCGAGCTGTCCGGTCAGGACCTTCTGCCGGGCCGCGTCGAAATCCAGGGCTTCAAGGATTTGCGTACTCGCCGATAGGCCCCGAATCGTCTTTGCCTCATTGCGGGTCGATAGTAATCGTTCAAAACCCGTGACGCCGATTTCGGCGGCCGATCTCTCGAGCGGGCCTGTCCGCGGCCCTGCCGCGCGCTCCTCGGCGATTTTGTTTTCAACCCGCGGATCGCCGGCGCTAAAAACCGGATCGGCAAAAATTGCTGCTACTTTTGGGGGCGGCTTGCGGGACACCATCTCTTTCCGCAGCAGCGCAAGCGTCGAGGCGGATGGCAGGCTGATGACTTCATGTTCCGCAATCAATGGAGTCCGCGGTGTTGATGCCGGGCGTCCCGGAGCGGGCAACGCGCCGAAAGGTATGTAGTGGAGAACACCATCGGCGACGATTAGAAGCCGCTTGCCGCGAATCACGTTATAGGCCTGTGCCAACAACATGTGGCTCAGTTTCGCAGCTTTCAGTTCATGCCCGGTTGTTCCCGGATGCTGCCAGTCGTCATAGACAGAGCGTGCGGCCTGCTCGATAGCTGCTCTTTTCGGAAGCTCAAAGCTGAACATGCGCTCCGGGGTCAGGACCCACAGAAAGCTCCGGTCTTCGCCGAACGAAAATTCAAGAAGCGCTGAATCGCTGTCGAGTACGGAACGCCGAATGTCAGGCAAGCTCAGCGATGCCGATGAGGCCAGGGCAGAATAACGCGGATCAATCTCTCGAATGTTGTCCTGGATCTTATCGTAGTCCGAAAGCAGCGACCGAAGCTCCTTTGCCACAGCGCCGGCTTGGGCTTCCGAGTGCTTGCGGCTCAGGAGCCTCGTCTGCTCCGCGGCCTTCTCATTTACCGATCGCCGGATCTCTCGTTCCCGGGAGAGCAAAGCGGGATCGACATCATGAAGCACATCCGCCTGCGAGACGCGCAGCATGTCCAGGAGATTCCGCGCGTGCGCTCGCTCGGAGGCCTCAAAGGCAGCGCGATCGTAACCCTCCGATGGGTGGGCGGAATGGAGCTGCATCAGGAGATCGATATAGAACTCGTACTGCTTGATGAGGGTTGCGAAATACGATGCGCGCAGATCCGAACTCAGAACCTTGGCGCGCGAGGTTTCGACGAGCTGAAGCGATTCTTCGATTCGAGCTCGCGCTTCACCAGGATTGCCGGCTCCTCTATATGCGCGCGCCAGCGCATATAGAGCGGCGTTCTCTGTATCCGCATCTCCGATATCGCGAGCGAGCTTTAATGCACGTGTTGAGACGTCTACCGCGCTCGAATAATCGCCTGTAGACGCGTAAACTCCGCCCAGTCCGGACAGCGCCTTCGCCTCTCCCCCGGGATCACCGAGATCACGCATGATCTCGGCAGATTTGTCGTGATACTCATGCGCTTGTTTGAAATTGCTCATTGAAGCGTAGGTCTTGCCGATAGTGTTCAGCACGGCCGCTTCGCCAAAGCGATCGCCGATCTTCTGCGCCAGCTCGAGGGATTCGTTGTAGAGCTCCAGTGCCTTCTGTTTTTGATCGAGGGAATCGTATGCGGCCCCCATGTTGGCCAAAGCGGTTGCTTCAGTCGATCGAATTTCCCGTTCTCTCAGTAAAGGCAACGCCTGCTCGTAATATTCGATTGCGGTTTGGAATTCTCCCAACGCCCGATACATTGCCCCGATATCGGCCAGAGTAGGTGCCTCACTGCGGCGGTCGCCCACCGTTCTCTGCATATCCAGCGCTTCTCTGAGATTGTCGATTGCCCTCTGGTACTCTCCCATTTGGCCGAGGATGACGGCGATGCTGGCCAGGACGGCGGCTCCACCGCTGCGATCTCCTGTCGCCTGGCGAAGCTGCAACGCCTGGCCATAGTAGTCCAGAGCCCTGGCTGCCTCGCCCAGGCGGAAGTAGGCGGCCCCCAGACCAGTCAAAGACTCTGCTTGTCCACGCGGATCTTCCGCCTTTCGCCACAGCACCAGCGCCTCTTCAGAAGGACGGATCATGCCCTGAAAGTCACTCAAGGAATAAAAAGTCCTTGTCACTCCCGCCCATGCGCGCGCTTCCGCACGCCAATTCTCAGCCGCGTGAAACCTGGCTGCCGCTTCGGCGAACATGGGGACGGCTCTCCTGATCGATTCTGACGACTGTCCTGCCTGGAGCTTCAAACCCTCCAGGTAGGCTTGCTGGCCCTCGACTTGAGAGATGTCCACCGATGTCGGCATCCGCGGCGTTTCGAGTTGGATGACGTATCGGCCTCCTGGTTCAAACTTATCTCGCGCACGGACAGTGATCTGATAAAGGCCCGAAACGCCGGCAAGGACGTAGATCTCCTCCTGGCCGTGCGTTCCCGTAGCAAAGTTCACGTAGCTGACTTCTTTGCCACCGGGGTCGGCCAGCGTAAGCTCCAGATCAATTCCTTTCTGCTCCACCGACAGATGAAAATATTGACCGGCTTCCAGTTGGACCGGCCACACGTCTGTCATTTTTGGCTGAAGTGTTTTCTCCGTAGATTTGTCGGGCGGCAGAACAGATAACTGCGCAGAGAAGAAGATTGCTGAGAGGATTACGATCAACGACATGTTCCTCCGTCGGCGGAGGAATGTTAGCAGCTTTCCTGCACGACCGTCCATGCAGCCGGGAAAATTCGGGGGGAAATCAATCCCGTCGAGCGATAACATGCGCCCAAGTCGAACAATTGTTATCCAACTGTCTAAACTTACTACGCAGCGTTGTCGGGTCGCACAGAATACTCGACACCTTGAATCTTTTGCGCCATCTGCACGAGTTCGCCGGGTTCCAGTTTTGCGCGAGCAATGTCCAGAACTCCGTCGACGCTCTCGTCTGCGTCGATATGGTCGAGGATCATCAACTTCAGTGCGAGAAAGCGTTCATCAAACCTGTCGTCATTGAAGTCGAGTTCCCTCAGAATCTTGTTAATCTCGTTATAGTCTTTCACCGACCTCTTGATTTCATCGGCGGCTGCACCCTTGATCGCAGGATAAAAGACCCTGAGTTCCGCTTCCTCATGCGCCAGGGCCTTCGCTCGAATCCGCGCAAACAACTCCGCGCGATCCTTGTCGGAGGTGGCCCGATCGAAATCGGCAAAAAGTCTTTCCATGTCTCGGTGGTCTCGCCTCAACACATCGATTGCATCCATAACAATTCCTCCGTGATGGAGGGAGCACCCCGACTTCCATTCGCGATCTCTTGTCGCCCGGCGACTGACCAGGTGTCGGAATCGTCCGGCAGGAGAGCACGTTCTCCGGATCGTCAATCGTGAGCTTCAGACTCGCATGGTGTGTAACGTGCCACATGAATTGAAGAGTTTGACGATAAGGAGGGCCGATACAGAGTCATGTCAGGTTATATACCGGTCGACTGGATACTATTTTTAGTCAGGGTCATCCTCGCGACGGTCATGATTTATTACGGCTGGCCGAAGATTCGCAGCCTCAAGTCCAATGCAGGGGACTTTGAGCGGATGGGTTTCAGACCAGGAATTGTCTGGGGCACGCTGATCGCAGCGGTGGAGTGTTTCGGCGGCGTTGCCGTACTGCTTGGGTTCTATGCAGAGATCGCCACAGCTCTATTCGGCTTTCAGATGATGGTTGGAACCTTCTGGAAGCTCAAGATCAAGAAACCGTTCACAGACTATTCCTACGATCTGCAGCTCTTTGCATTGTGCATTGTCATCATGTCTCAGGGCGCGGGAATTTATTCGCTGAACGCTTTTGCAGTCCCGATGTTCCTGCGCTGGAACGTTGCGGCAGCCTCACTGGTTGGAGCATTTTTGCTTGCGGCGTTCAGCAAGCCGCAAGGAACTGCTTACGAACAGCCGGCGACTGCGGCCTAGGCCATGACCGGGCGCCCCGTGAGATTTCGTGTAGGGTTTTAGGAACTCCGGGAAAAAGGGGCGTGGACCTTGCTCGGGGGCTTTGATTGGGTCACGATGGAGCCGGGTGCACATCTTATGGCTAATCGCTTTCTCGGCGTGTCTTCCGGCGGCGTGGATTGGGAACCTCAACCCCCTTCCCCACTCGAAAGCTTAACCGTCGTCGGTTACCGTTTTTCACCTCGATGCCACGAAACGCGCGACTTTCTTGTGCGCAACTGCGTGCCTTTCGATTGGCTTGATATTGAACGCGACGAGGAAGCCCGCCGGTTGATGATCGCCGCCGGCCTGAAGTCTTCGGAGCTACCCCTCGTCCAGCTTTCCGACGGGACGAAGCTTGTTCAGCCAACGAATGCCGAAATCGCGCAAAGCATCGGACTCCGGGTGCGCCCGGAAAAAACTTCTTATGATCTTGTAATTGTCGGTGGAGGGCCCGCCGGCCTCGCTGCCGCCGTTAATGGAGCAAGCGAAGGGTTGCGGAGCATAATGATCGAGCGTCAGGCGCCGGGCGGTCAGGCCGGCCTGAGTTCGATGATCGAGAACTACCTGGGATTTCCGTCCGGCCTCAGCGGCGCGGATCTCGCCCGCCGCGCCGTCGCGCAGGCCCGGAAGTTCGAAGTTGAGATCGTCACTCCGCAGGCAGTGACAGGACTGCGCGCGAACGGTCCCTCGCGATTCGTCAAACTAAATGATGGCCTGGAACTGCAGTGTGAAGTCGTGCTGCTCGCTGGGGGGGTCGAATGGCGGAGGCTCGACGTTCCGGGCGTCGAAAGGTTGACGGGCGCCGGCGTGTATTATGGAGGTACTCTCGCCGAAGCTGTTTTCTGTCGCAATGAAGACGTATTTATCGTGGGCGGAGCGAATTCGGCGGGCCAGGCCGCGCTCTACTTCTCCCGTTACGCCCGGACGGTGACCATGTTGGTTCGCGGAAACTCTTTATCCAAATCCATGTCGCAGTATCTGGTCGACCAGATCGGCGCGACGAAGAACATCCAGGTCCGGCTGCGGACAACCGTGGTGGAACTCCACGGCAGCGATCGGCTCGAGGCCATCACGATCCTGGATGCCGCGACGGACAAGAAGCAAAAGCTGGCGGCAAACGCGCTCTTCATCTTCATCGGCGCAAACCCGCACACCGAATACCTCGAAGGCGCGGTGGAGAGAGACCGCCACGGTTTCATTCTGACAGGACACGATATTACCGTGCGTGCACTCGAGCGGGACCCCTACTGGCTGGAATCCAGCATTCCCGGAGTGTTTGCGGCAGGCGACGTGCGTCACGGTTCCGTAAAAAGGGTGGCCGCCGCTGTGGGCGAAGGCGCTGCAGCGGTGCAGTTCGTTCATCAGTATCTGAATTCGGTTGTGTCCGGCTAGCCGGGAGCACTCCCCCGTGCGAGTTATGCAATTACTTCGATCTGGTTTTCAACCTGCGTCACACCCGGCGCTTGCCAGGCCACGCGCTCGGCCTCTTTTTTTTGCCACAAGGAACGAACGGTGCCGCGCAATATCACCTTGTTTCCGATAGTTTCGACCTGAATGCGCTGAGCCTCGAGCTCGGCACTGCGCTTCAGTGCTTCTTCGATCTTGCTCTTCACGACGTCCTTGCTTACCGCGGGCCGGACTTCGATCAGGTTGATGACCCCTTTGACTCCAGTGAGGTAGCGTACCGCCTCCTCGGCGGCCATTTTCTGGAAATACCAGTCCACATTGCCTTTGAGCGTCACCCAGCCCTTGTCAACTGTCAGTTTAATTTGGTCTCGCGGTATACCGGTCGTCCATTCGAGCGCTTGTGCCGCTTTTCGAGCAATGTCCTCATCGGTGCGTTGGTCTGAAGTGGGTAAACGGACTTCAATGTTATTCGCCACGGCCCTCACTCCGGCGACACCAAGGGCCGCGCGCTCGGCTGCCAGTTTTTCCGCGTAGCTCTCGACGTAACCGCTAAGCGTGACAATGCCGTCCTTGACACGGACGCCGATAGCGGCCGGCGACTTAATGCCTGGCTCCCAGTTGAGCTCCGCTTCCACGTTGCGCCTGAGATCGATGTCAGTCATTACCGTTGCCATTATGGGTTTCTCCTTTCTCAGAAATTTTGAACCGGGCGAGGCGGCAAGGGGAGTAGGACAACAACCGCGGTCTTCAGTAGGACAATGAGAGGGGGTATTCGAGCAACGGATTCCACTCCTGTTCCAGGAGGGGAATACCTCGTAGTCGCGTGCTGGCGCCGTCAGACTTCAATCGCGGTTGGTATGAAAACCCTTCGCATGCCTGGGCTCCGGCAGGTACTCGACTGTCGGTTGCCGGCGGACGGGTTGCGGGTAGAGACTCATGAGATCGAGGAATTCCGGCGGAATGTCCGACCGCGCCGGCAGACCGAAATCTTTTGCAGTCTCGAATGTGATCGGGTGATCGTGCGTCCATCTACCTTCGGACAGCATTCGCGATAATTCATCGGCCCTCTCAGGTGAAGTTTTGGTGATCAGCAACTGCTTCACGCTTTCACGCACCTGGTTTAAAGCCTTTTCGGCCTGGTCCGCCAGGATCAAAGTGTCGTCTTTGATCTCCGCAATAGGTTTCCTGGCCACAACCTTCAGAATGGATGCCGCCGGATATTGACCAAGCTGCGGATCCACCGGTCCCAGCACCGCGTCTTCGCTCATGACAATTTCGTCCGCCGCGAGGGCAATCAATGTTCCTCCCGACATCGCGTAATGCGGTACGAATGCCGTCACCTTACCTTGATGTTTGTGGATGGCGCGAGCGATTTGAAGCGCAGCCAGCACCAGTCCACCCGGAGTGTGGAGCACGATGTCGATCGGAACCGTGCGGTCGGTCATATGGATGGCGCGCAGCACTTCTTCAGAGTCGTTCACATCGATGTATCGATAAACCGGGAAGCCGAGGATGCTCATCATCTCCTGACGATGGACAAGGAGAATGACCCGGGACCCACGCTTGCGCTCAATTCGAGCAATGAGGCGCTGCCGCGACGCTTCCAGCATTCGCTGTTTCAATACCGGTTGTAAGGCGGAAAAGACAAAGAAAAACCAAATCACATCTCCAGGAGTCATGGTCGGAACCCCTTCCAGTAGCCCATTGGAACCCAGGCATTTGCAGTTAGATACTCGTCGCGTGACAGCGGCCGGAACGTGCCCTTTCGTTTTACAAAAAAGAACTGCAGCAGGAGTCCAGCGATGAACCCGCCGACATGGGCCGAAAAGGCAACACCGCCGACATTACCGGGAGCGGAGAGCGAAAGAACGCTGGCGAAGAGCTGGGAGAGTGCCCAGAAGCCGATATAGGTGACAGCAGGCACTTCAAAAAAGAACGGAAAGAAAAATATCGGTACAAGCAGGATGACGCGCGCAAAAGGAAACAGGAAGAAGTAGGCGGCCATCACACCGGCTATTGCTCCGGAGGCGCCAACCGCAGGAACTGTCGAGTTTGGATTTACGACGGAGTGCACGATTCCGGCAGCGATACCGCACAGCAGGTAGAAAATGACGAAACGTCCGGAACCCATGCGATCTTCCACGTTGTCGCCGAAAATCCAGAGCGTCCACATGTTGGCGATGATGTGCATCCAGCCGCCGTGGAGGAACATGCTGGTCAGGAACGGCCAATAGTCGTCGATCGGAAGACCGACCCAGAGCGCCCATTGCGGGTGCGTGTATCGGGCCGGCACGACACCGAAGAGATAGAAGAATCGGACGAGCATGGAGTCCTGCATTCCAAGTTCAAGCAGGAACACCATTGCATTGACGAGGATGATGATCCACGTCGCGATGGGCGGGTTATTGCTTGGAACTGTGTCCCGTATGGGAAACATGCTGTGGAATCCTAGGCAGCTATGGAGATCTGGTTTTCCACTTTTGAGACGCCCGGGGCCTCCCAGGCAACGCGTTCGGCTTCCTGTCGTTCAAACCACGACCGGACGGTACCGCGCAGGATGACTTTGCCGCCGCTCGTTTCAACCTTAATGTTTTGAGCATCAACTTCAGCATCCCGCTTCAGCGCTTCTTCGATTGCTTTCTTGACAACCGCCGTGGCTACTTGCGGCTGAACTTCTATTAAGTTAGTAACCCCTCTAACTCCATACAAATACCGCACAGCTTCTTCGACGGCCGTCTTTTGATAGTGCCAATTCACCGTTCCTTCGAGTGTGATCCAGCCGTCGCGTACTTTGATCTTAACTTTATCTGGGGGAACAGCACTCGTCCATTCTAAAACGTTCACCGCAGCGCGCGCGATGTCTTCATCTGTGCGTTCGCTTGCGATCGGCAGGCGAACCTCGAGTTCATTTGCCACCGCCTTCACGCCAAACACTCGAGCGGCAGCGCGCTCGGCAGCAACCTTTTCGGAATAGCTCTCCACGCGTCCGGTAAGTGTAACGATGCCATCTTTTACAGCGACGCCAATTGCGGCAGGCGACTTGATACTGGGTTCCCAGCTGAGCTCGGTCTCCACGGCTCTTTTCAGTACCTGATCCATCATGATTCTCCTTCCGACCTTTCCGCAATTAACGGGCGTGCACGCATCGCACCTTCGCGAACCGTGTTTGTAGGCCGGAAATGGAAGTCGGAGTAGGAATCGCGGTGATACCGCTCGCCGTCGCCGCACCGTCAAACAATGTATAGAGCTCGTTGTGCGTTACAGAATTTAGGAGGAACTCACCATGGCGAAATCTGTTGGTATTGATTTAGGAACTACGAACTCTGTCGTTGCGGTGATGGAAGGCGGAAAGCCGACTGTGATCGTCAACTCCGAAGGAAGCCGGCTGACGCCCTCTGTTGTTGCGTTTACGCGGACCGGCGAACGCCTGGTCGGCCAGCTCGCCAAGAGGCAGGCCGTGCTGAACGCTGAAAATACCATCTATTCAGCAAAACGATTTATCGGGCGGCGGTATTCGGAAGTGCAGGAAGAAATAAAGAACGTTCCATTCAAGGTCGTTGCGGGGGAGAACGATGCCGTTCGCTTCGAGATTATGGGGAAGCTTTACGCGCCGGAGGAAATCTCGGCGCTGGTGCTTCGGAAACTTGCAGATGACGCTACCAAGTATCTCGGAGAAAAAGTGACCGACGCGGTCATCACGGTTCCCGCGTACTTCAATGACGCGCAGCGGCAGGCCACAAAGGATGCAGGAAAAATTGCCGGGCTTAACGTTCTGCGAATCATCAATGAGCCCACAGCCGCCGCATTGGCGTACGGCCTGGATAAAAAGAAGAACGAAACGATCCTGGTCTTCGATCTCGGTGGCGGAACTTTTGACGTGTCGATTCTCGATGTGGGCGACGGAGTCTTTGAAGTCAAATCCACATCCGGAGACACGCATCTAGGTGGCGACGATTTCGACAAGCGTATCGTCGACTGGCTGGCAGAGGAATTCCAGCGCGAGAACGGCATAGATTTGCGAAAAGATCGCCAGGCGCTTCAACGTCTGACGGAGGCTGCGGAGAAGGCGAAGATCGAGCTGTCCAGCATGATGGAAACACACATCAGCCTTCCTTTCATTACTGCGGATGCCACCGGGCCGAAACATCTGGACAAGAATCTGAGTCGAGCGAAGTTCGACCAGCTTACCCATGATCTGGTCGATCGATGTGTCGGTCCCGTCAAGCAAGCCCTTTCCGACGCCAAACTTACTGAGGACGACATCGACGAGATCATTCTTGTCGGTGGCGCTACCCGCATGCCTTCGATACAGGCACTTGTCCGCCGGTTGATGAAAGGAAAGGAACCGAATCAGTCCGTCAACCCCGACGAGGTGGTGGCAATTGGCGCCGCCATTCAGGCAGGCGTTCTGGCAGGCGAGGTGAAGGACGTTGTACTGCTCGACGTAACGCCGCTTTCGTTGGGTCTCGAAACGCTGGGCGGCGTGATGACGAAAATCGTCGAACGGAACACAACGGTTCCTGTTCGCCGCACCGAGGTGTTCTCGACAGCAGACGACAATCAAACTGCGGTAGATGTCCATGTGCTGCAGGGTGAACGGGAGCTCGCTCGAGACAATCGAACGATCGGTCACTTCAGGCTTGAAGGTATCCGGCCGGCGCCGCGCGGAGCTCCTCAGATTGAGGTGACCTTCGACATCGACGCGAACGGCATCCTGACGGTGACCGCAAAAGACCGCGACACCGGAAAAGAACAGAAAATCACGATCAGCGGATCGACTCAGCTCTCGAAAGAAGAAGTCGACCGGATGGTCCGAGACGCACAAACGCATGCGGAGGAGGATCGCCGCCACCGCGAAGAAGTCGAAGCGCGCAACAACGCCGATGCGATGGCCCATCAGGTGGAAAAGCAATTGCGCGAGCTTGGAGATCGAGCGCCCGCCAACGAAAAGGCACGAGCGGAGCAGATGATCAATCAGGTCCGAGAGCTTGTGCGCACACAGTCGACGGACATTGCGCAGTTGAAGCAGCTGACCGGCGACTTACAACAGATCCTTTACGGCCTGACTTCCGCAGCCGCAAGTCAGCCCCAGCAAACCGAACAGGCCCGGCAGGACGACTCCGGTGGTCCGGATGACGTCGTCGATGCGGACTTCAAGAAGGCGGGATAACCATGGAACGCACAATTGAAGATGTCGAACAGGACCTGAAAACAGAACACGGCCTCTATCTTCGGGCGCTTGCCGACTTTGATAATTATCGCCGCCGTGTGGATCGCGAGCGTTCTCATTCCGGCAGGGAAGCGTTGCGAGGATTTATCCTGTCGCTCCTGGACGTTGTGGACGATCTGGAACGTCTGTTGAAGTTCGCCGAAGACGACAAGCCTTTTGTCAAAGAGGTTCGGCTCGTGCATCGCAAATTGATGGACCTTCTTGAAAAGGTCGGGGTGCGCCCGTTCGAAAGCGTCGGAAAGCCTTTCGACCCCTCGCTTCATGAGGCTGTGGCCACAGCGCCCGCGGACGAGCGCATTCAAGAGGGCCTTGTGGTTCAGGAGGTGAGGCGAGGGTACCTTTGGGATAACGATCTGCTTCGCACTGCGCATGTGGTGGTGGCCGTGTAATGGCGGTTAAGTACAAGGACTATTACGACGTCCTCGGGGTTTCCCGCGGCGCTACGGATGATCAGATTCGGAAAGCCTACCGGAAGCTCGCACGCAAGCACCACCCGGACGTCAATCCCGGCGACAAAACCGCCGAAGAGAGGTTCAAAGAACTTAACGAGGCGTATAGCGTCCTGTCCGATCCACAAAAAAGAAAGCAGTATGACACTTTGGGCCAGAACTGGAAGGAGGGCGCGGAATTCCGGCCGCCGCCGGACTGGGGACGAAATGTTCATGTCGAATATGGAGACCTTGGCGAGGATTTCGGGGGATTCAGCGATTTCTTTGAAAGCATGTTCGGCGGAGGGCGGCGCCCGGGCGGCGGCCGTGGATCTACGAGGCGAGGCGCCGACGTCGAAGCTCAGGCCACCATCACGCTTGAAGAAGCGCATCGCGGCACGACCCGCAGCGTTTCTCTTCGTGGACCGGACGGCAAGCCCAGGACGGTTAGAGTCAATATTCCGCCTGGCGTCTCGGATGGAGAAACCATCCGGCTGCCGAATGAAGGGGAGGGTGGCGCCGGTGGTGGCGCGTCAGGCGATCTTTTCGTCAACGTCAGAATCGAGCCCCATCCCGTTTTCAAACGCGTTGGCGATGGAAACGTCGAAGTCGAGCTACCGGTCATGCCATGGGAAGCGGCTTTGGGCGGGCACGCACGTGTACCAACAATCGACGGTCCGGTAGACGTCACCATTCCTCCCAATACGCAGACCGGCCAGCGCCTGCGTTTGCGCGGTCAGGGATTGCAGCGGCGGGGAGGAGGGCGCGGCGATCAGTACGTTCGAATCCGGATTGTGAATCCCCCCTCCCTGTCCCCAAAACAACGTGAGCTGTACGAAAGGTTGGCTGCTGAGAGCAGGAAATGAGAACAACAAAATACGAAATCACAGTTCTGAAGACGCGACGGGATTTCATGAGTCTGGAAGACGCTGCGGAGCGTTTTCGCATTCATCCCGACCTGGTGCGCCGATTCATGGACGCCGGTTTGATCGAGGCGGCCCAGGTAATTGGCGACACCGTTATGTTGGACCCCGGAGCCGTTCATCGAATTCACGTGATTCAGAGTTTGCGCTGCGACCTGGGAATCAATCTTGCCGGAATTGCGGTGATTCTGGAACTACTGGATCGCCTCGGCAAAGTGCAGCGTGGAGGTGCGTATGGATATCAATAAGCTTACCGAAAAACTGCAGGAGGCGCTCAGCTCGGCCCAGAGCAAGGCGGTTCAATACAGTCATCAGCAGGTCGATGTCGAGCACCTCCTGCTCGCGCTGCTCGAGCAGGAGCGCGGCCTTGCAGCTTCGATCCTCAACAAGGCGAACATCGACGTGGACAACCTGCGTCAACGTATCGAGCAGGAACTCGCGAAGATGCCAAAGGTGTCCGGACCGTCAGGCGGTCCCGACCAGGTTTACATCACGGGCCGCCTGAACACACTGATGACGCGGGCAGAGGACGAAAGCAAGAAGATGGGAGATCAGTATGTCTCCGTCGAGCATGTCCTTCTGGCGATGATTGACGATTCGGGCACAGCGGGACGCGCTCTCAAACAGTTCGGTCTCACGCGTGATCGGCTCATGCAAACGCTGCGCGAGGTGCGTGGGAACCAGCGCGTCACCTCGCAAAACCCCGAAGCCACTTATGAGGCACTCGAGCGGTATGGACGCAACCTTACCCAACTAGCCGGGCAAGGCAAGCTGGATCCCGTGATCGGCCGCGATGAAGAAATACGCCGTGTCATTCAAGTGCTCTCCCGCCGGACGAAGAATAACCCTGTCCTGATTGGAGAGCCCGGCGTCGGTAAGACTGCAATCGTCGAAGGATTGGCCCAGCGGATCGTCCGCGGTGACATTCCCGAGAGTTTGAAGAACAAGCAGATCGTTGCGCTCGATATGGGGGCGCTGATTGCTGGAGCCAAGTACCGGGGAGAATTCGAAGAACGTTTGAAGGCCGTTCTGAAGGAAGTGCAGGAGTCGCAGGGAAACATCATCCTCTTTATAGACGAGCTTCATACCGTCGTTGGCGCGGGAAAAGCTGAAGGGGCGATGGATGCCGGGAACCTCTTGAAGCCCATGCTTGCCCGCGGCGAGCTGCACTGCATCGGCGCCACTACCCTGGCGGAGTACCGGAAGTACATCGAAAAGGATGCGGCCCTGGAACGCCGCTTCCAGCCGATCATGGTCGAGGAGCCGTCCGTCGAGGATACGATTTCGATTCTCCGCGGTCTGAGGGAAAGATACGAAGTCCATCACGGAGTCCGAATCAAGGATGCGGCCCTCGTTGCAGCCGCCGTTCTTTCTCACCGCTACATCACGGACCGCTTCCTTCCGGATAAGGCCATCGACCTTGTGGACGAGGCTGCTGCAAAACTTCGCACGGAGATCGATTCCATGCCCGCGGAGTTGGATGAGATCCTCCGCCGCGTCATGCAGCTTGAAATCGAGCGTCAGGCCTTGAAGAAGGAAACGGACGCGGCATCCAAAGAACGCCTGGCGAAGCTGGAGAAAGAATTGTCGGACCTGCAGGCGAAAGCGGATTCGCTCAAGGCGCAGTGGCAAGTGGAGAAGCAGGCAGTGAATCGCCTTCGAGCGCTTCGCCAGCAGATCGAGCAGACAAAGATGGAAATCGAGCGCGCGGAACGCGAGTACGACCTGAATCGCGCTGCCGAGCTCCGCTACGGCCGCCTCGCGGAACTCGAGCGGAAGCTCGCGTCCGAGGAAGAGCGGCTCCAGAAAAAGCAGGGACAGAATCGGCTCCTTAAAGAAGAGGTCGACGAAGAAGACATTGCGGCAGTCGTGAGCCGCTGGACCGGCGTGCCCGTGTCAAAGTTGCTCGAAGGGGAGATGCAGAAGCTGTTACATCTTGAAGATGAACTTCACAATCGCGTGATTGGCCAGGACGAGGCGGTCCGCGCGGTCGCCGAGGCGGTTATCCGCGCCCGCACCGGCCTGAAGGATCCGAACCGTCCCATCGGCAGCTTCATTTTTCTCGGGCCGACGGGCGTCGGGAAAACCGAACTGGCGCGCGCACTCGCGCAGTCCTTGTTTGACGACGAACACGCCATGATCCGGATCGATATGTCCGAGTACCAGGAGAAGCACACTGTGGCGCGGCTCATCGGAGCGCCTCCAGGCTACGTGGGATTTGAAGAAGGCGGCCAGCTTACCGAAGCCGTCCGGCGCAGACCCTATGCCGTGATCCTGTTCGACGAGATCGAGAAAGCACACCGCGACGTCTTCAACGTACTGCTCCAGATCCTGGATGACGGCCGGTTGACCGACGGCCAGGGACGAACGGTCGATTTCAAAAACACGATCGTCATCATGACATCGAACATCGGCAGCCATCGCATTCTGGAATATAGCGGTGCTTTTGAAGGGCCCGCCTACGAAAGAATGAAGGTTGCCGTATTGGAGGAGATGCGCATTCACTTCCGTCCGGAGTTTCTCAATCGTGTCGACGAGATCATCGTTTTCCACGCCCTCTCGGAAGCACACCTGAAGCGCATCGTCGATATCCAGCTCGAAAATCTGCGCAGGCGCCTCGAGGATCGGCACATTCATATCGAGCTTACGGATGCGGCCAAGACTCATCTCGTGGGCGTCGGATATGACCCGAACTATGGAGCGCGTCCGCTGAAACGCGCCATTCAGAAGGAAATCGAAACTCCGCTCGGACGGCTCATCCTCAAAGGAGAGGTACGGGACGGCCAATTGGTCATCGTCGATTACGATTCCAATCGAAGTGAGTTGAAGTTCACCGCCAAAGCTGCGGAAGAACCCGCTGAGAAGAAGGCCTCGTAATAGGAGAGTTGATCAAATGATGAAACACAACATTGAATTCAAAAACATGGAGCCGAACAAAACGGTCCAGGATCTGATCGAGTATCTCATCTCAAAACTCGAACGGAAAACGAGGAACGTTTCTCCAGAAGTCGTATTTTTGAGAGTGTTGGTGGAGAAAAATGCAGCCCGTACTCTCTATCCCGTTTCACTCACCATTCAGCTTCCAGGAAAAACTCTCGCCACCAAGGAAGAACAACATGAACTGGTGGACTCGCTTCGAGGTGCATTCGCCGAAATCGAACGGCAGTTGGAGAAATACAAATCCAGTCTGCGTGGTGAGCACTTGTGGAAGCCGCGCGAAAAGAGGAGGGAAATTCGAGAGCTGAAGATCAATCCTGTGCCGCACGAGGAACGCACTCGCGAGACGTTCTTCTCCCTTGTCACTCCGCACCTGGACCGGCTCTCTCACTTTGTGCGCCATGTAATTCGTTACTCCGAAGCGATGGGTGATATCGCTCGAGGCGAACTCACCGCGGAGGATATCGTGGATGGCGCTATCGTTCGAGCTTACCGCGACTTCCGCAAAGGCCGATCGATACCGGACGTCAGAAGCTGGCTGATACGAGCTGCCATCGACGAACTGGATAGGGAAGTCCGTCGATCGGAACTTGAGCGTGAACTCACCGTTTCGGTCGAGACAGATATCCCGGAGACGCCTCCTACCCAGGAGGTATCCACACTCGGTGAGGAGATTCTGGATTTCTATCAGCCGGACGAAGACCTTAAGGTCGAAGACATCGTTCCGGACCTCGAAGTTCCCACGCCGGAACAGATCCTGGAAACGAAGGAACTGCAAACGTGCGTTCGGGAAGCTCTCATGGGGTTGCCGAGACAATGGCGGCGGGCACTGCTGCGCACGTATGTCGAAGGCAAGTCGAAAGGGGAGAGTGCGCGGATCCTTGAACACGCGCGATCGTACCTTCGCCAGAAACTCCTCGAAGCGGGTTGCACCTTCAAAGGCGGCGAAGGCCGGGAAAAGCATGTGGCGTGAGAAGCACCCATAGCGGAGCTTCTCAGCGTGTTGCCCGCCACCCTTCTTCGAAATCTGACAAGGAATGTCAGAAATTGACCGACTCATGCATTCACTTCGAAGTCATACAGTGAAATGAGTGAGAAGCATCCGCACAATTCCGCCGGAAGAACTTCGAGGAAAGCGTGTTTTGGTCCGCATCAACCCGGCCGATGCATTGGAGTTGCGCGAATCGCTGCCTACCCTCAGTCTTCTTTCGGCGGCCGGCGCCTCGATCATCATTGTCTCGTCAGAGAATGCCGAAGAGAACACCTCATGTGACATCTATTGCAACGAGGCGTTTGCCTTAGCGCACGAGGCAAGAGAATCAACCATGAAGGCGGCCAAAAAGGCACCGCTCGCCGTGGCAGGCCTGGCATTCGAGCGCGAACTCAACCACCTCCAAGCTGTTCTGGGCGCACCGGAGCACCCGGTAGTCACTGTGCTGGGAGGCGAGCTTTCAAGAGACAAGCTGCTGCTCCTTGAGGAAATCGCCAGGCGGTCCGACCGCGTTCTTTTGGGTGGCGAGTTGTGCATTCCTTTCATGGCTTCCAGGGGAATTCCTTACAACATCCCGCTGCTCACGGACGAAATGATCCTGATCGCCGAGCGAATCCTGACGGAGGCACGTAACGACAAGCGATTCATAATAACGCCGGCAGACTTCACCGTAGTCGATGAGGTGAACTTCAATCGATTGGTCCGCGGCGCACCGTTTGCTCTCGGGCCTCCTGTGCGTGATGTAAGAGAGGATCAACTGAGACGCGGTGACATCATCTGTGATATCGGTCCGATTACACGCTGGAGCTGGAGCGACCTCCTCGGTCTCTCCCGACTTTTGTTCTGGCACGCGCCGCTGGGCCTCTCCGACATTCAACTGTTTGCGCAAGGGACGCGCTTCCTTGCCACGGAGGTGGCCCGTCATACGGACGAAGCGCATCGCGCCATCGTCTGCGGCAGCAGCCTCGTGGCCGCGATTCAAGGCAGCGGCTTTCCCGGCAAAATCAACCAACACGTGACGGCCGCAGGGCGTGCGGCACTGCACTACTTTGCAGGACGCCCTCTCCCGGCTGTGGAGATTCTTCAATTGAAGGACAGGGCCCGCGGCGAGCCTTTGCGCGTCCTGATTCCACTAAATGGATCGGACAGTGACGAGAGCCTCCTGAACACTGCCGCACAGATGGTGGGACACGATGCGGCCATTTTTCTCCTGCACGTTCGAGAAGGACTCGACGAAGAGCAATATCCGGATTTCAATGCCGCGATGACCGCAGCCGAAAGGTACAAGAGGCGCATCGAGTCGGAACGCATCTTTGCGAGTGCAAATGCCGTCCTGGCATCCCATGGCCTTCTAGCGGCCGGTCAGTCGACCGCGCAAGGCAAACAGACGGAAGTCGTCCTCCGCCACACAAATCGCATCAGAGCAGAAGTGATCGTATTGCCGCCCGGAGCGCGGCGCATGATGAAGCGTGGGGTGCCCGCCGCACTGGTTGCGTAAAACTTCAGGAGTAGAGCGACATGGACAAGCTGCTGATCAACCGCTTACCCGCCGAGCATCTGCGGGGCAAGCGCGTTTTTGTACGCATCGATGTGGCCGGGGAGGAGACGCCTGCCGGATTCCTGTTTGACGAACACAAATTGCGACTATCGCTGCCGACACTCGAATATCTCACCTCCGCGGGTGCGCGAGTGATTATTGGAACTCATGTCGGGGATCCGACCGCCAGCGGAATCGATTTCATGCGGCTCGATCCGGTGGGCACGACTCTGTCGCGGTTGATGGACAAGTCCGTCCGCAAGCTTCACGACGTGGTGGGAGACCAGGTTACTCGTGCCGTGACCGAGATGCAGGATGGCGATCTGGTCCTGCTTGAAAACCTGCTCCTTCATCCCGGAGAAGACATAAACGATCCGGAGTTTGCCAAAGGCCTGGCGCAATTGTGCGACGTTTACTGCAACGATGCGTTTGCGCTCGCTCACCGGGGAATGGCCTCAACCATAGGGATTACTCGTCATGTGCGACCCGCTGCGGCCGGCCTGGCACTTGGACGCGAACTGATGATGTTCGAGGTGTTGCTGGATAGTCCTGATCCGCCATTTCTTGGCCTAATCGCGGGAGCCCGCATCAAAGAGAAGCTGCCGAACCTCGAGAACCTGATGCACAGGCTGAATGTTCTCTTCATCGGAGGAGCGCTGTCATTCACACTTCTAAGAGCGAAAGGGTACGAGGTTGGCGCAAGCCCGGTCGATGACGATTTCCTTCCGCTTGTTCGGGATTTTCTGCGCAGGGCGAAAGGGAAGACTGAGGTGGTTTTGCCGGTGGATTTCACCGTCGTTTACGCGACCGATTTCAGGGATTTCCAGAACGGCTTTCGATCAGAAATTCCTGACGCCAGACAGGTGCTTGCCGAGGACATGCATCCCTTCGACCTGGCGGTCGATATTGGCCCTCGAACGCTGGATCGCTTGAAGGAGTTGATCGGCGCCGCAGCCACCGTTCTGTGGAACGGACCGATGGGAATGTGGGAATTCGAACCCTTCGCTGCAGGCACGCGTGGGGTTGCGCAAGCATTAATTGAGGCGGTACCACATCGCATTCAACGGACGGTGATCTGTGGCGACAGTCTGGCGCGCGCGATTCGGAGTTTCGACATTCCATTTGAGCGGATCCGCCATCTGACTACCGGAGGAAAGTCCGCGTTGCAGTTGCTTGCGGGAAATCCTTTGCCGGCCGTTGAGGCTTTGGATCCTGCGACGGAACCCGTTGCCCCGATCTGGGCGCGGACTCGCAGAGTATTGCTGGCGGTGGATGGATCGGAAGGTTCGCTCGAGACAGCCCGGAGGCTCGGCAGTCTCATCGAGGCTGAAGGAGCGGAGATCGACCTTCTGTATGTGCAGAAGCCGCTGGTATCGCCCCTCAAAGCTTTATGGATTGATCCGGAGAAAAGACACCGGCTCGAAATCGAGCGGCGCCTCGAAGCCGAAAAGGTTTTCATGGCGGCCAATGCGGAGCTCGCACACGATGGGCTGATTTCGCATCATCAGTTGACTGCCGAGGGTGATCCCGCGAACGAGATCGTGAGATGTTCGGAAGAACTCGATGCGGACCTGATCGCCATGGGCGGGCACGGCAGTGTATCCCACAAGGTGACGAATCGATCCGGACGCCCTGTATTGATCGTGAGAAAGCCCGAGAATTTCAGGAAGCAGGAAAACTACCGAACTGCATGAGTCGTCAAACTACATTCTTTGCACCAATGGGGGATCGACATGCGTGTTTATCTGGTCGATGGTCAGCCTGTCTTTCGCGAGGGTCTCAAGAGCGTCATAAGTACCGCACGCGATCTAATCGTCGTCGGCGAAGCTGATGCCTGCCGCGATGTAATGGAGAAGGGCCGTACGGAGTGTGATCTCGTCGTCCTGGACGGTGAACTGGACTGCCTCCCTTTTCTTCAGGAACTGGAGAAGACACGAGCGAAGGGGCGGCCGCCATTCACGTTGGTCTTGACCAGACACACTGAAGATAGGCATGCGATTCAACTGCTGGCGGCGGGCGCCGATGGATACATGAGCAAGTCCAAACCGCCGGAGACCATCCTTGACGCCATTCGGAAGGTTTCGAAGGGGGGAAAGTTTGTCAGCAAAGAACTTGCTGAAACGGTTCTGCTCAATCCGGAACGAATGAACAGACCATTCCGCCTCTCGAATCGTGAATACCAGGTGCTTTATCTCTTTGCATCCGGCCTGGCCATGAAAGAGATCGCCGGTCAGTTGGCGCTGAGCGTCAAGACGATCAGTACATATAGATGCCGTCTTCTCGAAAAACTCAATCTGAGCAGCAATGCACAACTGATGCGGTATGCCTACAAAGAGGGAGTTATCGCGTAATCGAGTGCTGCAGACGGCGTCGGCCGTTTGCAGTGCTACCGCTTACGAGCGAAACCTGATGAGCGACCCACCTGGTAAAGAGCTGAGAAAATCGATATCCGCCAGGGCAATTTCCAAATTTCGGCGCGTCAGTTGAGCGTGCTCGCGTGCGAGACTCTCGGCGCGCGCGCCTTGGCGTTTCGCGACGGCGTCGATGATTCTGTGGTGATGCTCCTGACTGATGATGAAAAGCTGCGATGCTTCCACCCACTGAGGGCGGACGGAGACGAGAACTCGCGGCGAAGTGAGCGGGAAAGAAAACAATCGATCTAATGACTGCCGCATCATTTCGCTTTTAGCGAGACGCACGATTTCTGAATGAAACCCATCATTCAGTTCGAGGTAAGCGGGAAACGTTTCGATCGTCGGCTCACCCATCGCGTCCATGTTCTGCTGGCATTTCCGCAACGCGTCGAGTTCGCTGTCATTGACCAGACGTTCTGCTGCAAGCCGGGCAGCACCTCCTTCGAGGAGACCTCGCACCTCGATGCCATCCCAGATGTCTTCGAGCGTGAACTTCCGGACGATGAAACCGCCGGTCGGGTAAGGTTCAAGTAGTCCTTCGTGCGCCAGCCGCTCCAAAGCCAGCCGGATTGGCGTACGAGACACCCCAAGACGGACCGTCAGAGGATTTTCGGAAATCCGCTCTCCTGGTCCGAACTCACCTTTCAAAATCATTTCCCGAAGACGCAAGACGGTGCGCCCAAGTTGAGAATCTCCTTCTATTGCCTGACCTGGAGCAGCAATACTTTCGCTCTCACTCAACGAATCACCTCCGACGAATTTGGCATGCCAGACTATCATATCCCGCATGCTGAATGAGCGACATGCGGGCTTGACATGGTCGAAATAAGGCGCTTATGCTCGCGCACAGCACTAAACTGCATGCAGGACAACTTGAATTGTATTCTGGATCAGGTGTTCAGCGGGGCATAGCCAAACACATATTCATGAGGAAGGTAGAGGGATTATGAGATTGCTGGCGACCGGAGTGGTTGTGGGATGCTTCCTTTATCTAATGACGCCGACCGCGATCTGGGCGCAAGCAACGGCTCAGATCAGCGGCACGGTCCGGGATGCGAGCGGCGCTGTTTTGCCGGGGGTCCAAGTCACGGCCACGCAAGCCGACACCGGCATTTCCCGAATGACGGTAACTAACGAGACCGGATTCTACGTGCTGCCGACCCTGCCGGTCGGTCCATACAGAGTCGAGGCATCTCTACCGGGGTTCCGTACATTTGCGCAGACCGGAATTGTGCTGCAAGTCGGCAGCAGTCCCGTGATCGACGTGAAGATGGAAGTCGGCCAGGTGACGCAGACGGTCGAAGTACAGGCGGATGTCGCGACCATTGAAACGCGCAGCGTTGGCGTGGGCACGGTTATTGAGACCCAGCGCGTGGTGGATTTGCCGCTCAACGCCCGGCAGGTAACGGATCTCATCACGTTAAGCGGTCTGGCTGTCCGGACCGGTAGTTCACCGGCGTACAACATGGATACCGGCGTGAATATCAGCGTGGCCGGAGGCACAAGCTACAGCGTGCAGTACAACCTCGATGGCGCCTCCCATCTGGATATGTATGTTGGGACGAACATGCCGCTTCCGTTTCCGGATGCCCTTCAGGAATTCAAGGTTGTCACCAGCGCGCAGGACGCATCGAATGGCGGCCACTCGGCAGCCGCGGTGAACGCCGTGACGAAGTCCGGCACGAATCAACTTCACGGCGATGTGTTCTGGTTCGTCCGCAATGCCGCACTCAACGCGCGCGACGCGTTTGCGCCGAAAAGTGATCAACTCAAGCGCAATCAGTTCGGCGGCACAATCGGCGGCGCTCTCAAAAAAGACAAGGTGTTTTACTTCGTTGGCTACCAGGGCACGACCACGCGGCAGACTCCGCTGGATACAACGGCGTTTGTTCCCTCCGTCGCAATGCGCTCGGGGGACTTCTCCGCGTACATTAACGCGGCAAACGGCTGTCCTTCGGCGCCGGCGATCAGAAATATCGTGGACGCGAACGGTAAGCTGGTATTCGCGCTGAGCCCGGCAGCAGTCGAGATTTCAAAACGGCTTCCTCAAACGAACGACCCGTGCGGACGAGTCTCGACAGGAAATCCTCTTCACGAAAACCGGCTTCAACTGCCGGCCCGCCTGGACTATCAATTGAGTCCAAAACAGACCTTCTTTGCCCGATACATGGTCACGAGGGTCGCAACGAGAGTTCCATACGAGATTCTGCCGAACGACGTGCTGACGTCGACCGGGTTTGGCGCCGACGATACCGCCCAATCGCTGGCTTTTGGCGATACCTATGTGTTGAGCCCGAAGGTCGTCAACTCTTTGCGGATTTCAGGGAACCGCGTGGGCGCGAACAAGATTCCGGCAAAGTACTTCAGTCCGGCAGACGTGGGAATCAGGAATTTGTTCAGCTACATCCCGCAGTTCACTGCGATGACTGGCGCCGGTTTTTCGCTCGGTTTGCCTGCGAACTTCGCGGTCTCCACCACGGCCATGACGAACTTCGGTGTGAACGACGATGTGACGATGGTAGTTGGATCCCATCAGTTTTCTTTTGGCGGCAGCCTGAGCCGCGGCCTCCTGTACACGCGTTCGAACGCCTGGGCTCCAGGCGTTATGATTTTTACCGGGGCCATACCGAATGTGGGGGCGATTCCCGGACTCGGGACGCCGATTGTGGGAACCGGCGCGGCAATGACCGACTTTCTGACAGGGCGGATAACTTCGCTTCACCAGGCCAATCCCAATCCCGAAAACCTGACGCAGAACTACTTTGCTTTTTATTTGCAGGACACATGGAAAGTCACGCGAAAGCTGACACTGAATTATGGGCTTCGTTGGGCGCCGTTTCTGCCCATGCAATTCACGGATGGAGACGTGTACACCTTCAGCCTCGATAGTTTTTACAAAGGTGTTCGAAGCCAGGTCATACCGAGCGCTCCTCCTGGCTTCAGTTATCCCGACGATCCCGGCTTCCACGGCAAAGCTGGAATGGAGAGCCAGTGGAAAAACCTGGAACCTCGCGTCGGAATCGCGTGGGATCCGACGGGAGACGGCAAGACAGCCATCCGCGTGGGTGGCGGAATTGCGCACGATTTCATCCGGATGGATCTGCACGAGAACACTTCCTCCGTCGCGCCATTCCGGCTGACAGTCACGCCTTCTGTCGTGAGCCTGGACAATCCGTTTCCAACAGGGAATCCGTTTCCTTACAACTTTGATCCTGCTCATCCGACATTTCCATCGACGCCGCTATACCAGGGGTTTTTTCCGATTCCGCCAAATCTGAAAACGACCGAGCAGTATTCGTGGAACCTGGGCATCCAGCGTCAGTTGACGCCGGCTTTGTTTGCCTCTGCGACGTACGTAGGGACGCACCTTATCCACACATGGAGCGCCATTGATCTGAATCCCGGTCTCTTTATTCCGGGGAACTGTGTTGCGGGACAGTATGGACTCACATCTGCGGGCCCCTGCACGCAATCGAACAACGTCAATCAGCGCCGGCTACTCCTGCTCACGAATCCGAACGCGCCGAATGTGAACACACTCGGATCCATGGAACAGCTCGATGATGGCGGCACGCTGCGCTACAACGGTCTTCTGTTGAATGCGCGGCTGCGACTCGGGCAACGAGTCAACCTGGACGGCAATTACACGTGGTCCCACTGCACCGGCCTCCCGATCACAACCCTGACAAATCTTGGAGCAGCGAATCCTCATGGGCCGTATCAAAACAATGGACCAGGCGACAGAAAGCTCGACATGGGCGATTGCACAAGCAACGCCGCAATTTCAGCCCTGGATTTGAGACATATCGCTAACGTTACGCTCGTGGCGACCACGCCCAAATACTCCGGCGGTTCCTTGTTACACCGTCTCGTGTCGACGTGGACCTTCTCGACCATTTTCCAGGCACGGTCGGGCGCGCCGTTCACTCCCGGAATTGGTGGTGATCAGGCTTACAGTGGCGTGGCTATTCCTGGAGGAGGCGCTCTGCCCATACCGCAACGGCCGAATCAAGTGCTCGCGACGGTCGTGTCACCGACTCGCCGCCAGGGATGTTCACCCGCTCCGTGCGTTAGCTGGTTCGATGCGAATGCGGTTGCGCTCCCGGCAGTCGGCACCTACGGCAATATGGATGTCGGCAGTTTGAGAGGCCCTGGATTCTGGGATTGGTCTCAAACAGTTTCAAGAAAATTCCAGGTGGCTGAAGGCCAGCAGGTGGAATTCCGGGCGGAGGCATTCAATGTCACAAACACTCTCCGGCTCGGTAATCCCAATGTGACACTGAGCGGCGGTCAATTCGGCAAGATTACCGGCAGTAACGCAGGTCCGAGGATCATGCAGTTTGCGCTGAAATACATTTTCTAAATCGAAAAGGAGTAGCTGAACAACAAGTTCAATCCCAATCCGAACGCGACCGTGTATTATGGCGGTCAAACGTGGGAGGAAATGCACTTCCCCTCCTACGGGCAATTAGCCGGGCGTTTTACTGGAGAAAAACGATGAGTCGTTCGTTGCTTGTGCTGTTTGTTGTCTTCGCGGCAAGTCTGAACGGTCATGCTCAGGGCCGTGGCGGAGGACGCGGTGCAGCTCCCCCGACGGCCAGAGCAGCAGCTCCGTTTGATATGGCAGGTTACTGGGTATCGATTGTCGGTGAAGACTGGCGCTGGCGCATGTTTCCGAATAAAGGAGATTATGCCGGAGTGCCGCTGAATGCCGAGGGACGCAGAGTCGCGGACACCTGGGATCCGGCAAAGGACGAAGCGGCAGGAGAACAATGCAAAGCTTATGGCGCGCCGGGCATCATGCGCATCCCCGGACGCATTCACGTCACGTGGCAGGATGACGAGACGCTGAAGATCGAGACGGATGCCGGGAGACAAACTCGCCTCTTTCGTTTCGGCGCTGCGCCGGCTGCGGGTGCAGACATTCAAGGCGTATCGAAAGCGGAATGGGAGCTCGCACGGCCGGGCCTTGGCTTTGCTATCGCTGGAGACCGTCGCGGATCACAGGCGGGCTCACTAAAAGTGATGACGACGAATCTCCGACCGGGCTACCTGCGGCGTAATGGCGTTCCTTATAGCGGGAATGCGAAGCTGACCGAGTATTACGACGTCGTGAAAGAAGCCAACGGCGATACATACCTCGTCCTCACGTCGACCGTCGAGGATCCAATGTATCTCTTTCAGCCCATGATCACGGCTGCACACTTCAAGAAACAGGCTGACGCCGCCGGCTGGAATCCCGCGGCGTGCGCGGTTCGATAGGAGCCTTCAATGAGAACGATCACGCTCGGTATTGCACTTTTTGCTCTGCTTGTAAGCTCCGTGATCTTCCTGGGACAGGCGCCGGTACCCAGCCCTGGAATCGGAAATCCTCTTGGACCGATGGTCAGCGGCACGGATTTTTCCGGATCGTGGAGATGGCTGAATCATCAGGATGCAACCCTCTTTACGGCAGCGGGAGACATCGCCGATTGGGGTGGAATTCCCCTGAATGATGCGGCGCGCCTTTATGCATTGTCCTGGCAGGCATCGCGGCAGACTCTGAAGCAGCAGCAATGCATGGGCTACGTTCCACCGTACACCTGGATGTCGCCTGGAAATCATCGGCTCTGGGAAGAGCGAGATCCGTTCACCCAGAGACTCACTGCCATCAGGTACTGGGGTCAGATTGCTCAAGTAGACCGGACAGTTTACATGGACGGGCGCCCTCATCCACCGGCATATGCGCCGCACACGTTCGCGGGTTTCTCGACAGGAAAATTCGAAGGCAACATATTGACCGTAACGACGACGCACATTAAACGCGGCTGGCTCCGCGCCAACGGCGCGCCTCAAAGCGACGCCGCTACAGTCACGGAACACCTCATTCGACATGGCGATACCGTCACGATTCTCGCCGTCGTGAACGATCCGGTCTATTTAACCGAGCCAATGAGCAAGACGTCGCTGCTGTTTCGCCAGCCCGTGGCTCCCGATGCCTGGTTGTACGCCTGCGACGACAGCGAACAGATTCCCGGAAGGAAGAATGAGTATGTCCCGAATCATTTGTTCGGACAGAACCCCTTCGTTCGAGAGTATGCGGACAAGAACAGGGTTCCGCTGTTGGGAGCTTTCGGCGGCCGTGAAACGATGTACCCCGAGTTCCTTGCTGCCGTAAAGGACAACACGGCAGCCGAAACTGCGGCGAAGGCCAGAATGTTGCCTTCGGGACCCCGGCAGGCAAGCCGGGCACCCGACCCGACGCCGAATGACGGAAACATTCATGTGTTTCACGTCGCAGGCAGTGTTTATATGCTGGCGGGAGACGGCGCCAACATTGCTGTCCAGGTCGGACCGCAAGGCGCGTTGGTCGTTGATACAGGCGGCGGGAAATTGTCCGACAAAGTTCTTGCCGAGATCGGAAAACTCAGTTCGAAGCCGATCCAGTTCATCGTCAACACGAGCTTTCATGCCGACCATGTCGGCGGCAACAAGAAACTTCAGGCCGCAGGAACCGACCCAAGCTTAACCGGCTCGTTTTTCTCCAACCAGTTCGCGGATGCGGGCCAGGGAGCGACGGTGATCGGGCATCTGAATGTTCAAACCCGAATGCAGGAACAAAAGCCTCCGCTGGATACTCCGCCGAGCGATACGTACATGGAAGATCGAAGAAGGAAGTACCACAACGAGGAGTCTGTAGAGATCTTCCCGATGCCAGATGCCATTACCGATGGCGATAGCATCGTCCACTTCCGTCGCTCCGATGTCATTGTTGCGGGCGACATCTTCACGACAACCCAATACCCGTTCATCGACACAAAGAACGGCGGAAGCTTGCAAGGAGAGATTCAGGCGCTGAATTTCATCCTGGACAGAACGCTGTATCAACATGACGAAGACGGCGGGACTCTGATCATTCCGGGACACGGCCGAGTGACCAACGAATGGGAGGTTGCCGAGTATCGCGACATGCTGGTGATTTTTCGCGATCGTGTCCAATCGATGATCAGGGCCGGCGCGACTTTGGAACAAGTAAAAGCAGCAAGACCTACGGTGGACTTTGACGTTCGTTTCGGTGCGACAAGCGGGTCCTGGACAACCGACATGTTTGTCGAGGCCGTTTATACCAGCTTGAAGAATCCGGCGAAGTAGTTGGTATCGCGCCGCGGAAGTAACCGGCACGCAGCCACGAAATGAGGAGAAGGTTTCTCGTCGTCTACTTCGGCGGAATCGGCCTCTCCACGACAATCGGCCGCAGTGTGAGCGCCCATGAGAGCGGAACCGATGTGGGATTAAAGCAGATCTTGTCGTCGCAGGCCTGATACTCGAGCGTGCCGTTGAGGGTCACCGAGTCTTTTCCGCGAAATGCCGCCTGGGCCGGCGGCGTGCCTTCCAGGATCACTTCCTGCACCAGTGTGAACAGCTTCTGATAAACCGGCACCCGCTCATTCAAAGGTTTAAAGAAGTAGATCTGCGAAGCCGGATACTTCATCGGGAGCAATCGCACGAATGGCTGCGGCTCGATCTTCAGTGCAATGACACGATAGTCCTTCGCGCCAGGAGCGTAGACATGAATGCCCGAATGAGGCTGGATCTCGAATGTCAGTGCGAAGTGGTTTCCCGGCGCCACTGAGGGATCGCTCGGATAGGTCGTTATCTCGAGCTGCGCTGTCGAAACCTTCGTGCCGGCAACTGGAGCTTTGTCGCCGAGCCTCGTCATGATGCTCGAAACGGTGTTTCGTTCGATGTAGAAATCTTCGAAGAACCGCGACGTGACGCGGCCCCGCCGGTCAACGATGAAAGTACCGGGGAACGACATCCCTACCATGTCTGGTCTCGCCTGATTGACGGACACGTACTTCTGAACCTCGGCCTGCACCACCGGGTCATCCTTGCCGGACCCCATGGCCCACTCTGGAACCGGATTGAGAATGCCATATCGTTTGATGGTTGCTGAACCGGCGTCCGACAACAGAGGAAACGTGATTCCGCGCTGTTTGCTGAAAGCGGCCATGATCTCCGGCGAGTCGTAGCCAATCGCTGCCAGGCCAAGCCCCTTGCTCTGAAGTTCCTTTACTCGACTTTGCAGCTCCACGAGCTGAGTCTTGCAGTAGGGTCACCAGTCCGCCGAGCGGATGAAGACGAGCATTGCGCCTTTCGATCCCATGATCGACTCCAGCGTCTGTATCTTTCCGGTCTGATCCTTGAGGCTGAAATCCGGAACACGCTCGCCAACCTGAGGCCCCAGCTTCGACACATCAATCTTTTGCGGAGGTGATCCTTGCGGTGGGCCTGCGGCCCGCATCAGCTGGGCAGCAAGGAGTAGGCCTAGGGCGAAACCTGAGCAAGTAAGCAGTTTCATCTAACCTAATCTAAACGTTCAGACACGCAGTGACAAGTCAAACCCGAATCTCGGCGTGTTGTTGTTTTTCGCGCATTTCTCCGGTTGGAATCGAAGTGTCTTGATCGTTTCAGCTTCCCACCGGATCCGACCTATGGATCCTTATTTCCGCAGTGTGGTCCTTTTGATCGTCGATCAGATGCAGACACATTCCTTGCTGCGGAGCGCCATCAATCGTCACGCTCGGTGGTGTATTTTCGTTGGGCGTCGTCAGAACCATGATGTGGTAAACGGTGTCCCGAAACCGGTAGTGCACCTTGAATGCATTCCAATTTGGGGGGAGGCGCGGTTCGAAATACAATTTATCGACCTCGAGTCGAACCCCGAGCAGCGATTCCAGGATCAGGCGATACATCCAGCCCGCCGATCCCGTATACCATGTCCATCCGCCACGGCCCGTGTGGGGCGGCATCGCATATACATCTGCGGCCACCACATAAGGTTCGACTTTGTACGTGGCAATTGCCCGCGAAGATCCGCCGTGGTTAACAGGATTGATCATGGCCAGTAACTCCCATGCCCGAGGTGCATCCCCTAAAGCTGCGAACGCCATTGCCGACCAGATGGCGGCGTGAGTGTACTGTCCCCCGTTTTCTCTCACTCCGGGTACGTATCCTTTGATGTATCCCGGATCCAGATTGGACTTGTCGAAAGGCGGGTCAAGCAGTTGGATTAGCATCGTGTTCCGGCGAACCAGACGCTTATCGACCGCATTCATCGCTAGCGCCGAACGTTCCGCTCGGGCGGCGCCGGATAGAACAGACCAGCTTTGCGGAATTGAATCGATCTGACCTTCGGTATTATTCGCCGAGCCGAGGGGCGAGCCGTTGTCGAAGTATGCCCGGCGATACCACTCACCGTCCCAGCCGTTCTGTTCGATGTTCTGCTGTAGCTGCGCCGCCTCCTTTTGGCAAAGTTCCGAGAACACTGTGTCATCGCGCATTCGCGCGACCTCACTGAAGCGCATGAGCACGTCATAAAAAAAGAATCCCAACCAGACGCTTTCGCCTTTGCCGTGCCTGCCCACAAGATTCATACCGTCGTTCCAGTCGCCGGAACCCATGAGTGGAAGACCGTGTTCACCGAATCGAAGTCCCCACCTGATGGCGCGCACGCAGTGATCGTATAGTGTCGCTGCAGCTTCAGATCGAACGGGCATATCGTAGTACGAGTCCTCGTCTGCTTTTAGGGGGCGGCCTTCGATGAAATGGATTCGTTCGTCCAAAACACCGGTATCTCCGGTGGCAATGACATAACGGCAGACTGCCAATGGCAGCCAGAGGTAATCATCCGAGCAACGCGTGCGGACGCCCCGGCCCCAGGGCGGATGCCACCAGTGCTGGACGTCGCCTTCAACAAACTGATGCGCCGCGCAAAGGAGCAAATGTTCGCGCACGAGACGCGGCTCTGAATGGATGAGCGCCAGCACATCCTGTAATTGATCTCGAAACCCGAAAGCCCCGCCGGGTTGATAGAAGCCACTACGCGCCCAAAACCGGCATGCGAGCGTCTGGTATAGCAGCCAACCGTTTATCAGAACATTGATGGAGGGATCCGGCGTCTCGATGTGCACTGCACCAAGGGTCCGATTCCAATAATCCCACACTGCTTCGAGCGCTCCACGCGCGGCCGCAGATCCACGGAAGCGTTGCGCCAGGCCGTGAGCTTCATCGATATTTCGTCCTGTGCCCAGCGTGAATGTAATTTCTCGCTCCTGGCCTTCCGCCAGATCGAATGGAACACGAATGGCCGCACAAGGGTCCAGACCAGCTCCCACTCTTCCGGAAAGGTGCGAACGTGTCATGGCCGCCGGATTTGAAAGAGTGCCATTGCGGCCGATGAACTCAGCGCGATCGCCGGTGATGGTATGAGATGCGTCACCCACGCCGAAGAAGGCGACTCGGTCCGCGAATTCCGTGCTGTACGGGTTGTGCGCGAAGACGGCGCCCGTGTCGGCCTCAATTTCCGTGGTTACGTACATCATCGACTTCGGCCGCAGGTCTCCAAGCACCCATTCGACATAACCGGTAACGGAGAGCCGGCGGGGCCGTGCCGATTCGTTTCGCACCTTCATCACGGCAAACTTTATCGATGCATCAATGGCAACATAAGTCCAGAGTTCCGAGTGAATGCCGTCTTGCTTATGTTCAAAGACGCTATAGCCGAAACCGTGGCGGGCGACATGAGGCGCGTTGCCGCCGCAAGGCAGTAAGGTTGGCGACCAAACGTAGCCGCTTTCTTCATCGCGAATGTAGAAGGCCTCGCCGCTCGAATCGCTGACGGGATCGTTCGACCATGGAGTGAGGCGGAATTCGTGTGCATTGTCGCTCCACGTGTTGGCGGAGCCGCTCTCTGAGATCACCGTTCCAAAAGAACTGTTCGCTATGACATTCACCCACGGCGCGGGAGTCATTTGATCGCGTCTGGCCGTTGTAACGTATTCGCGGCCGTCCCGAGTGAATCCGCCCAAGCCATTGAAGAAAACCAGATCGCGAGAAGGAATCTCATCAGCCTCTTTCTCCTGCGGTCGGGGTGGTCTATTCACCGTGCTGCGCGCTATCGCCCTTGCGCGCCGCGGCCCCCCCGGGCGGTCATAGGTGGCTGGTTCGGCCTTCAGCTGTTCGGCAAGTGGGCCACCGCTATCAGTGATGATTGCGCGTGCGACCGCCTGGAGCAGAATTCGATCTTCGGGAGAGATATGTTCGGCGAGTTTTACCAGGACACTGCCTCGGCGGTCATTAGCGTCCGCTCCAACGCCGGCGCCAATCAATGCCATGATCTGGTCCTGGAGTGGCTGTCGATAACCTTCCTGATCTTCGTTCCAGATCACCAGGTCCACCGCAAGTCCTTTTAGCTGCAAGTATGCGTGCGCCTGCACGACCTGTCGTACAAGATCGATCTGAGTCGGGTCCGCGATTCGCAGCAATATGATTGGCAAATCGCCGGAGATCGTGTAGCCCCACAGGCCGGATTGGTTGCGCCGATTCTTGATGAGGAGACTCCCGGCCGCGCGCAGTGATGAATTGGCGTAGATTACAGAACGGGCAAGCCGTCCATAAAGCTGTGCGTCGCCTTCTGTTGCATCGATCTGCCGTAGTAGCACTTGACTGTGCGTCCACGCGAGGTCGAAAGTACGATCCGCGAAACGTTCGTCCTGGTATTTGTCGATCAGCTCCATGCATGAGTTCCGACTCCGGCCCACGCCGGAGACGACGTTAATGCTGACGGTCTCTTCCGGATCGAGAGTGACGCGACACCGGATGGCGACAATGGGATCGAGGACCGAACCATCACTGCCGGAAAGAGTGGCCGAATTGGCCTGTGGATTTGCGACCGTATTTCCACGGCCGATGAACCGGGCTCGATCTGTTTCATATGAAACTTCTCCTACGGTCGCGCCATTCGCAATCATGAGGTGAAACATCCAGGGCGTCGTCTCTTCCTCAGAGCGAGGCCGGCGAGTGCAAAGAATGCACTGCCGCTCCTGGAGGATCTCCGTCTGCACAAACAGATTGCCAAAAGCGGGATGCAACGCATCGGCCGCGGGAGGCGCCAGGACAACTTCCGCATAGCTCGTGACGTCTATGACTCTGCGTTGGAGGGACCAGTTTGTGATCCGGAAGCGGCGCAACTCGATGTCATCTTCCGGCGAGACGGCGACTTCGGTGTGCGTCTCGATACCATTATCGCGTCGCCGGAACTCGACTCGCGATTCCGAGAAAATTGCTTCGTAGCTGTCCGGTTCCTGGAGCGTCGGCTGATGCGCCGCGGACCAGACTTCCCCGGTTTTCACATCGCGGATGTAGCAGAACGAGCCCCAGTTGTCTCGCGTACCGTCTTCCAGCCAGCGTGTGATGGCCATGTCCTTCCAACGGCTATAACCGCCGCCGGCATTGGTGATCATCACGTGATAGCTGCCATTGGACAGCAGTTGAACCTCTGGCGCCGGCGTGTTCGGCGTCCTGAAAACCCTTAACGGCGCCGCATGATCTGGCGAACTGACGTGTGCGTCGGGCTCCGCAAGATGTGAGTAATGTCGGGTGGCTTTCGGTATGCGCTCTTGAAGCAACAAAAGGGTCGCCTGGAACAGAGGATCTGATTCGAAGCGTTTTTGCATGAGCCGGCCCAGCAATAAGTAAGCCAGCGACAAGAGACTCATACCCTGGTGATGCGCCATGAACGACCGGACCACGGCGCTGGTTTGTCCCCTTGGCAAACGTGAAGGCGTGTAGTCGATGGCTTCATATAAGCCATATTTGCCGGCGGCCCCCGCGGACCCCATGCGCTGCAGATTCGAACAGGCTTGTTCGGGCTGCACCATTAAGGCCAGCGCCGACGCATAGGGCGTGATCACGAGATCATCGGACAGTCCGCGTTTAAATCCGAGCCCGGGCACGCCGAAGGCGCGGTACTGGTAATTGAGATGAACATCGATCGTGTTATAACCGCATTCTGAAATACCCCACGGCACTCCTCGCTTACGGCCGTACTCGATCTGTCTCTTCACCGCCGCTCTGCAGGTCTGATCGAGAAGGGTATTTTCATAAGTCGGCATTACCAGAAGCGGCATCAGGTATTCGAACATTGAACCGCTCCAGGATATGAGCACGGGATCTCCGCCGGAACTCGTCAGCAGACGTCCGAGAGCAAACCAGTTTTCCTGCGGCGTCTGCCCTTGAGCGATGGCGACGAAGCTGGCCAGTCTTGCTTCCGAAGCGAGCAGGTCGTAGTAACTCGAATCCTGCCGGCGCTCGCTTACGTTGTAGCCAATCACAAACAACCTGCTTTTCTTATCGAATAGAAAGTCATAATCCATATCGGCAAGTTGAGCTGCTCGCGCGGCCAGGCACTCTATAGTGGCGATCCGTTCTTTAGCGGGTTGGGATGATTCAGAATGTTCTGCCTTGGAAATTTGCCGCATCGTTGGTATCGGATCGAGTTCCTCATTAACGAGCCGGGCGGAGGGAACAAGAAAAGTCAGATCATGCAGCGCGTCCCGGCATTGCTGGGCTAGCGCCCGTGCCCACCAATTCACTTCGTCGCCTGCGGCCACATCGATCTTGTCCGCCACTTCCTTTGTGATCCCCGCCAGCCGCTCGAGACAGATTATGGCCGCATGAACCGTCGCGGGAACCTCGAACCGCGCAGCCTCGACAGCTGTTCGAAGCTGATTGAGGCGGGGAATGGCCACTGTTCCCGCGACGTCCATCAAAACGCCAACAGTGTTCTGAAGTCCTTCAAAGAACCGCGGCTTTATTATGGGTTCATCAGGCAGTGCGAGCAGTCCGCTTCGCAGTGTCAAGAGATGACCGGCAAGATTGCCGCTGTCGACGGTCGAAACATAGAGAGGCGGTAGCGGCTTGACAGTTCGGGTGTCGTACCAGTTATAGAAATGGCCTTGATACCGTTCCAAAGTCTCCATTGTCCGGAATGTATTTGCAGTCCGTTCGAGGAGTTGCCCCGATGAAATGTAGCCGAAGTCATACGCCGATAGATTGGCAAGCAGCGCCAGGCCTATGTTCGTCGGCGATGTGCGATGGCTGACGGTGGGAGACGGATTCTCCTGAAGATTATCGGGTGGCAGCCAATGATCCTCTGGGCCAACGAATGTCTCGAAGAAAGCCCAGGTTTTCCGCGAGAGCTTTTGAAGAAAACTAATCTGGTCCGCACTCAGCCTGGGAATCGGAGCAGTGAGCGGTCGACCGAGCCACCAGACCCACAGTGGCGAGACGAGCCACAGAGCCAGTATGGGGACAGTTCCCAACAAAGAACCCGGCTTTGCAAGCGTCAAATAGATGGCCACAGCAGTTGCAATGGCCGGCCCTATCCACATCGACCGCCACACGGCGGAGAGAGTGGTGGCGTCACTACGGTCAAGATTATTGGAGGGATTCCATTCCAAAAGCCGTTTGTGCGTAAAATGCATTCGCACGTTCGTTCGCGCAATTGCTCCAAGGCTGAAAAGGCTTTCATACGGAAGGCAGGCAAGCGAGAATGCGGCCTGTTCGCAGCGCCGTCCCACTGAACGCGTCGCTGTCGTGAGATGCTGACTCCATAGGACGTCGTCCTGCTTCCGGAGGAGATCCACGATGGCTGCGAGCAAAGCGGGGACCAGCGTGATCCCGATAACTGACAGCGTCCATGGCCATGTCGGCCGCAACACCATCCATCCGAGGAGCAGAAGCGCCGTCAGGCCTGCAGGTATCAGGCTCCGCCGGAGGTTGTCCAAAATTTTCCAACGGGACAGCAGTGAAATAGGATTTTTTTCGACGCCACCCGTGGTGCCGGGTACCCATGGCAGGAGCCAGTGCGCAATCTGCCAATCTCCTCGAATCCAGCGATGACGACGGCTCACGTCTGCGCTGTAGTGCGACGGGTATTCCTCGTATAAGAGAACATCGCTCAACAGGCCCGCGCGCGCGTAGCACCCCTCCAGCAGGTCGTGGCTGAGAATCAGATCGTTGGGCAGACGATCTGCGAGCGACAGTTCAAAGGCATCAAGATCATAGATACCTTTGCCGATAAAGGAACCCTGACCGAACACGTCCTGGTAAACATCGGAGACGGCACGCGTATAGGGATCGATGCCGGGCTCATTTCCAAACATCCGTGCATACCGCGACCGGTTCGTGCCTGGAAGACTCACGGCCACGCGCGGCTGAAGGATACCGTAACCTTCCGACACGCGTTTCCGGGTGTCATCGTAACGCGCACGATTCAGTGGATGCGCTATGGCGCCTACTAACTGCCGTGCGGAGTCGCGTGGCAGTTGGGTGTCCGTGTCGAGTGTAATTACATATTTCACGGTAGAAAGAATTCCGGTTCGCCCCACGATTAGCGAGAAACGATCCGTTGACCCACGACGCAGCAGAGAATTCAAGTCGGCAAGCTTTCCGCGCTTGCGCTCCTGACCCATCCAGGTGCGTTCCTTCGGATTCCATCGGCGCGGGCGATGGAAAAGAAAGAACGCGTCGTCGTCATTGCCATTCGCATACTTTGCGTTCAGTTCTTCGATTCTTGTCTTTGCCAGCGAGAGCAGTGGTTGATCTTCAGGAATCGTTTCGCGTGCAGCATCACGAAGATCGGTTAATAGGGCAAAGTGCAGGTTGTCGTCGCGATTGCCAAGAAATCGAACTTCCAAATGTTCGATCAGATCCTCGACGTTTTTGATACTCGTCAGCATTGTCGGGATGACCGTTAGCGTGCGCGATTCGGGAGGGATGCCTTCGGAAAAATCCATTCTGGGCAGAGAATCGGCCGCTACTGCCAATGTGGCGAGCCAATTCACAATCGCGGTGGCAAAATAACTGGCCGAGACGATTACGAGCATACTCAGCAACCCCAGCATTCCGCCACGCAAGCCGCCATCGAAGGCAATCGAGAGAAGGCTACCGGCCACAAAAGCGGTGATCAGCGCAATCGCGCCGACATAGAAGCTCAAAGGAAATGTCCCGAGTACTTTTCGGAAGAACTCGGACACGGAACGCCGCACGCCCACTGCCCGTTCAAGCTGTTCCAGTCCTTTACCGATGACGTAGAAGCCAACGTGGCGAGCTTTTTCGCAGAAGTCTTTTTGCGTGGCAGCGGCCCTGGCCACTTCAATGGCCTTCAGTGCGACCGCCTGTTCGGTGAGGTGAACCCGTTTGGCGATCCGCTCGACAACATGACGGTAGCGATCGCGTGTGGCAAAATCCATTTTGCCATACGTTCCCGCCGGATCTTCGCGCAGGGCCGTTTCGACGGCGCTCATTGACTCGACGAAGTCCCGCCAGTCTGTCGATCCAAGAAATCGAAGACTGCCGATGCTATTGCTGATGGAAACCTGGTCGGCCGCCTGTTGTTGGTTTTCGGACTGTACCAACTTTTTAATAGTCAGGCCGGATTCCGACAGCCGCTGCTCAATCCATGTCAGCGGCAATGCCAATCCGGAGCCCTGTCCCTGCAGGCGCCGAGCGAACTCCGCAACAAAGGAACTCGACAGGTTTGGACTTGACCGCGTCATATCCGCGATTACCATAATCAGGCTCTTCGGATCTTTCGCGGCAACGTCCGTGATCAAGTCGGCCCAATAGTCCGCTTGATTGCGGTCTATTCTGCCGGTAGCCATGCTCGTCGCAATGCGGCGGAGATTCTCGATCAACGCAAGGCGGAGCATCGTTGGTATCGCCCATAGTTCACCCAGCGCCAGAATGGTTATGGTCTGATAAGAGGCAACAAAGCTGCAGAGGCCATCGAGATCCAACCGTCCGTCGCCGTGCGCGATCGTTTCTCGCGCGATGTCATAGACGCGGGGAAGGCTGGCAGATGGACCATTCAGCAAGCGGGGAAGAGCGCGGCTGTAGCTTTTGGGCAAATGCCGCTTGGCCATGCGGATCTGTTCTTCGATCAGGTAGAAGTTGTCAAGCAGCCAATCTCCGGCTGGTGCGATGCGGCGCTCTGCGCCGACAGCCTCGGTCAACAGTGAGTAAACCTCAATCAGAACATTCTCATTGTCAGCCAAGCGCGGCAGAAGTTGATTCGCGGCCGGTTTCGTACTTAACTTGTGCGAACCTGCGAGGGTTTTGCCATGCGCCTTCATTTGGTCGGTACTGAACAGTTCCGACCGCAGCGGTGGCTCGTCTTCAAACAGCCGCGAATTACGCGAATTCAAGCGGCGTAATTGGCGGCTACTTTGGGTTGGCCTCTTTATAAAAGCAAAAGAGAGCAAGTTAGTAACGTTTGAAACCGCCGCTTCCAGACTCCCGCGGAGACATCGGGCGCGCTTCATTGACGGTCAGAGCCCGGCCCTTAAAGTCCTTGCCGTTCAGTTGCGCAATAGCCTTATCGCCGCCTTCTTGCATCTCCACGAAGCCGAAGCCTTTGGAGCGGCCGGTGTCTCGATCGGTGATGATACGGACCGTTTCAACCGAACCTGCTTGAGCGAACAATTCTTTGAGATCACTCTCCGTCGTTTCGAACGACAAATTTCCGACATACAATTTCTTTTTCATTGAATTACCTCTCTAATTGAAAAAGGAACTTCTGGAGCTTGCAAAAAGGCCAGGCGCTTATCGGCAAGAGCAAGAGACAGGAGATTCCTGTTGCAACAATTGTTTACTTCGATGGTTATTTAGCGACGGTTTGACCGAATCTGTCTAGCCGGTGAATCTCCACAGCAGCGCACCGACGGAAAGGACTAGCGCCACCACCACCATTACTTTCAGGCGCCTTGCAAATCTGAATTTGTCCTGCGCCGCATTCTTATTCAGCCAGGCCTGCCAGACAGCCTCGTCGATCTGTGAGTTCTGTGTGTTTTTGTCGGTTTGCAGCAATTGATGAGACGCTCGTATATTATTTTCCAGAAAAGTATTTCTCAGACATTCTCTCCAGGATAGATCGGATGAGATTACGATTGGGCTCAAATAGTCCGTGCGGAATTCGAGGAAGGGAAAACTCGAGACCCTTGGCGCGATCCTGAAGCATTCTTACGTAATTCGTTGCGTACTCCTGCGCGACCATATCCGAGATACCCTGACAATACGGAACGGCCTCTCCATTGAATCCAAGTAGCGCAGCGCTTAAGCGGTCGTCGAATGGGACGTTCATTTTCCACCTCCGTGGAGGTCTGCCGATGTGACTCTCGTTTTAGAAACGGCAGCACAGTGTTTTGAGTAACAGCGCTGATGGTATGTCTTACCGTCCGCTGTGATCTTTTCCTCATGCGGCGCGATCCGAATAGAGCAGTGTTCACACCAAATTCGAAAATCGCTGGTTTTGACGTCGGCACGAATTGTCTTCATGAAGGGCCTCCTTATTAATCTCCGAAAAAGGCCACCGATACACTATCGGCCATAATGAAGTAGCGCGTACCCAACAATCGCCTGAACAATGAACGCCAGGATCACGATACGTTTCATGGATCTGTCCATCGTTGCTACTTTCGCCGGAAATGAAGCGGGTCGCGAAGGTTTTGCAACTCGCGATAGTAGTAGAGAGCAGTTGGACGCCGGCCATTCCTGAAGAGCAGGTGTCGGAGAAAATCGATTTCTTCCGGCGTCGCGTCTCCGCTCAGGGAACGATCCTTGAGAAATTCACGCAGGCCCGGCTCTTCACGCGTTGACGGCCCTGCAACTTCCTTCTCGACAAATTCAAATTTCATCAACCCGGCCGGGGCAATTCTGGGATTCAAAACGACTTCCAGGCTGAATGACGACATATCGATGTCCCACGACATGATCAGCGGATCCAGGAAAGCGACGCAACTTTCAGGTGTTATGTTGAACACGTCCGCGTCCAGGAATTCGAGAACGGCGACACGCATCTGTTTGTAACTTCGATTGCTCTCCCGAGCTACGATTCGGAGCCAATTCTCTCGCGCCAGCTCCTCCTTGGCCAGCGCCTTAACCACATCGATGAGCTTCTGCGTTATCAAACGTTCAAGCTCGCCAAACGGTTCCTTCTCGAAAATTGCTCGAAGCTCCCGCCGGCGCTCCCGTTTACATTTTTCAAGAAGCAGTTCTCGAACGTCCTTGAACAGAGGCATGGGCGGACTTTGGATCTTGTTCTTGAGGTCCTGCTTCCGCTGGAGATCGGCCAGGTTCGCAAGTTTGCCGGAGGGCAGTTTCAGCAATCGCCCAAGCTTGTCGTATATGTCCGTTCGCTCCGGGGCGGGAGGCGCTTTCTTTCGGCTCAACAGTTGAGAGATGTAGGACTCTGTCACCTCGGCAGCGTCGGCCAGATCTCGCTGATCCAGGCCAAGCTCGGTGAGTTTCTGCTGCATTAACTGAGATACATCCATTGCGTTCGATATCCTGTTGTGCGACTTAACTGGAAACAGTCATATTGTATCCCATTGCCATTGGGGTGGCCAGATTATTTACCTAAAGTAGTTAAGTAAGCCGGCACCCTGAAAACCGCACGGGCCCCCGCACAGATCAGGGTTTTGGAATCCGAACCGTGCTGATCATGGCGGTACCGCTGACCGCGTAGAGGAAAGTCAATGGATGGAGCGTGGCGGGACCGAGTTCAAAAGCGCCGAACCACAGGTCATTGTCAATGGCGTGCTGGGCGAAGGCTACTCCGAGCAAAACAACGATGAGTACACTGGTAGGGATGGGAGTGCCCTCGAAAAACTTAACTTTTCCTGTTTTGGCATCGGACAAAGCGGCCGCCGTCACATTGAATCGCGCGAGACGGCTGATCCCGCACACGACAAAGTAGGCGAGGATCAGCATGTCCCATCCGCCTCGCATCCCCAAAGTGAAACCGAGAACGGCAGGCGCAACACCAAACGAAACAATGTCCGCCAGGGAATCCAGGTCCGCACCCAACACGGATTGCCGGCGCGAACGGCGCGCCCAATAGCCGTCGGTAACGTCGCAGGCAAGCGCTACGAAATGAAGCACGAATGCCATCCAGAAAAGCCGATTCCGGCCTTCCGCGATGTAATTGAGACAAAGAAAAATTGCAATGGTGCCGCTGCTCGCGTTGCCCAATGTGAACAGGTCTGCCACCGTGTACGACCGGAACATCGACAGGTGCTTTTCCCGGGATTCGGATCTCGACATAGTCGGAGTCTGTACTGGTCTCGTGAAAAACACAACTTGTGCGGATTGGCGGGGCAGAAGTACCACTCAAGGCAAAGCGGCGGCATAGTCCCTGAATAACCGCTCTGCTTCGGCGCCGCCAAGAGGACTCATATACTCCGGAACACTAAATCCGAAGATTAGCTGGGGGTATTCGCGCGAGGCGATACCAAGCTGGCGAATAATCCGCTCCAGTGGAGCGGGCGCAAACTGCGCATCGGTCGATTGAAACAGTTCAACGATCACGCCGAGTTCACAACTGCCGGCTTCAGTCGCACGCCTGGCCGCCGCTATAGACAGCGGCAGGGAATTCAGATCGAGCTTTCCTGCGCCGATACCATCCTGAAACAGGAGCATATCAATGGAGGAAGTCTTCAGGAGACTTCGCCAAAACTGCTCGAATGCTTCGGGGTCCGGAGGGTGTCCCGAGAACGAGCAGCACTTTAAGCATCTTGTGTCCTCAATCGCATCCTGTCAGAGGTAACGAATGCTCTATTTTCCAGTCTGCAAACGAGCAAACCGAAATCCGCGTCGGACACAAAGGTGCACGGCTTAGTCCATCTGTATTACTACTAATAAAACAAGGTTCTCTATACCGGTAGAACTCCCGTATCACACCGCGAAACCGCGAAGGGTGGAATCCGATTTCCTTTGAGCGGCATTAACGGTCCTTGCCACCGTACCGCAGAAAAGAAATTCTGAACAGTGGGGGACATCAGTTCGATGTACATTGAGACGTCCCTTCGTTCAATTCAAGGAATTTCACCTGTACAAGGGACGGGCTGAAATGGGAGACCGAACGGTGGCGACGGTCTATGACCGCAGCTGCGCAAATTGGCCTGGCTGTGGAGGAAACATGAGTACTACAGAATCAGAATATCTGTTTTCATATGGCACCTTACAAAGCGAGGCCGTACAGCGTGCCACATTCGGTCGAAAACTGGTGGGTATTCCCGACACTCTGCCCGGCTATCGTCAGACTAAGCTCGCGATTAAGGATCCCAGTGTTGTCGCCGCAAGCGGAGCCAAATATCATCTTAACGTTGAGTTCACCGGCCGTGATTCAGACTTTGTCGTAGGAACGATGTTTGAAGTGACCGGGAAAGAGCTCGAGCAAGCTGATATTTATGAGGATGCCGCCGAATACAAGCGCATCAATGTTCAACTGAAATCGGGGACCCGGGCATGGGTCTACCTGGGCGTTGCATCCGGTGAATAGTAATAAGGGCGTTCGTATCTGTTATTCGCTTAGTACCCGGTGCACGAAGGACACGGCAATCGATCCTTCTCCAACTGCGGACGCCACACGCTTGATATTGCCCGCGCGGACGTCACCGACGGCGAATACTCCGGGCAAACTCGTTTCGAGGAGATACGGGCCGCGAGCCAGCGGCCAATGCGCCGATGCGAGATCTTCCGGCGACAGATCCGGCCCGGTCTTGATGAAGCCCTGCGCATCGAGGGCGACACAGCCATCGAGCCAGCGTGTGTTGGGTATCGCGCCTGTCATGACAAACACGTGGCGGATGTCATGCTTCTCGACCGTTCCCGTCTTGTTGTCTCGCCAGCGCACACGCTCGAGATGCTCGCCTCCTTCGAGCGCCGCGATCTCTGTGCGAGTGCGTAAAACGATTGTGGGAGTCTCCTCGATGCGTCGGACCAGATAACGCGACATGCTGTCGGCAAGCCCGGTCGACCGCACCAATATATAAACGCGCTTCGCGGTGTGCGCCAGAAACACGGCGGCCTGTCCGGCCGAGTTTCCTCCGCCGACCACGATCACTTCTTCATCGGTGCACAACTGGGACTCCACGAATGTCGCCCCGTAGTAGATGCCCGTACCTTCGAACTGGGACAGGTTATCGAATGACAGCCTTCGGTATTGAGCCCCGGTCGCGATAATGACGGCGCGGGCGGGCACGGGCGGACCGTCGTCGATCTCAAGAGCGTATGGTTTCCGGTCGCAAGTCAGTTGCCTGGCGGACTTGGCGATCATGACCTGGGCCCCGAACTTCTGGGCCTGCGAGTAGGCGCGCCCGGCAAGATCCTGACCTGAAATGCCCGTGGGAAAGCCCAGGTAGTTTTCAATCTTCGAGCTCTCGCCGGCCTGTCCCCCCGGAGCGTTCGACTCGAGGACCAGGACATCAAGCCCTTCCGATGCGGCGTACACGGCTGCAGCAAGACCTGCGGGACCCGCACCGATGACGACAACGTCGCGGAGTTGAGTCTGGTCGATCGCCTCGTTGAACCCCAGACATTCGGCGATCCGTTTATTGTCAGGGTTCCGAAGCACTACATCGCCGCGGCACACGAGCACGGGCACGTCATCGACGGAGACGTGAAAGCGATCCAGCAGCATCTGGACGCCAGGATCGCTATCGAGATCAATGTACGAGTATGGATGGCCGTTGCGCGTCAGAAACTCCTTGATCCGAAGCGTGCCGCGGCAATGAGTCGAGCCGAGCAGCACGACGTCTCCGAAGCCACGGGCAATCAACTCCACCCGGCGGAGGATGAAGGCCCGCATGAAAATCTCGCTGAGTTCGCTGTCGGTCTGCACGAGCGCCAGCAATTGTTCGCGCTCCAGCTCAATCAGTTCACCGGCCTCGCGCATGCGCAGGCGCACCAAACCGCGGCGACCGGACAACATGCTGCTTTCACCGGTGAACTGGCCGGGACCAAGCACGGCCACAAGGTGCTCGTCGGTGCCTGGCGGTCGGACGATTTCCAGGCGACCCGTTTTAATAATGAAGAACCGCGCGTTTTTCGCCCCGGCTTCGACGAGGACTTCGCCATCCTGAGCTCCGCGAACGTAACCGTGCGCGGCTGCGCGCTCGATCTGTTCGGGCTTCAGTGTCGGGAAGACCCGCTCGGCGGCCGGTGCGATAGTCGTGAATTGGACCGGCGTATCGTCCATGCCCGATTATCGCGCTGTTTCTGTCAGGAAACTATCGGTGTGGTGAGAAACCGAATGTGAGCGAGAGCGAAACGCTCCGTGCCGCCAGCATCGTGATCTGATCGCCGGGCGCCGGAAGATTGGACGACGTGGTCTCCGGTTTCACGGCCACTATGTTGTGCTTGTCGAACAAATTGTTGATCGTCAGTCGAATTTTGGTTTGCGAAAACTCCGATTGGTTCTTGATTGTGTAATTGAGGTACAGATTAGTGATGTTGAAAGGATCGATAGACACTGCCTGGTTCTTGCTTCCGTTATCGTTCCACATCGAGCCAATCCGTTTATTGAAGAAACCAAGGTCCCAATTCTGCTTCTGGTAGCTGAACCCCAGGGTTTCCGTATTTCTTGGAGCGTTCGCCAGGAAGAGTCCGGTGCTGGTATACCGGGCTCTGTTCAGAGTTCCATTGACGTAAGCGCTGATTCCGGCCCCGAGGAAGATGGTGCTCTCCGCTTCCGCGCCCTTCGTCCTTGAAGTTCCGCTGAGGTAGTACACCGGCTCGTTGTTGTTGGCGGGATCCGGGTATGAGGAATACCCGTTTTCGAATCGGGTGACGTAAGAGTCCACATCCAGCGTCACTCTGCCGGACTTCCACACCGACCCAACCTGGGATGTCCTTGTTTGAGTCGGCTTCGGCAGAACGGCCACCTCGGCGTTTTTCACGTCGAATGTCTTGGACGGAGGGATTTCGCTGCCCGTAGCAAACTGGGCGTAAACGGACCAGTTGTGCCGCAGCTTGTAGTTTATGTCGAACGAAGGCTGGACCGCGCTGAATGACGCGCCGTGCTCGACAAAGAAAGCGCCATTCAGGTTGCCGACCGTCTTGCCATTATCGGCGAACTGCGTCAGGTCGAACTTGTAGTACACGTATTTGGCGCCCGGCGTAATGCTCAGATTGCGCGTCGCGCGCCATTCATATTCGACGTACGGTTGCGCCGACGTCGTATTGAATTTTTCGTGGAAGTTCGGCAGCGGCGCATCGATCCACGTTCGCGGGTCGGATGGAGTCTGGAAGCGGTCCGTTTTCGCATACTCGTACCAGAGGCCCGTGCGGAGAACGCCGAACCTGGACGTTTGAGTCACAGGAATCAAATCGCCGTATTTGCGATAGCTGTTCAGCTTGTCGACCGCGCTCGTGGTTGAGAGTTTGACCGGGTCGTTGAAATTCTGCTTGTTGTAGTACCGGTACGTGTAGACCTTGTTGTCGATCAGCCAGCCATGACCCAGATCGGCCGTGAGGCCGACGTAATCGAAGTCGGAAGGTATGTGGTAGAAGTTGTATTTGTAATGGTTCGGCTTTGTCGGATCGTCAACCATCAGGTAGTTGTCTCCGAACTGTGCTACACCGGCGCGAGTAGGGACCTTCGTATCCGGCGTGTTGGACTTCAGCTCGACAATCGAAGTGAACGCCGTCAGGACCGTCTTCGGTGAGACCGTGTACTGGTATTTCGCCGAAAATGCATTCCTTCTCTGAAAATTGAAAGTCTGATACCCGTTGGACTTCATCTGATGCACGTCGATCATGAAGTTCGATTTGCCGCCGGGACCAAACCGGCCCGAATCCAACTGCACCTCGTAGAGGCGGGTGTTGAAGGATCCATACGAAAAAGTTGTCCTGATGTTCTGGTCCGCTCGCAGTTGCTTCGACATCATATTGATCGAGCCGCCAAAATTGGTGGGCCCGATCGTCGATGCAGATCCCGGACTGCGATCAAAAACCGTTTGCCCAATGAACTGTCCCGGGAAGAAGGCCCACGAATGGTGCGTTGGAGTGTTCGTGTCATTAAATGGAATGCCGTCGAACGTCATTGTGTAGTCGCCATCCTGGAAACCGCGAAAGAAGGTCTTGCTGTCCCCCAGGCCGGCGCCGTTCGGAGCAAAGCTGAACGTGCCCGGCGCCATTTGTACGACTTCGGTGTAATCCGCGTTCGGTGAGATGAAGTTCTGGATGTACTCGGGGCTGATCACGGACTGCGCGGAACGCGCGTCCAGAGAACTCTGTGAAGGCGCCAGAGTCGCCGCCAGAGGAACAAATTCCGAGACGGTGATTTCCTCCCTCAAGTTGGCGACGGTCAGTGAAATGGAGATGTTCTCCAGTCCATTCGCCGCAAGCTGCAGACCTGTGCTGCGCGCCGTCGCGAAGCCGGGAAACGACACTTCGATTGTGTATGTGCCGACGGCCAGGGCAGAAACCGCAAAACGGCCGTCCAGACCAGTGATTGTCGAACGAACGGCGCCGGTCAAATCGTTTTTCGCGGTGACGTCGGCGTTTTGCACGACGTTTCCAGTTGGATCCAAGACTACACCGGATATCGTGGCGAAACTGCCAGTCGTCTGCGCCTGCGAGGGAAGAGATCCTGCGATAAGGAGCGCTACAGAAACGACAATAACGGACACCCGACGCCAGACATCCAGGGAATTCCGCATCTCACCTCCCAAGTACCAAACGAGCAACTAACGGGTACGTAGAGGAAGCTAGGGGCGGAATATTGCTGATTCGTGACAGCACTGTTAAATCACTGAGACAGAGTCTGCCGAAACTCTGCAGATTATCACCCGGAATACCCTGTAATCTCCTCGTAGAGTTGAGGGTCCGTTGCTCCTTCAGTGCCGAACAGCAGGATCACACTATCCGAGTTCAGCCGCAATTTCTCGCGTGCGCGCGCATCCTCGATCGCCAGGCGAAGCGCGACCAAACCAGCTACCGCGGATTCGCCCGCAACAATGGAAGGATCCCGGTAGGGTGACGATGCCAGCAGGCGCATGCAATCCGCGGTCTCGGTTTCCGGAATGGTCACGAAGAAATGAGCCGCGGGCGCGAGGATTTTCCAGGCCAGGGGCGAGACTTCGGCACAATCCAGCCCTTTCATGAGCGAATGCGACGGTCCCGGAACTCGGATTCGTTTTCCTGCGACGGCGCTACCGTATAAGCCGGCGGCTCGATCAGGTTCGACAATAACGAAGCAGGGAGCCTGATTCTCCCAGCGAAGCCTCATGTCGGCAACAACCGCGGCCGCGAGTCCACCCACTCCGGCCTGTATGAAGACGTGGGTCGGACGTCTTTGCGAACCCAACTGCTCGATCAGCTCGGCGATCATGACCGTATATCCTTGCATGACGAGCGTCGGGATCCGCTCGTACGCCTCCCACGACGTATCGGACACCACGACCCAGCCATTGGCCGCGGCCTCATCCGTGCATTTGCTCACCGTTTCGTCATAGTCGAGATTCGTCCGCACGATGCGGGCGCCGAAACTGCGAATTGCCGCCTCGCGTTGAACACTGCATGTGCGCGGGACGTACACGACGCATTCGCAGTGAAACTGGCTGGCTCCCCAGGCGACCGAGCGGCCGTGATTACCCGCTGTCGCGGTAGCGGCCGTGACTTGCCGCGTTATGTGACGGTGAGTATTGCCGCGAAGCTCGCCTGACGTCACAGTCCTTCCGAGATTTCCGGCGGCGTGTTCTTGAAGCAATCGGAGGAGGGCGTAGGCACCCCCGAGCGCCTTGAAGCTGCGAAGCCCGAAGCGGCTCGACTCGTCCTTATACAGGGCTTGCTCTACAGAAAGCTCCTTCGCCAATCCCTTCAGGTTGATCAGCGGGGTTGGTGCGTAGCCGGGCCACGTCGATACTTCTGAGAAGGCCGCATCGAAGCTTTCGCGAGAAAAGCCTGATGGAAACTCGAGGAAGGCCGCAGGCGCGTTCGGGTTCTGGAAAACGCGGAATTCAGAGCTGGATTCGACGTTCATTATGAGGCCCTAATGATGGCGATGAGTTCGACAACCTACTGCACGCCAACGACTGTTGCATTAAGATTAGTTTGAAGAGGACCGTTATATGCTGATGGACGACCCATCATATCCCGCAGCAAGAATCGTCGCCAAGCGCCTCGAAGCGCGTATTGCCACAAGTACGACAGCATTCCTGAAGTCCAGTGATGCGCCGAAACCCGATGCTGGATCGATCGAACAAATCATTACTACAGCCTTCTGGGCAAGTCTTCGCCGCGAAGAAGGACATCCTCCCAGGATTTCCCTCGCATTCCTGCCACCCGAACAGAGCGTCAGGCCTCTCACGTTCAATCCACGCGTTCCATTCGAGGCGGACCTGCTCGCTCGGATTGCTCCCGCTGTAGAAAGGCCGGGAATCCACATCGGCGTGTGGCGGTACGACGAAAAACTGTATGTCTGGGGAGTCACTCTTACTGTTCCGAGCTGGTGTTTTGTCCTTGAGGTTGTCGGACCAGGATTGCTTGTCGTGAAGTATCGCCGCGACGAGTCGACAAAATTCGCGAACATTGCCGTCCTCGAAGGCGCGGACGTCAAGTTCATCGAACAAGAATCGACAATGATGTCGGAGGCTCCACCGGCGCTTGGCTCCTTATTGGCGTTTTATTCGTCGGCCGGCCGGAATGAGTCCGACAACATCCTGGTAAGGGTTGCCATTGCCATGCGCGCTCACGGACGTGGCGGGTCATTGCTCGTAGTGCCGAGGAACACCAGTTTATGGCTGCATTCGATTCTTCAGCCACTGACATATTCTGTGATTCCGCCGTTTCCGGACATCGGCACATTCCTCCAACGAAGGGAAGAAGGTCTTGAAGGCTCGCCCATCACACTGCAATCTGCCGTGGATGCTCTGGCAGGCCTCACCGCAGTCGATGGAGCGACGGTAATCTCGGACCATTTTGAACCACTCGCTTTCGGCGCCAAGATCCTGACTCGTGATGGTGTTTCTAGAGTCGATCAGATCTTGTTGACGGAGCCGATCGAGGGGATTCGGGATACGAATGTCGATCCCGCCCACCTGGGCGGCACGAGACACTTATCTGCGGCGCAGTTCGCACATGATCAGCGAAACGCAATTGCGATGGTTGCATCCCAAGATGGCCGATTCACCGTATTCGCGTGGTCCTCGGCCCACGGGATGGTGCACGCGCACCGCCTGGAAGCCTTACTCATTTAGATTATTCATGAATTCGGTTAAACAAAATAGCGCGCGAAGCGCATCCGAATTCCAGCCGCGGAGCGGCGTGAGAGTGTAACCCCGGGCGCAAGGGCGTGTTGCCCAAAAGGTCCGGGGCTGTCCGCTTGCCAGCATAGGCTGGCAGGCATGATGGGCCCAATACAGGAAAGCGAACCCACACTGTTCCACTACGGAATCGTTT